>Ga0075419_10000229_pt1 | contig 32537 bp, 31 predicted proteins | sample SoiMetdeltSBSDD3_FD_76900 | JGI IMG/M metagenome (GOLD analysis project Ga0075419, IMG submission 76900) | Bulk soil microbial communities from a Populus tree surrounding site in Tennessee, USA - Soil MetaG P. deltoides SBSDD3 | ecosystem: Environmental > Terrestrial > Soil > Tree plantation... | reverse complement strand
GTCGACGCCGTGCACCGCGTGTCCTCGCCCGAGGCCGCCGAGCTGACGAAGCTGCTCGAGAACATCTTCCGCTCGGTCAACATCGCGCTCGTCAACGAGCTGGCGCGCCTGGCCGACCGGATGCAGATCGACATCCACGAGGTCATCGACGCGGCCGCGACCAAGCCGTTCGGGTTCATGCGCTTCGAGCCCGGCCCCGGCATGGGAGGCCACTGCCTGCCGGTCGATCCCTTCTACCTCGCCTACAAGGCTCGCGAGCACGACTTCTACACCGAGTTCATCGAGCTCGCAGGTGAGGTCAACGAGTCGATGCCGTACTACTGCCGCTCGCTCGTCTCGCAGGCCCTGAATCACTCGCTCGAGCTGTCGCTCAAGGGCGCGCGCATCCTCGTCGTCGGCGTCGCCTACAAGCCGGACATCTCGGACACGCGCGAGTCGCCGGCGGTGAAGCTGATGGGGCTCCTCGAGAACGCGGGCTCGGAGATCTCCTACCACGACCCGCACGTCCCCTCTCTCGCAGAGAACGGCCTCGCGCTGAGCTCCGTCCCGCTCGACCCCAGCGCGTACGACTGCGTCGTCGTCGTCACGAACCACTCGTCGATCGACTACGACCGGCTCGTCGAGGAGGCGAGGCTGGTCGTCGACCTGCGGAACGCCACGGGCACGAACGGGAGGCGCTCGGACAAGGTCTGGAAGCTGTGAGCGGCACACCGCGGTGCGCTCGGTGAGGGTCGGCCAGGCCGGCCTCGGCCCCTGGGGGAAGAACCTCGCCCGCAACTTCGACGACCTGGCCGAGCTCGCCTGGCTCTGCGATGCACGGCCGGACCGGCTCGCGGACGCGGAGAGTCGCTTCCCGCACGCGCGGGTCACCGACAGCTTCGCTGAGATGCTCGCCGACGACGAGCTCGAGGCGGTCGTCGTCGCGACCGACGTGCCGACCCACTACCGGCTCGCAAAGCAGGCGCTCGAGGCGGGCAAGCACGTGTTCGTCGAGAAGCCGCCGGCGATGCGCGCCCACGAGATCGACGAGCTCATCGCTCTCGCGGCAGAGCGTGACCGCGTGCTCATGCCCGGCCACCTCCTCCTCTACCACCCCGGCGTCGGGAAGCTGAAGGGCCTGATCGACGCGGGCGAGCTCGGCGACGTGCTGTGCGTGTACGGCAACCGGCAGAACCTCGGCGTCGTGCGGTCGCACGAGAACGCGCTCTGGTCGCTCGGCGTGCACGACCTCTCCGTGATCCTGCACCTGCTCGACGAGGAGCCCGAGGAGGCGATCGCCCTCGGCCGCGCGTTCCTGCAGGAGGGGGTCGAGGACGTCGTCTTCTGCTACCTCCGCTTTCCCTCCGGGAAGATCGCGCACATGCACCTGTCGTGGCTCGACCCGCACAAGATGCGCAAGATCACCGTCGTCGGCCGCGAGAAGATGGCGGTGTTCGACGACATGGAGCTCGACCGGAAGGTGACCGTGTACGACAAGTCGCCCGAGGAGCCGGAGGTGGGGGCCACGTTCGGCGAGTGGCGTACGCGCACCGGCGACATCTTCAGCCCCAAGATCCCGAACGACGAGCCGCTACGCCTCGAGTGCACGGCGTTCCTGGAGCTCGTCGGCGGAAACGGCGACCGTCGGAAGGTGGCCGAGGACGGCGCGCGGGTCGTCCGGGTGCTCGAGCGGCTCACGGACTCGCTCGATGGCGGCTGAGGTCCACCCCACCGCGATCGTCTACCCCGGCACAGTGCTCGGGGAGGGCGTGAAGGTGCTCGAGCATGCGGTCGTCGGCAAGCAGCCCGTCCTCTCCCCGCGCTCGACCGCGAAGCGCGAGCCGCTGCCCCCGGCCGAGCTCGGCGACGGCACCGTGGTCTCGACGGGCGCCATCGTCTTCGCCGGGTCGCAGGTCGGCGCGCGGGTCATACTCGGCGACCAGTCGTGCGTCAGGGAGCGCGTGACGATCGGCGACGACGTCGTGCTCGGCCGCGGCTCCCTCGTCGAGAACGACACCACGATCGGGGCGATGTCGAGGATTCAGGCGGACGCTTACATCACCGCCTACTCGACGCTCGAGGACCACGTCTTCGTCGCGCCCTGCGTCGTCACGACGAACGACGACTTCATGGGGCGGACCGAGCAGAGGCTCGAACGGATCGCCGGCCCGACGATCAGACGGGGCGCACGTATCGGCGGCGGCGCTGTCCTCTGTCCCGGCGTCGTGATCGGCGAGGAGGCGTTCGTGGGCGCGGGAGCCGTCGTGACCAGGGACGTCCCGGATCGGACGGTCGTCGTCGGGAACCCCGCCCGCGTGCTGCGCGAGGTACCTCCCGAAGAGCTCCTCGGGACCGCCTAGGGCCGCAGTCGGACGTCCGCGCGCGCCCCCGCCACGAAGCGACGACCCAGACGGCGGCGAGGGTGCCGGAGGCGGCGGGCCCGACAGGTGGCACCAGCGCGGCGAGCCCCCACGCGAGCGGCACTCAGGCGGAGGCTCCGCGCCGGTGAGACGCACCTCGGGACCGTCGCACGAGGAGACCCCCGAAGGGCAGCGCGCAGGCGAGCATCCCGCCCGCGAGCGCAGTGGCTGTAGCGCCCCGGCTCGTGCAACGGAGCTTGCGAGCCGGCGCTCAGGAGCCGCTCAACGCCGGGCAGGCTCAGGCCTTGACGACCGTGAGCCGGTAGCGCGCGTGGCCCGCGCTCGACATGCGCACTTGCACGAAGTACTTCCCAGCCTCGCGAGCGCGGAACGCGAAGTACTGCCTCGCTCCGGGGCGGGCTGATACGCGCACGCGCAGGTGCACGCTCCCGACGTCCTCGATCGACCGCGCGTTCGGGAGCCAGAGCGCCATGCTGAGGTCATAGCCCTTCTCGGGGCCTTTGAGCCCGACGTAGACGGGCTGGCCCTTCTTGAGGCCGATCGCGTAGACGTCGTCCTGGTCGTCCCAGAAGTCGACGGTCGCGTCGATCCGGCGGGTCATGCCGAACAGCTCGTACGAGCGCGGGCCGGCGTCGTCGTTCGCCTCGTAGCGGTCGCGGAGCGGGAGCGGCCCGCCGAGCGCGCCGATCGCCGTCGCGACGTCGAGCCGGCCCCAGCCGGAGAGCGAGTCGCGGCCGACCGCGCACCCGGCGCACCCGTTCGCCGGAGTCGAGTCGGCAGCCGCCGAGCGCAGGATCGCCGTCACCTGCTCCGGCCGCAGCGAGGGACGGAGGCTGAGGAGGACCGCAGCCGCGGCACTGACCTGCGGCGTCGCGAAGGACGTGCCCTGCGCCTCGCGATACTCCTCCGGGCCGCAGCTCGAGTAGCCCTGCTCCGAGCAGGCGGGGAAGCGCTGCGTGAGCGGCCGCGGGAGGATCGAGAGGATCTGCAGGCCGGGCGCCGCGATGTCGTTGTAGACCGGATCGCGGTTCGAGAACTTCGGGACGGCGCCGTCCTGCCCGAGCGCGCTCACACCGAGGACATGCGGCAGCGCGGCAGGGTAGCTCGCGTAGCGCCACGGCGTCTCCGGCGCGCCGTCGCCGTTCCCGACCGCGGCCACGACGACGGCACCGTTCGAGACCGCGTATGCGACGGCGTCCGCCTCGAGGCGTGAGAAGCTGTCCCCGTTCGGGTCGAGCGGGTCGCGGATGCCGCCCAGGCTCATGTTGATGACCCGGGCGCCGTTCTCGACCGCCCAGCGGATCGCCTTCGCCTCCGCCTCGATCGAGATCGTGCGCGACTTCGTGACGACCTTGGCGACGAGAAGCTCGGCCGAGGGAGCGAGCCCGGCGATGCCGATCCCGTTCCCGACGCCGGCGGCGATGAGGCCGGCGACGAACGTCCCGTGCCCCAGCGTGTCCGTGCCCGGCTGGCCGGCGACGAAGCTCTTCGCGGCCAGGATCCGCCCCGCGAGCTCGGGATGCGAGACGTCGACCCCGGAGTCGATGACCGCGACGGGCACTGGCTCGAGCGCGGGCAGTGTCAGCCACGACTCGTAGAAGCGGCTCTGGGTCAGGTACCACTGCTTGGAGACGAGGGGATCGGTCGGAGTCAGCGCCAAGCGGCGCTCCGCCAGGGGCTCGACGTAGCGCACGCCCGGGATCCGGGCGAGGGCGGCGCGGGACGGGGACTCGACGACGAGGGCCGGGATCGGCGCCAGGCGCTCGGGGCGCGAGCCGACGTGCCGCTCGACTGCCGCCGCGACCGCCTCGACGTTCGCGCCACGGTCGACCCCGACCGCGTAGCGGACGGCTTGCGCCGGAGCGGACGCCGCGAGTGCGCCGGCCACGGCGGCGGCGAGCACGAGCGCGCGCCTCATCGGGTGACCGCCAGTACCGGCGTCACGCCTTCGGCCCACGTGCCGTTCTTCGCGACGCGGGCGCGGTAGCTGCCGGCGACGACGTTCAGCACCGCCCGAAACGTGCCGTCGGCGCCGACGGTCGTCGTCCCGACGCCGTCCCAGACGGAGCCGACCCGGCGTTCGACCGTCACCCGAGCGCCCCGCAGGCGAGGCCGCACCGTCCCGGTGAGAGACTTCGGCTCACCCGCGTCGCGAAGCAGCACTCTCGGGGCGACCGGGACGAGGACCGCGGGCGACCCCGCTCCTTCCACCTCGATCCGGTAGCGCGTCGTCCGCGTCGGGGACACCTGGAGCGACGCAGCGCCGTCGGCAGCGCGAGCGGGGCGGCCGACCGACGTCCAGCTTCCACCGTCGGCGGAGGCCGTGACCGTGGGCGAGGCGAGCCCGCGCGCGATCCCGGACAGCCGCAGCGTCGAGCCGAAGACGACGGTCGAGCGTGGCTGGTCGAGCCGCAGGACGCCGACCGTGATCCACGTCGAGCGGAGGCCGAGGGCCGTGCGGAGGACCGTCCCGGGGACGGCCGTCGCGCCGTCGGCGGTCACGAGCCGCAGCGAGCGGACGTGGCCGGACGGCGTCGGCACGGTGACGGCGTCGAGCACGCGGGAGTCCAGGTCGAGCTTGGACTGCAGCGTCCTGGCGCCGAGCAGGACGGGGCCCCAGCGGTGGTTGGGCGAGGCCGCGTCCCAGGGGTCGGGCCGCGAGACGAGGTACGGGACCGAGAAGCCGAAGACGTCGGCGGCGCTCGCCGTCCTCCCGCCCGAGGACGAGAAGTAGTACGTGGTCGCGATCCGCCCGCCGTAGAGAACGACCTCGCCGGCCGTCGCGCGCACGGCGTCCGTCGTCCTGGACTTCTCGCCCGCGACGCCGAGGTACACCTGGCTGCGCACGTCCGAGTACAGGTCGAAGGGCTTCCCCTCGACCTTCGTCGCGAGCGCGTACGAGCGGGCAGCCACGGCCTGGGCGCGCAGCGCCTCGGTCGGCCACGTGTGCGGGACCTCTCCCGCGACCACGCCTTGCAGGTACGTCTCGAGCGGCAGCGCGTTCACGACGCGCAGGAACCGCTTCTCGAGCGCAACCTCGACCTGCCCGCGGTAGAGGCTGCCGTCGAGCGAGAGCGGCGCCGACTTCCCCGGGCGCACCAGCAGCGGGGGCGTCGCCCGGACGCGGCCGGTCTCGGTGCGAACGACGAAGCCAGGCTTGAGCGCCAGCGCGCCCGCCGCGATCCGATATGTCTCGCCGTCGCCGTCGACGACGCTGAACGGGACGGGCGACGACAACGTGACCGCACGTCGGCCCTCGGCGAGCAGGACACGGACTTGCTTCGTGCCCGCCCGGCCGACCTTCGTCCCGTAGTAGTAGTGGGCGAGGATCTGCTCGTGGTCGTATCCCTCGCGGGCCATGCCGTAGGCGCCCCACTGGCTCATGCCGACGCCGTGGCCCCAGCCCCGGCCCGAGACGACGAAGAGCGCCTCGCCCGGTGTCGGCTCCGGGTCGTCGGACTGCGCGGACGCCGCCGAGACGAAGGGCACGAGCAGCAGTGAGAGGGCGATGAGAACGCGCATGGCCGCGGGTCAGGCTAGCTCCGAACAGTTAACCAACTGTGTTGTCGGCAACCAGCCGCAGGCCGATGAGGGCCCGACGGCGACCCATGGTAAGGCACTGCGGCAGACGAGGGAGCCGATCTGGCGCAGGCCGACGTCGAGGTGCAGACCACACCTCGGGCGCAAAGCGCGCGGGCTTCAGGGTTTCCCGCGGTCGGAATCCGCGCTTGCCGTTTCCGGCCTGCGAAGAGCTAGCGCCAGGCGGTCTCGGCGACGGGCGCCCGCCCGCGAAGTGGCTCCCACCAGGCCCGGTTCGCCGTGTACCAGGCGACGGTCCGGGCGAGCCCTTCGCGCCAGTCGTGCTCCGGCTCCCAGCCGAGCTCGCGGCGGATCTTCGACGCGTCGAGCAGGTAGCGGCGATCGTGGCCGGGCCGATCCGGGACGATCGTCTTCAGCGAGGAGGGCTTGCCCGTGAGCTCCAGCACGAGGTCGGCGACCTCCTCGATCGTGGCCTCGACCCCGGAGCCCACGTTGTACGTCTCCCCCTCGCGTCCCTGCCGCAGCACGAGGTCGATCGCGGCGCAGTGGTCGAGCACGTGCAGCCACTCGCGCTTGTGCCCGACCGAGGCGTACAGCGGCAGCGGCTCGTCGTCGAGCGCGTGCGTCGTGAACAGCGGGATGACCTTCTCGGGGAACTGGTACGGCCCGTAGTTGTTGGAGCAGTTCGTGATCGTGACCGGGAGCTGGAACGTCTCCGAGTACGCCCGAACTGCATGGTCCGCGCCGGCCTTGGAGGCGTTGTACGGCGTCCGCGGCCGGTACGGGGAGTCCTCGGTGAACACCTCGTCCGTGTCCAGCGCCAGGTCGCCGTAGACCTCGCACGTGGAGACGTGGTGGAAGCGGTCGATCCCTGCCGCCCGCGAGGCGTCGAGGAGCGTCTGCGTGCCGAGCACGTTCGTGCGAAAGAAGCGGGTCGGGTCGACGACCGCGAGGCTGTTGTGCGACTCGGCCGCGAAGTTGACGACGATCTCGACTCGCTCGTCGCGGAGCGTGGACTCCGCCAGCTCGCGGTCGCAGATGTCGCCGTGCACGAACACGATCCTGTCCTCGACCGCCGCGAGATTCGGCCGGTTGCCGGCGTACGTGAGCAGGTCGTAGACGACGACGTAGTCGTCGGGGTAGCGCTCGAGCCAGTAGTGGACGAAGTTCGAGCCGATGAACCCGGCGCCGCCCGTGACGAGAAGCCTCATGGGTGGGAAGGCTAGACGAGCCCCGCGAGGCAGTCTCGAAGCCCCACGCGCCAGTGCGGGAGAAGCGGCGCGCCCGCGCGCTCGCTCCGGAGGACTGCATACGCGGGGCGCGGAGCAGGACGTCCGAGCTCCTCGGTCGTGATCCTGCGCACGCGACACGTGAGGCCGCTCTCCTCGAAGACGGCCTCGGCGAGATCCGCCCACGTGCAGTCCCCGGAGGCCGCCAGATGCCAGACGCCGCGCGGCAGATCGGCCTCGACCAGCTCGCGGGTCGCCCGTGCGAGGTGGCCGACATAGGTCGGGCAGCCGCGCTGGTCGGCGACGACCGCGACCTCGTCCAGCTCGGAGCCGAGGCGAAGCATCGTCCGCACGAAGTTGTGGCCGGTCGGGCCGAAGAGCCAGGACGTGCGGAGGACCCAGGCGTCCGGCCCCGCCGCTGCCTCCCCGTGCAGCTTCGTCCGCCCGTACGCGGAGAGCGGGTTGGGCCCGTCCGACTCGACGTACGGCTCCCGCTTCCGGCCGTCGAACACGTAGTCGCTCGAGTACGCGACCAGGGGAGCGCCCAGCGCTGCGACGTTCGCGGTCCCGCCGACGTTGGCGGCGGCGGCGGCTTGCGGATCCTCCTCGGCGCCGTCCACGTCCGTCCACGCCGCAGCGTGCAGCACGAGGTCGAGAGGGCCGAGACCCGGCGGGGCCGGGTGGGTGACGTCCCAGTCGTCCCGCGCCAGCGCGACGGGATCGTCGTCCGCGAACGCCTCGACGAGCGCGCGGCCGAGCTGGCCGCCCGCGCCCGTGATCAGGACGTGACGGCGTCCCGCGCGGACAGGATCGGTGTGCTCGTGCTCCACAGGTGTGCCACGCGCGGGTCGTTCCAGGGGACGGTGTGCTCGTCCGGGTCGGCCGGGTCGTACTCCTGCGTGACGTGGTAGGAGAAGAGGACGTCCGTCAGCGCCTCGAAACCGTGCGCGTGGTGCCCGGGGACGTAGATGGCAACCCTGTTGTCGTCGCCGATGTCCTCGGTGAACGTGTCTCCGGTCGTCCGGTCGAGGACGACGACCCGGGCCATCCCGCTGAGACACGCGAACAGGTCGTCCTGCCCGCGGTCGTGGAAGTGGAGGCCCCGGACAACCCCTGCGCGCGACACGGACACGTTCGTCTGCACCATCGGCCTCGGCAGCAGGCTGTCCCGGCGCAGCTCGCAGAACCATCCGCGCTCGTCCTCGTACATCTGCAGGGGGAACCTCCGGATGCCCTGGATCACGACCCCTCCCGCTTGTTCGCGCCGGTCTCGTCGATCCGGCGCCCGATGTCGGCGAGGTGCTGCCAGTGCTTGCCCGCGTCCTCCCACCAGCCCTCGACCTCCCGCGCCTGGAGCCGGCCCTCGAGGGCGTAGTGCCGGTTGACGTCGGTGATCTCGAGCTCGCCCCGGCTCGACGGCTCGAGCCGCGAGATGACATCGAAGACGTCCGGCGGGTAGCAGTAGAGACCGACGACGGCGTCCGCGGAAGGCGGGGCCTCGTAGCGGAGATCGACGACTCCGGCCTTCTCGACGATGTCTGCCACGCGGCCGTTCTCGTACACGACGACGCCGAAGTTCTCCGGGTCCTCGACCGTCTTCACGAAGATGCACGCCTCGCTCGCGTCCGCGGCCCAGTCCCGAACCGGCACGGACTGCGAGAACTCGAAGATGTTGTCGCCGAGCACGACGACGAGCGGCGCCCCGGCCGCGAAGTCGCGCGCCATGCCGACCACCTGCGCGATGCCCCCGGGCTCGGTCTGGACCTTGTAGGTGAGATCGAGCTCGAGAATCGGGTCGCCACCTCCGCGCGGCGCCAGGCGCCCGTCCCCGAGCAGGTCGATCATCTGGCCGGCGTGGCCCTTGCCGGTGACGAGGAGGACGTCCCGGATCCCGGCGAGCTGGAGCAGCTGGAGCGGGTAGTAGATCATCGGCCAGCTCCCGACCGGCAGCAGGTGCTTGTTCGCGACGCGGGTCAGCTCGCCGAGTCGAGTCGCCTCTCCCCCCGCGCAGATCAGTCCCTTCGGCTGCATCGCGGGGATGCTAGATCTCGCCGCGGCGCAGCGACGGCTCGCGGGCTCCGTCCCCGGCCCGAGAGCGGTGGTCGAGCGGGGAGGGCCGCACGCGCACGAGCCGGGCGACGCCCTCCGGCAGCCACCAGTTCCATCTGCCGAAGAGCTTCATCGCGCTCGGGACGAGGAGGGCGCGGACGATCGTGACGTCGATGAGGATCGCGGCCGCGAGCCCCAGCCCCAGCTGCTGCAGCCCGACGACCGACCCCGCGACGAAGCCCATGAACGCCGCGAACATGATGAGGCCGGCAGCGGTGACGAGGCGGCCCGTCCTGGTGAGCCCGAGGACGACCGCCTCCTCGTTCGTCGCTCCGTCGTCCCAGGCCTCGCGCATACGTGCGACGAGGAAGACCTCGTAGTCCATCGAGAGGCCGAACAGCACGGCGAAGAGCATCACCGGGATCCAGCCCTCGATCTGGTCGAAGGCGATCAGGCCGAACGGCTCCCCCGCTCCCCACTTGAACACGATCACCATGAGCCCGTAGGCGGCCCCGATGGAGAGCAGGTTCAGGACGATCGCCTTCAGCGGCAGCAGAAGCGAGCGGAAGGCACGCACGAGCAGGAGGAAGGTCGCCGCCAGGACGCCGAGCACGAGCCACGGAAAGGCGGAGTAGATGAGGTCGAGGAAGTCCTTGCCGCCCGGTGGCCCGCCGCCCGCGTACACGGCGACGTCGTCGGGGAAGCCGGCTGCTGGGACGATCCTGGAGCGGAGTCGCTCGACGAACTCGAGGCTCGCCGGCTTCCCGTATTCGTCGCGCCCGACCACCTCGATGCTCAGGTAGCGGACGGTCGGATCGACGTGCTGAGCGCCGCGGCCGAAGCGGACCGCGGCCACCTCGGGATCGGCCTGGAGCCCGCGAAGCAGCGCGCCGACCGCTCGGCTGACCGCCGGGTCGGAGCCACCCCCGGCACGGCCCGTGTCGACGACGATCTCCGCCGGAGCCGTCGCACCGGCTCCGACCGCCGCCGCGAGGACCTCGTAGCCCCGCACCGCCTCCAGACCCCTCGGGATGCCCTCGTTCGACCCGGGCCCGACCTGGAGCGCGAGGACCGGCGCGGCCAGGAGGAGCAGGAGACCGGCGGTCAGCGGGGCGACGATCCTCGCGCGGCGCATGATCCCGCGCGCGAGCCAGGGCCAGAAGCCTCGCTCGTGGTCGCCTCGCCGCTCGAGCCAGCTCCTGGGGAGGAGCCCGATGCCGTCGAGCCGGGCGCCTGCGAGGGAGAGCACGACGGGCAGGAAGGTGACGGCGGCGGCGACCGAGACCGTCGGGATGATCAGCCCCCCCAGGCCGAAGCCGCGCATGAAGGGCAGCGGCATGAACAGGAGGAGCGCGAGACCGATCCCGACCGCGGTCCCGCTGAAGAGCACGGCCCGGCCGGCGGTCGTCATCGTGCGCACGATCGCCTCGTCCCGCCCCCCGCCGGCCTGCAGCTCCTCGCGGAAGCGGTGCACGACGAGCAGCGAGTAGTCGATCGCGATCCCCAGCCCGATGAGCGTGACCATGTTCTGGAGGTAGGTGGACAGCTCCAGGAAGTTGGCGGCGATCCAGACGAGCGCGAGCGCAGTCGGGATCGTCACGATCGCGAACGCGAAGGGGATCAGGAACGCCAACGTCCCGAAGGTGAAGACGAGGATGAGGAGCGCGATCGGGACCGCGATCAGCTCGCCCTTGAGCAGGTCCCGGGCGAAGACCGGGTCGAGGTCGTGCTCGATCGCCGCCTGGCCCGTGACGTAGGTCGTTGCCCCGGGGATGGCGCCGACGACGTCCCGCATGTCGTCCGTGTAGCCCTTCGAGTCTGCCGGCTCGAGCCTGGAGACGATCCGTGCGACGACGACGTCGTCGGTCGCCGCCGAGACCCAGACGAGGCGGCCGGTCGGAAGGAGCGCGGCGGCGCGACGGGCGGCGAGCCGCACCTCGGGCACGAGCTCCTCGGCGTCGCCGTCGCCGGCGGCAACGATCGTGAAGGACCCGGTCGAGCGCTGGCCGAAGTGGTCCTCGAGGATCAGCTCCGCGCGATGGGTGTCCGTCCCCGGCAGCGTGAAGCGATTCGTCAGGAGGTCCGAGAGCCCCGACGAGGCGGCCGCCGAGACGGCGAAGATCACCGCCCAGGCGCCGAGGACGGGCCAGCGGTGGCGGAGGACGAGCCGGGTCAGCCGCTCCATCAGGGCCGGCGGCGGTCGCGCTCCCGCCACCTGCGGCGGGCCGCCTCCTTCCGCCTCTCCACGCCCGGGACCGCACGTACCGCGGCGATCCAGACGTACAGCACGCCGCCGACGAGCGCCGCCAGGAGGGTTAGGACTCGCCTCGGGTGGAGAAGCACATACATGACTCCCCGCACCCCGGCGATCGTAACCGACATACTTCCGCTGCAGTCGACGAAAGGTGGCACGGAATGGCGAAGACGAAGGACAAGAGCACCGTCGCAGTCGACGCGCTCAAGCCGTACGTGAAGCGCGCGATGGAGGATCCGGAGCTCCGCGACGACCTCGTCGCGGCGTTCGTCGCGGCACGCAGCCTGTACGGGCAGATCTCGAAGGGAGAGGGCGTCCGCGGGAAGGCCGAGAAGGTCTCCGACAAGGACTTCCAGAAGCAGCTCCAGTCGCTCGTGTCGGACGTGACGGAGGCGAGCGACCGGCTCAAGGGCGAGAAGGACAAGAGCCACAAGACGCGCAACCGCGTGATCCTGCTCACCGGCGTGACACTCGGAGTCCTCTACAACCCGTGGACGGGCCCGGCGACGCGCGAGTGGATCATGGATCGCATCGCCGGCGGCAACGGCGACGGGTTCGAGGAGTTCGCGGAGGCGATCTCCGAGGAGACCGAGGAAGTCGCCGCCATGGCCGGCAACGGCAGCGAGTCGTAGCGCCCCGGGACGGCGTCTAGCGACGGAGGGCGCGTTCGAGCGCGCCCGGGACGAGCCCGCTCGTCGACGCGATGTCGTCGGCCTGGAGCAGCACGGCTCCCGGCGGCGGCAGCGTCGTCGCTCCCGGCCGCGTCGGGACGTAGACGCGGCCGGCGGCGAAGGAGATGTCGTCGGCACGTCGCCAGGCGAGGAGGATCGGGTACGGGGCAACGACCCCGTCGTAGCCGAGCCCGATCATCGAGGACGGATGGATCTCGAAGTGGAGGTGCGGGGACCCTCCGTCGGCGTCGCCGGTGTCACCCACGAAGCCGATGACGTCCCCGGCCTCCACCCGCCGTCCCTCGACGGCGAGCGGCGTGTAGGCGGACAGGTGGGCGTAGTAGAACTCGTTCCCGAGCCCGTCGCGGAGCCACAGACGGTACCCGCCGAGACGGTTGAAGCCGATCGTGTGCAGCGTCCCGTCGGCAACCGCGAGGACGGGAGCGCCCTCGCGGGCGAAGAGGTCCTCGCCGTGGTGCCAGCCACCCTGCACGTCCGGCCGCGGACCTCCGAAGCTGTCCCCGAACGAGGCGGTGCCGTAGATCGGGAAGACGTAGCCGCCCGCAGAGAGCCTCGCGCCGACCTCCGGCGCGACGAGCACCGGACCGCCCGGCACCGAGTCTCCGGTGTCGCTCGGCTCGGGCGCGGAGGGGAGGGACGGTCGGGGCGTGGACGGGCGCGGGCCGCCGCCGGCGCCGTGCGGGGGCGGGCCGGCCGGGGCGAGCGCGACCGCGGTCGCCTGCGCGCTCGCGACCGTGATCTCGCTCCCGGCCGGGAGGCCGCCGTGGTCCGCCGTGAGACGGACCCGCAGCGCGACGACGGCGCCCTGTGCGGCCGCGGGCTTCTTGCGGGCGCCGCTCGTGTCGGAGAGGACGACGAGCGAGCCCCAGTCCCCGAGCGCAGCCGTCGACCCGGGGGCGCTCGAGACGTCCTGGCCGTTCGCCCGCAGCCCGTCGACCGTCGAGCCGGAGGCGCTCCCGCCTGCCGTTCGGGCGCTCGCACCGGCGGTCGTCGTCGCCCGCACACGGCCCGCGACGACCTCCCCGGCGAAGAGGGAGACGACGATGACCTCCGCCGAGGCCTGCGCTGCCGCGGCCTCGCCCGGCTGTGCCGAGACCTTCGCGCGCGAGCGGCCGACGCTGACGATGGAGCCGTCGTTCGGGTACTGGAACGACTGCACGTCCGAGGTCATGTTCGTCGGCCAGGTGAGCTCCCCGAGCGAGACCGTCGGCTGTCCCGGGATCGTCACCCGGACGAGGACGGCACTCGCGCCGGTGGACGCGCTCCGGGACGGCGGCGCGGCGGCTGCGAGCGCCGTGGAGAGCGCGAGAGCCGCCCCGGCGAGCGCGACGACGCGGATCACGGTGACTCAGGGTAGCGGTGCCGCTGGTTGCGTCGAGCCCGCCACACCAGCTGCAGGGCGACCGCGAACAGCAGCACGGCGAACAGCCGCCGCAGCCCCGTCTCCGGCAGCGACGTCGCCACGCGCGCGCCGATCTCGACGCCGACGATCGATGCGACCCCGACGACTGCGGCGGTGCGTGCCCGCAGGTGCCCGTACCGGCGCTGGTTCCAGGCTCCCGCCGCGACCGTCGGGAGGATGGCCAGAAGCGAGGTGGCCTGAGCCTCGAGCTGCCCGAGCCCGAGCAGGACGAGGGTGGGCACGAAGAGGATGCCGCCGCCGACGCCGAACATGCCGGCCAGGATCCCCGCGGTGAGGCCGAGCACGATCCCGAGGGCGATCGTCGTCGCGCTCACGTCGCCAGGAGCAGGACGCCGACGACGGCGAGCAGCCCGGCGAACCCGTACGTGAGCGTGCTCGTTCGCACCCGCTGCTGCAGGGAGGTGCCGGCGAGAGCCCCGACCGCGGCGGGCAGGCCGACGAGCGCCCCGTAGCCGACGTCGACCTCGCCCCGGAGCGCGAAGACGACGACCCCCGCGAGCGCCGTGATCCCGATCGCGCCCAGCGAGGTCGCCGTCGCCTCCCGCTCGCCGAGGTGCGCGACCAGGACGAGCAGCGGGACCGCGATGATCCCCCCGCCCACGCCGAAGAGCGCAGAGAAGGTCCCGGCGGTCACGCCGATGGCCGCCAGGCGCGGCGCTCCGGCAGGCAGCGTCACGGGCGTGCCGCCAGATGTCGGGCGACCAGCTCCGCATCCTCCCCGACGCCGCAGAGGAGCGCGGACTTGCGCTTGTGGAGCCAGTTCAGGCCGATGACGTACAGGCCCGGGTACCCGGTGACGCCACGCTCCTGCACCGCCCAGCCGTCCCCGTCGACGAGCGGGAGGTCGACCCAGGAGTAGTCGGGCCTGAACCCCGTCGCCCACAGGATCGTCGTGATGCCGGCGGCGCGGAGGTCGAGCTCCTCGGTCTCCACGACTGGGGGCCACGGCCCACGCGCGGGGCCCGCCTCGGGAGCAGCGAGGCCCTCTCGCCCGATGTGCTCGTCGATCGTCCGCTCGATCTCGGCCACGAAAGCGTCGCCGAAAGACAGGCTCTCCCCGAGCCCGGGCTCGAAGAACACCGTCGGGCCTTCGATCCGCGCGACGTGGCCGACCAGGTGGGCTCCGCGATCGGCGAGCCAGCGAGGATGGCAGTCGTGCCCCCCGTCGTTCCCCGAGACCGGCGGGTTGCAGGCAAGACGGGCGCTCGGGGAGGGCAGGTCGGCCACCGTCTGGTCGAGGACGCCCGTGAGCTCGAGCCAGCGCAGGATGTCCCTGCCCCGGTAGCGGCGGGGAAGCCACGGGCAGCGGCCGACCGCGAGCTCGACGTCGCGCCCGGCGTCGAGCAGCTCGTCGGCGACCTGGCACCCCGACTGGCCGCTCCCGACGATCAGAACGCCGCCGCCTGGGAGCTGCGCCGGGCTGCGGTAGGCGTTCGTGTGCAGCTGGAGCTCGACAGCCGCCGACTCGGCGCCCGGCGCGGACGCCGTGGGTCGCTGGAACGCGCCCGTGGCGAGGACGACGTTCGAGGCCAGCACGTCGCCGGTCGAGGTCTCGAGCGCGTACCCGCCGTCCCGCGCGCGCAGCGCCGTCACAGTCACGCCTTCGCGCACGGGCGCGGCGAACGAGCGCGCGTATCCCTCGAGATACTCGATCGTCTCAGCCAGCGGGGCGAACCCGTCGGGGTCGTCGCCCTCGTACTCGAAGCCCGGCAGCTGCTGAGTCCACCTGGGCGTGTTCAAGAAGAACCCGTCCCAGCGCTCGCTTCGCCACGTCTCGCCGACGCGGCCGCGCTCGAGCAGGACGTGCTCGTGGTCGAGCTCGCCGAGGAAGAAGCTCGTCGCGAGCCCTGCCTGGCCGGCGCCGACGACGACCGTGTCGACGCGCTCGCTCACGCCGCAGCCTCCCGGCGCAGGACGTCCCAGGCAAGCGCGACGTCCTCCTCGGTCGTGCGGAAGCTCCCGACCGCGAGGCGCAACGCGAGCCGGTCGCCGAGACGCGCGTGGGAGAGGAACACCTCGCCCGAGGCGTTCACGCGCTCGAGCAGGCGCTCGTTCTCGTCGTCCGAGCCGTGGCGGCGGAAGCAGACGAGCGAGAAGTGCCGCGGCGCGACGACGTCCCAGCCCGGCTCCTCGCGCAACCAGCCCTCGAACAGCGCGGCCAGCCGGAGGTGCTCACGGATCCGCTCCTGCAGCCCGGTCCGCCCGAAGCAGCGGAGCACGGCCCACAGCTTCAGCGCGCGGAAGCGGCGGCCGAGCGGGATCGACAGCTCGCTCAGGTTCACCGCGTCGTCGGGCGAGCGCAGGTATTCCGGGACGAGGCTGAAGGCCTTTCGGAACTCGTCCGGCCGGCGCGTCCAGAGCGCGGAGCAGTCCATGGGCACGCCGAGCCACTTGTGCGGGTTGACGCCGACCGAGTCTGCGTGCTCCCACCCTGCGAAGAGCGCGCGCAGCTCCGGGCAGACCGCCGCCGACCCCGCGTACGCCGCGTCGACGTGCAGCCACGAGCCGGACGCCGCGCACGCATCGGCGATGGCGGGCACCGGGTCGACCGCGGCCGCCCCCGTGGTGCCGACGGTGGCGACGACCGCGCACGCGCGCTCGAGATCGAGGAGGTCGGGCCGCAGCCGGTACTCGTCGTCGACCGGGATCTTGCTCAGCTCGAGCTCGAGCAGCCTCGCCGCCTTGTCGACGACCGAGTGCGCATGCTCCGAGCAGGCGACGACGCGCCGGTCGGGCTGCTGCGCCCGGGCGACGGCGAGAGCCGCGAGCACACCCGTGGACGCCGTGTCCTCGAGGTGGCCGCGGAAGTCCTCGGGCAGGCCGAGCAGCTGCCGGAGCCAGTCGAGCGTCACCTCCTCGAGCTCCTGGAGCGCCGGTGAGGTGCGCCAGAGGATCCCGACCTGGTTGAGGCCCGCCGCGACCAGCTCGGCCAGGACTCCGGGCTCGGAGCCGGTGGTCGCGAAGTAGGCGAAGAAACGCGGGCTCTGCCAGTGCGTCAGGCCCGGCAGGAGAACCGCGTCCAGATCGGCCAGAACGGAGGAGAAGGGCTCGGGGTCCTCGGGAGGCTCGGCGGGAAGCGCCGCCGCGATCGCGCCGGGCTCCACGTCGGCGAGAACCGGATGCGCCCCGCGGACACCCTCGAGGTACGAGGCGACCCACTCGAGCGCGAGCGCGCCGTCCTCGCGGAAGGTGCTCATGGGCCGACCTTCGGCCTCTGCGTGTGGAAACGGGTGGGGAACCGGGAGCTTCCCCACGCGCCCGGGAAGAAGGGGGCACGTGGGGGGGACGTTCCTTCCCCCACGACGGCGAGCCGAAGGGAAGCGGTGGTCACGTGCGCTTCGCCCAGCGCTCGATCTCGCGCCAGGGACGGGTGTTCAGGACCTGCTCCTTCGTCAGCCAGGCCCGCCGGGCCTGGGCGATCCCGAGCTCGGCGTATGCGAGCGCGCCGGTCGAATGCGCGTCGGTCGTGACGGGCACGAGCACCCCCGCCTCTCCGGCGAGCCGCGCATGCGTGTCGCGCATGTCCAGCCGATCGGGCTGCGAGTTGAGCTCGAGCGCGGTTCCCGTCTCGACCGCCCGCGCCACGACGCGCTCGACGTCGACGCTCGCGCCGTCGCGCTTCAGCAGCCGGCGTCCGGTGAGGTGGCCGATGCAGTCGACGTGCGGGTTGTCGATCGCCGCCAGGATCCGCTCGGTCGGGTCGCGATCGAAGGCCGTGTGCAGCGACGCGACGACCCAGTCGAGCCCCGCGAGCACGTCGTCCTCGACGTCGAGCGTGCCGTCGGCGCGGATGTTGACCTCGACACCCTGCAGGAGCCGGAACCCCTTCAGACGTGTGCCGACCTCCTCGATCTCCTGGCGCTGCGCCTCGAGGCGACCGCCGCGGAGATAGTGGGAGTGGTCGGTGACGCACAGGTAGCGGTACCCGCGTGCTTTCGCCGTCGTCGCCATCTCCTCGATCGAGCCCTTCCCGTCCGAGGACCAGGTCGAGTGGCAGTGGAGCTCGCCGCGGAGGTCGGACAGCTCGACGAGCTCGGGCAGGCCGCCGTCGCGCGCCGCCGCGAGCTCGCCGTCCGCCTCGCGCAGCTCCGGCGGGACGTACGCGTAGCCGAGGTACCGGTAGAGCTCCTCCTCCGTCGCGTGCGTCACCACCTCGTCCGTGTCGACCGTCGTCACCCCGTACTCCGAGATCGAGAGGCCTCGACGCTGAGCGTCCTCGCGGAGCGCCACGTTGTGGTCTTTCGACCCCGTGAAGTGCTGGAGCACGTTGCCGAAGCACTCCGGCGGGACGACGCGGAGGTCGAAGCGGAGCCCCTGGTGCCCGACGACCGTCGCCTTCGTGTCGCCGCGCGCGATGACCTCGGAGACCCAGTCCGCCTCACAGAAGGCGCCGATCAGGGCCGACGGGTCGGCGGAGGTCGCGATGAAGTCGAGATCGCGCACGGTCGCTCTACGCCGGCGGACGCTCCCCGCCTCCGAGACGGCGATCGCGGCCGGATGCGCGCGCAGCTCGTCGACGACGCGGTGCACCGCCGGGAGCGCGACGCCGAGGAGCCCGCGGTCCTCCGCCGGCTTCTTCGTGCCGGCGCCGGCGGCGAGCGCGGCGAGGATCTTCTCCTCGCTCCGTGCTCCGAGCCCCGAGAGCTCGCGGAGCCGTCCGTCCTCCGCCGCCGCCTCGAGCCCGGCGAGCGTCGTCACGCCGAGCTCGGTCCAGATCCTCGCTGCCGTCTTCGGGCCGACCCCGGGGAGCCGCAGGAAGTCCACGACCCCCACGGGCACCTGCTGACGCCGCTTGGTGAGCGCGTGCATCTCGCCGTCCTCGACGACCTCGACCACCTTCTGCTCGATGGTCTTCCCGATTCCCGGGAGGTCGGTCGCGCGGCCCGCGAGGGCGAGCTCGGCCACCGGGCTCGGCGTCTCCCGAATCCGCGTCGCGGCGCGGCGATAGGCGATGACCCGGAACGACTCCTCTCCCAGGATCTCGGAGATGTCCGCGAGCAGGTCGAGCTGGTCCGCCAGCTCCGCGTTCCGGGGCAGCGTCCGGGCCATGCGGCGATGATACGGCGATGCCTCGAGCAGTCGTCTGCTTGCCCACCTACAACGAGCGCGAGAACCTGGAGCCGATGGTGCGGGCACTCGGCGAGGTGCTCGACACGGCGCGTGACCGCGTGCTCGTCGTCGACGACTCCTCGCCGGACGGCACCGGCGAGATCGCCGACCGGCTCGCGGACGAGCTCGAGTGGGTCTCCGTCCTCCACCGCGACACGAAGGAGGGGATCGGGCCCGCGTACGTGGCGGGCTTTCGGCGCTCGCTCGCGGACGGGGCGGAGCTCGTGCTGGAGATGGACTGCGACTTCTCGCACGACCCGAACGACGTCCCGAGGCTGATCGCGGCCGCGGACGAGGCCGATCTCGTGCTCGGCTCCCGCTACACGGCGGGCGGCGGCACCGAGAACTGGGGCCTGCTCCGGAGGATCGTCTCGCGCGGAGGCTCCCTGTACGCGCAGGTGCTCCTGGGCGTGCGCGTGCGCGACCTCACGGGAGGGTTCAAGTGCTTCCGGCGGGCGACGCTCGACGCGATCGACCTCGACGCGGTCTCGGCGCGCGGCTACGGGTTCCAGATCGAGACGACCTACCGCGTGCTCCGCGCGGGCCTGAACGTGCGCGAGATCCCGATCCGCTTCGTCGACCGGCGGGTGGGCGACTCGAAGATGACGGGCTCGATCGTGGCCGAGGCGATGCTGAAGGTCCCGCTCCTGCGGCTGCGCGCTCTCACCGGACGACTCTGAGAGCGCGGCGCGCCTGGCGCCCCGTGTACTGGCGCCCCGTAGTACCCCGCCGACGGCATGTCCGGACATGGCCGGAGGAGGCAGGAAGTTGCAACTTGTAACTTGTGCTTCGAGCGCTACCGCCGCTGTTGCACGACTCGCATCCGGCTCGCCGGCGGAGGTGCCTCGGCGAAGCAGGCCTGACGACAGCGCTCGTTGCAAGTTGTAACTTGGGCTCGTGGGGCCCTCGTGGACAAGGCTCGACGGGTGAGCTCGATCGTCGAGGTCACCGACGAGTCGTTCGACCGCGAGGTGCTCGCGTCGCCCGTGCCGGTCCTCGTCGACTTCTGGGCGCCGTGGTGCAGGCCGTGCGACGCCATCGAGCCGCACCTGCGCGCGATCGCCTCGGAGAGCGAGGGCCGCGTGCGGCTCGTGCGGCTCGACGTCGACGCGAATCTCCGTGTACCCGGCCGCTTCGGCGTCCTCGCGCTGCCGACCGTGATCCTCTTCTCCGGCGGCGAGCCGCGGGGCACGGTCCACGGGGCCCACTCCCGTGCACGCTATGAGCGGCTGCTCGAGCACCTCCCCTAGGGTCGGCTCGTGCGCTGGTTCCGCCGTCGCGACGCGAACGCCCGACCGCGCGAAGTGGACACCGCGATCGACCCGGAGGTCGGCGGCGACCGGATCGCTCTCTGGAAGACGAAGGAGCAGGTGGACGAGGTCGATTACGGGCCCATCTGGATCGCAAGCGCGAATGACCCGAACGAGACGCTCGAGGGTCCGGGCCTCCGGCTGACGTGGGAGGAGGCCGAGGAGTTCGCGCGCAGGCGCGGGCTCCCGCTCGAGGACGCCTGACCCGCGGGCGCTGCGACACTGGATCACGTGGCGACCGACGTCGCGGCGAGCTGGGCCGACCTCCTCGACGAGGAGGAGGTGGCGCACCGCGGGCTCGAGCCCGCGCGCGCGGCGTGGAGCGAGCCGCTGCCGGACGACCTCGACCCTCTGGTCGCCTCGGCTCTCGTCGGCGCGGGGATCACCTCGCTCTACCGCCACCAGGCCGAGGCGTGGGAGGCGGCTCGCAGGGGTGCGAACGTCGTCGTCACCACGGGCACCGCGTCCGGGAAGTCCCTCGCCTTCAACCTTCCGGTCCTCGACGCGATCGCGCGCGAGCCGAAGACGCGCGCCCTCTACCTGTACCCGACGAAGGCGCTCGCGCAGGACCAGGCGCGCGCGCTCTCCGGATTGCGGCTGAAGGGCCTGAAGCCGGCGATCTACGACGGCGACACGCCGCCGGAGACGCGCTGGCAGATCCGGAAGTGGTCGAACCTCGTCCTGACGAACCCGGACATGCTGCACCTCGGCGTCCTTCCCCATCACGACCGCTGGGGAGACGTCCTGCACAACCTGCGCTACGTCGTCGTCGACGAGGCGCACGTCTACCGCGGGGTCTTCGGCTCCCACGTGGCGAACGTGCTGCGGCGGCTGAAGCGCCTCGCGCGGATCTACGACGCGGACCCCCGGTTCGTGCTCACCTCGGCCACGATCGCGAACGCCGGTGAGCTGGCGCTCGCGCTCACCGGAGAGACGGCGACGGTCGTCGAGCGGGACGCATCCCCGCAGGCCGAGCGCGAGGTCGTCGTCTGGAACCCGCCGCTGCTCGACCCGGAGCTCGGGCTGCGCGCCAGCGCGCTCGGCGAGGCGTCGCGGCTCCTCTCGCAGCTGACGACGCGGGGGCTGCGGACGATCTGCTTCGCGAAGAGCAGGAAAGCGGCCGAGCTGATCCACCGCTTCACCGTCGAGCGGGTGGACAGCGCCACGGCTGCGCGCCTCGCCCCCTACCGCGCCGGCTACACGCCCGCGCAGCGCCGCGAGATCGAGCGACGGCTCGTCGAGGGGGAGCTCCTCGGCGTCACGGCGACCGACGCGCTCGAGCTCGGGATCGATATCGGCCTCCTCGACTGCGCGATCTCCGTCGGCTTTCCCGGCACCGTCGCCTCGCTCCGCCAGCAGTGGGGACGAGCGGGCCGGCGCGGACGCGGGCTGGCGGTGCTCGTCGCCAGCGAGGACGCGCTCGACCAGTTCTTCGCCCGGGAGCCCGAGGCACTGCTCTCGCGTCGGGTCGAGGCGGCGATCCTCGACCACGCGAACCCGCGGATCCTCGACCCGCACGTGCTCGCGGCGGCGTTCGAGGCGCCGCTCGACGAGCAGGACGCCGAGACGCTCGGGCCGGAGGCGCTGCGGCGGGCAGCGGAGCTGCCGGAGCTCGAGCGCACCTCCGCGGGCTTCGTGTGGAAGGGTCGCGACTATCCGGCAGCGCGCGTCTCGCTGCGGTCGGGAGACGTCGACTCGTTCACCGTCGTCGAGCGCGAGACCGGCTCGCTCCTCGGGCTCGTGGAGCGGGAGCGGGCGTACTCGACCGTCCACCAGGGCGCGGTGTACCTCCACCTGGGGGAGCAGTACCTCGTCGAGGAGCTCGACCTCACCGCGCGCGTCGCGCTCGTCTCGTCCGCGAGCGTCGACTGGTACACGCAGGTGAAGAAGGAGACGGAGACGTCGATCGAGCGGGCCGAGCGGGTCGAGGCCCGGCTCGGGGTCGCCCTCCACTTCGGTCGCGTCTCCGTCGCGGAGCAGGTGGTCGGATACGCGAAGAAGGCCGTGCGGGACGGCTCGACGATCGACGTCGTGCCGCTGCTCCTGCCGGAGACGACCTTCGAGACGGAGGCCGTCTGGTTCTCGCCGGAGCCGGCGCAGATCGAGGGGCTCGAGGGGATGCCGACGCTGCTCGAGGCGCTCCACGCCGCCGAGCACACGCTGATCGCCCTCCTCCCGCTGTGGGCGATGTGCGACCGCTGGGACATCGGCGGCCTCTCGACGAACGTCCACTACCAGACGGGGCGCCCGACGATCTTCGTCTACGACGGCCACGCGGGCGGCGTCGGCATCACCGCGCGCGGCTTCGACCGTTTCGAGGGCTGGGTGGAGGACACGGCGAGCCTGCTCCGGCGCTGCCCGTGCGCGAGCGGCTGCCCCTCGTGCGTGCAGAGCCCCAAATGCGGCAACCTCAACGAGCTGCTCGACAAGGCGGCCGCGCGCACGTTGCTCGAGCGGATGCTCGACTCCTGACTTCGTGTCGATCTCGCGACCTCTCGCTCGTCGTCACCATGTCACCCACGAAAGGAGGACGGTGTGAAGTTCATGGCCCTGATCTACGCGGACGAGAGCGTCTGGGAGACGTTCTCGGACGCCGATCGCGAGGCTGCGTACGCGAAGTACCGCGCCTTCGCGGACGAGGCTGGTGCGGCGGGCATGCTGGCGGGCGGCGACGAGCTCGCTCCGACGCGCACCGCGACGACCGTGCGCGTCCGGGAGGGGGAGACGCTCGTGACGGACGGCCCGTACGCCGAGGTCAAGGAGGCCCTCGGCGGCTTCTTCGTGCTCGAGTGCGGATCGCTCGACGAGGCGGTGGAGCTCGCGGCGAAGATCCCCGGCGCCGAGCACGGCTCCGTCGAGGTCCGCCCGATCTACGTCGACCCGGCGGAGGTGCAGCTGTGAAGTACGCGCTGCTCATCCACGGCGACGACTCGGCCTGGGTCGACCTCCCGGACGAGGAGAAGGCCGCGCTTCGCGCGGAGGAGATGCCGCAGTGGATCTCGCTCTTCGAGGAGCTGTCGAAGGCGGACCCCGGCGTCTCGGGCTACGAGCTCGACGGGCGCAGCACCGCGAGGGTCGTGCAGGTGCGCGACGGCGAGCGCATCGTGACCGACGGTCCCTTCGCGGAGACGAAGGAGATCGTCGGAGGGGTGTTCCTGGTCGACCTTCCGGACCTCGACGAGGCTATCCGCCTCGCTGCGCTCATCCCGACCGCGAAGCACGGCTCGATCGAGATCCGCCCGCTCCAGGAGTGACGGTCGAGGAGGCCTTCCGCGAGGAGTGGGGGCATGCGGTCGCGATCCTCACCCGCGTCCTGCGCGACCTCGAGCTCGCCGAGGACGCCGTGCAGGACGCGTTCGCGACCGCGCTCGAGCGCTGGCCCCGCGATGGGACCCCCCGCAATCCGGGCGCCTGGATCGTCACCACCGCGCGCAACCGGGCGATCGATCGGATCCGGCGCGAGCGCGTGTTCCGCGAGAAGGCCGAGCTGCTCGCGGGGCTCGAGGGACTCCCTGCGGACGAGGACGACGTGAGCGCGATCCCGGACGAGCGTCTCGCGCTCGTGTTCACGTGCTGCCACCCTGCCCTCGCGGCCGAGAGCCGGATCGCGCTCACCCTGCGCGAGGTGGCAGGGCTCTCGACGGCCGAGATCGCGCACGCCTTCCTCGTCTCCGAGCCGGCGATGGCGCAACGACTGGTGCGGGCGAAGCGCAGGATCCGCGGCGCCGGGATCCCGTTCCGCGTCCCGCCGGACCACCTCCTGCCGGAGCGGCTCCGTCCCGTGCTCGCGGTCCTCTATCTCGTCTTCAACGAGGGCTACGCGGCGAGCTCGGGCAGCGAGCACGTCCGAGCCGACCTGTGCGACGAGGCCATCCGGCTCGGCAAGCTGCTCGCCGTTCTCATGCCCGACGAGCCGGAGGCTCTGGGGTTGCTCGCGCTGATGCTCCTCCAGGACTCACGGCGTCTCGCCCGCGTCGGCCCCGACGGCGAGCTCGTGCTGCTCGAGGATCAGGACCGGACGCTCTGGGACGAGGGGAGGATCGGCGAGGGTCTGCGTGTTCTCGAGCGCGCGATCTCGCTGCGGCGGCCGGGCCCGTACCAGCTCCAGGCCGCGATCGCGGCGGCACACGTCGAGGGCCGCCCCTGGTCCGAGATCGCGACGCTCTACGACCGACTGGCGGAGATCGACGCTTCCCCGGTCGTGCAGCTCAACCGCGCCGTCGCAATCGCGCTCTCGGGCCGGGTCGACGAAGGCCTCGCGCTCGTCGACGAGCTCGGCGGCCTCGGCGAGTACCACCTGCTCCACGCCGCCCGGGCGGATCTCCTGCGCCGTCTCGACCGTCGCGCGGAGGCGGCGGTCTCCTACCGGCGCGCGCTCGAGCTGACGGCGAACGACTCCGAGCGTCGGTACCTCGAGGGCCGCCTACGCGAGGTCTCGTAGGGCGAGCTCGACCGCCTGGACAGGGCTCGTCGCGACCTCGACGCCATGGGTCGTCGGGGCCCCCGCGAGCGCGACCACGCGTCGGCCGAGACGGAGCGCGAACGCGATCTCGGCGAGCGTCCCGTAGCTCCCGCCGACCGCGATGACGGCGTCCCCGGACGCTGCGACGGCGAGGTTGCGGGCATGGCCGATCCCGGTCACGACGACGTGATCGGCCCAGGGGTTCGCATCCTCGCGACGCTCGCCCGGGAGGATCGCGATCGTCGTCCCGCCGGCGGCCTTCGCTCCGCGGTGCGCGGCCGCCATGACCTCCCCGAGCCCGCCGGTCACCACGGTGCAGCCGCGGTCGGCCAGCCGCCTGCCGATCTCCTCTGCGGCGCCGCCCCACTCGGAGCCGCTCCCGATTACCGACACCTGGACGGCCACGGTCGGTAAGCATGACGGAGTGGAGCGACGGGAGGCACGAGGGGGGACGCTCGTCCTGGGCGGCGGGTTCGCGGGCAGCTACGTGGCCCGCTTCCTCGGGAAGCGCGGGGCGACGGTCGTGTCGCCGGACAACTACATGACCTACACGCCGCTCCTTCCCGAGGCCGGCGCGGGGTCGCTCGAGCCGCGCCACGTCGTCGTCCCGATCCGCCAGATGTGCCCGCACGCGGAGCTGGTGCTCGGGCGCGCGACGGCGATCGACGAGCAACGCCGGGCGGTGGTCGCCGACACGCTCGCCGGGACGCTCGAGCTGACGTACGAGCGCCTCGTCGTCGCCCTCGGGGCCGTGACCCGGTCGCTCCCGATCCCGGGCCTCGCCGAGCACGGGGTCGGGTTCAAGGACCTGGCGGACGCCATCGCGCTCCGGAACCGCCTGCTCCAGCAGCTCGAGCGGGCCGCGATCGACCCGGCGGCCGAGGGCGAGCTCGGCTTCGTGTTCGTCGGGGCCGGGTACGCGGGCGTGGAGGCGCTCGGTGAGCTGAACGACCTCGCGCACGATGCGCTCCGCTTCTATCCGTCGCTGCGTGGTGTCCCCCAGCGGTGGGTCCTCGTCGACGCGGCGCCGGAGATCCTGCCGGAGATCCCACGCAGGCTCGGGGAGTACGCCGCGCGCCATCTCGCACGTCGCGGCGTCGAGATCCACGTGTCGACGACGCTCGAGTCCTACGACGGCCGGGTGGCCGTGCTGTCCGACGGCACGCGCGTCCCGGCGCGGACGCTCGTCTGGAGCGCCGGGGTGCGCGCGAGCCCAGTGCTCGCCGAGCTCGGCCTGCCCCTGGACGAGCGGGGCCGGGTCGTCGTCGACGAGACCCTGCGCGTACGGGACCGGGACGATGTGTGGTCGCTCGGCGACTGCGCTGCCGTCCCGAACACGAGGACGCCGGGCGTGTTCGATCCCCCGACCTGCCAGCACGCCCTGCGGCAGGCGCGGCGCCTCGCGAAGAACCTGACCGGCCCGCCGAAGCCGTACGGGTACCGCATGCTGGGCCAGGTCGCGACCCTCGGCCGCCACAAGGGGATCGCCGAGATCCCCGGCCTGCGGCTCCGCGGCTTCCTCGGCTGGTTCGTCGCGCGGACGTACCACCTGTACCAGCTCCCGCTTCTGTCCCGGAAGCTGCGGGTCGTCCTCGACTGGACGGTCGCGCTCTTCTTCCGCCGCGACGTCGTGGAGCTGTCCGTGCTCGGCCATCCGCGGCGACCGGGCGAGGGCTAGCGCAGCCGCTTCAGCGCCTGCGTCAGCGACTGCTTGCCGCCGAGCACACCGGCGAACAGGTCTCCGTCGCGGGCGACGCGGTCGAGCACGGCCTCCATCGTGAACGCAGCCGGATCGAGGCTCTGGTCGACCTCCTCCCAGCGCAGCGGCGTGGAGACGTGCGCCCCCTCGCGCGGTCGAACCGAGTACACCGAGGCGTTCGTCGCCCCGGCACGGTTCTGGTTCGCGTCGACGAGCACGCCCCGCCGCTTCGACCTCGCCCACTCCGTGGTCACGAGCCCCGGGTGCGCGCGGGCCAGCGCGCCCGCGACGATCGCAGCGAACTCGCGTGCCTCGCCGAACGTGTGGCGACGCGCGACGGGGACGAGGACGTGGATCCCGCGCGACCCCGACGTCTTCGGGAAACCCTCGAGCTCGAGCAGCTCGAGCGTGTCGCGGACGAGCCGCGCGACGGTCACGACGTCGGCGAAGCTCGCGTCCTCGGACGGGTCGAGATCGAACATGACCCAGTCCGGCCGCTCCGGACGGTCGACACGGGACGACCACACGTGCATGTCGATGCACCCCATGTTCGCCATCCACAGGAGCGCGAGCTCGTCGTCGACGAGCGCGTAGTCGATCACCTTCGTCTCGCCCTCGCGGGTGGAGGCCGGCAGGGGCGCCCGCTTGATCCACGCGGGCATGTGCGACGGGGACTGCTTCTGGAAGAAGTGCTTGCCCTGCCAGCCGTCCGGGTAACGCTTCATCGTGAACGGCCGCCCCTTCAGGTGCGGCACGAGGACCTCCGCGACGTCGCGGTAGTAGGAGACGAGATCGCCCTTGGTGATCCCCTCCTCGGGCCAGAAGGGCTTGGCGAGGTTGCTCAGGCGCAGCTCGCGGCGTCCCTTCCGGAGCACCGGCGGCAGCGGTGCGCGCTCCTTGCGCACCTCGGAGGCGGGCTTGTCGTCGCGGAGGCCCATGTACACGGGCGCCCGCAGGCGACCCTCGTGCGTCCACTCGACGAACTCCACCTGCGCCACGAGCTGCGGCTCGACCCAAACGATGTCGCCTCGTCGAACGCGCGGCATCTTCGGAACCTCGTCGAACGGCGACGTCTCGCGCCGGAGCGGCCGGAGGAGCCCCAGGAGCCGATCGATCTCGGGCTCGCTGAACCCCGTCCCGACGTTCCCGGCCCAGCGCAGGCCACCGGCCTCGCGCACGCCCACGACGAGCGCACCGAAGCTCCCCGAGCGGCGGCCCTGGCCCTTCGTGTACCCGGCGATCACGACCTCCTGGCCCTGCCGCACCTTCACCTTGCGCCAGTCCGTGCTGCGACGGCCGGGTTGGTACGGCGAGCCGACGTGCTTGGCCACGACGCCCTCGAGCCCCTGGTCCCGGGCGGCCTGGAGCAGCGCCTCGCCGTCCTCGAAGCGCGGCGACACCACGATCCCGGTCGCGCCGGGCTGGACGAGCTGCTCGAGGCGCGACCGTCGCTCCTCGAGGGGAAGGCGGAGGAGTGGCTCGGAGTCCAGCTCGAGCAGGTCGAAGAGGACGAGGACGAGAGTCCCGCTCCCCTCCTGGAGGTGCGAGAAGCGCGAGCGACCCTGCTCGTCCAGGGCGCAGATCTCGCCGTCGAGGACGGCGTCGGGCGCGCGCAGCCCGCGCTCGACTGCCCGCGCGGCCTCCCGGAAGCGGTCGGTCAGGTCCTTCCCGTTGCGGCTCGTGAGGACCGCCTCGCCGGCCGTGACCGTGACGATCGCCCGGAACCCGTCCCACTTCGGCTCGTAGACCCAGTCGTCGCCGCGCGGAAGCGAGTCGGTGGACGTCGAGAGCATCGGCGCGTAGCTCGCGGCTGCGGCCTCCGCGCCGTCCTTGCGCAGGAGCAGCCAGTTCTTCTCGTCCCCGTCGAGGCGTGCCGGGACGAGCGTCCACGTCCCGTCCAGGCGCTCGCCGTGGAGGCGTACGGTCAGCCCGCCGTTGCGCTTCTCCTCGAGGAGCTCGTAGGTGCCGCGGTCCCAGATCTCGACCGTCCCTGCCCCGTACTCCCCCGGGGGGATCGTCCCCTCGAAGTCGCCGTACTCGAGCGGATGGTCCTCGACGTGCACCGCGAGATGCCGCTCACCGCGACGGAGCGGGATCCCCTTCGGGACCGCCCAGCTCGCGAGCGCGCCACCCCGCTCGAGGCGGAAGTCGTAGTGGAGGCGACGGGCGTCGTGCCGCTGCACGACGAAGCGCAGCGTGCCGTCGGGCGTGGCACCCTGGCCGAAAGGCTCGGGCGTCTTCCCCGGCCGCCGCTTGCGGCGATACTCGTCGAGAGCCACGTCCCTGTGGATTGTCGCCTGAAGCGCAACGGTTTCTTCACCAACTGCACGCAGATTCGACGTTTTCCCTGCTCAGCCCGCGTTTCCGGCCAGGGGATAAGCCTGTGGAACCTGTGGAAAGCCGGACCTAGACCTAGGTCGTGGCCAGGATGCCCATGACCCGGTACTTCGCGCGGCGCTCGCGCCGGCGCCGTTCCGGATCGAGCGACTCGATTCCCTCCAGCGCGGCGAGGATGCCCTCGCGAAGCATCAGCGCAGCGCCGTCCGGGTCCGTCTGGGCGCCGCCCTCGGGCTCCGGCACCACCGCGTCGACGACGCCCAGCTCGAGGCAGTGCGCCGCATCGGGCTTGAACGCGGCTGCCGCCTTGCGGGCCTCACCCGCGTCTCGCCAGAGGATCGCAGCGCAGCCTTCGGGCGAGATCACGGAGTAGATCGCGTTCTCCTGCATCAGCACGCGATCCGCGACCGCGATCGCGACCGCGCCGCCCGAGCCTCCCTCGCCGATCACGCAGGCGACGGTCGGAACGGAGAGCCGCGCCATCGCCGCCTGAGAGCGTGCGATCGCGCCACCCTGCCCGTGCTGCTCCGCCGCCACCCCCGGGTACGCGCCGGGCGTGTCCACCATCGTGACGAGCGGGAACCCGTGCCGGTCGGCCAGCGCCATCGCCCGCATCGCCTTCCGGTAGCCCTCCGGGTACGCCATCCCGAAGTTGCGCTTCGTGCGCTCCTTCAGGTCGCGTCCCTTCTGGTGGCCGACGAGGATGATCGTCCGTCCGTCGAGCTTCGCGATCCCGGTCACGAGCGCCGGATCGTCGGCGCGCCCCCGGTCGCCGTGCAGCTCGAACCAGTCGTCGAGGATCCGCTGCACGTAGTCGAGGGTGTACGGGCGGTCCTGGTGGCGGGCGAGCTCGACCGAGCGCCAGATGTCCTCGGCGCTCGGCTCCTCACGGAGGCGGTCGAGCTGATCCTGCAGGCGGTCGAGCTCCCCGCTCAGCTTCGCCCCGCGCAGGAGCTTCATGCCGCCGAGCCTGCTCAAGCGCTCGCGCAGGCGGATCTCCGCCTCGCTCGGCACTACGCGGCCTTCCGGAACAGGCGGAGCAGACGGGAAAGCGTCGGCCGCAGCTCGCCTCGCGGGACGATCGCGTCCAGATGGCCGAAGCGGTAGTTCGACTCGGCGAGCCCGAAGTCGTCGGGGAGCTTCTCCCGCGTCGTTTGCGCGACGACGCGAGGCCCGGCGAACGACATCAGCGCGCCGGGCTCGGCGAGCACGACGTCGCCGAGGCTCGCGTAGCTCGCGAGGACTCCGCCGGTGGTCGGGTGCGTCAGCACGGAGAAGAGCGCGCCGCCCGACTCGTGCAGCTCCTCGATGGCGCAGATCGTCTTCGGCAGCTGCATCAGCGCGAGGATCCCCTCCTGCATGCGCGCTCCACCCGAGGCGGAGACGGAGACGAGGGGGACGGCGCCTGCACTCGCGCTCTCGCAGGCCCGGGCGAACTTCTCGCCCACCACGCTCCCCATGGAACCGCCCATGAACGCGAAGTCCATGACGGCGAGGCGGCACTCCTCGCCCTCGATCGCCGCGCCTCCGCACACGATCGCGTCGCCGAGCCCGGTCTCCATCTCGGCCTCCACCAGCCGCTCGGGATACGGACGCAGATCGAAGAACGCGAGCGGATCGGCCGAGCGGAGCTCGGCGTCCTCCTCGGCGAAGGAGCCCTGGTCGGCGAGCTGGGAAATGCGGTCGCGGGCACCGACGGGGAAGTGGTGGCCGCACTGCGGGCACACGCGCAGGCTCGCCGCGAGCTCGTCGTCGCGGTAGTGCGAGCCGCACCCGGGGCACGTGTTCGGGTGGCTCTTGCCGGCCGGAGCGTGCTCGGCGCGCTTGCTCTCGATCTCCACGTCGACGCGACCCTGCCCCGCTGACATGGGCTGGATCCTAGAGGCTCACGGTCACAGCCCTGCCGCCGCGAGGAGTCGCGTGACGACGGCGACGTTCCGGGCGTCCGGCAGGAGCCCCGTCACGCCCACGCCGGCGACTCTCGTCGCCCTCGCGGTCTCTCCGAGAAGGATCTCCAGGTCGGCGATGGCGGGGCCATTCGGCTCGGGCATGAACATCGCGGCCTCACCCGGGTCGAGGACGTCGAGGTCGAGGGCAACATACGCCGCGTCCACGCCCGCGAGCGCTCGCTCGAGAGCGCCGTCGATCCCGGTCCGCTCCAGATGCGCCACCTCTCCGGGGTCGAGGTTGCGTGCGCCGACCAGAGCAACGTCCTCGGGGGCGACGGCGCCCTCGTCGAGGAGCATGCGCAGCGGCATCCCCCAGAGGTTCCCGCTCGGGGACGTCTCCGGGGTGTTGAGATCGCCGTGCGCATCGAGCCAGATCAGGCCGAGCCGATGCCCTCTCGCCGCGAGCCCGCGCACGGCACCGACGTGCGCGCAGCAGCAGCCTCCGAGAACGAGCGGCCGCTCGGGAAGCGCGGCCGCGAGGGCAGCGCTCTGGTCGTCCAGCGTGTCCCGCTCGACCGCGCCCGTGTCCGGGTACGGAAGCCCGAGATAGGCGGCCTCGGCCATCGGCTCGCCGCCGTCGCCCCATGCCCGGGGCACGCGCACGAGACCGGCCGCGAAGGACCGCCCGCAGCGATGGCACTCGTAGCGGGAGTCGAGCGCCACCGCCGTGAAGGTGCGGCAGTCGGGGCAGCGTGCCCGGAGCGTGGACGTCAGCGCGCCCCGGGAACGAGCTCGTCGAGCGCGTCCGCGAGCCCCGCCAGCGACGGGAGCGTCCGCGAGGGCCGCGGGTCGTCCGCCTCGCCGAGCCGGTTGACCCAGATCGTCGGGAGGCCGAGCGCGGTCGCCGTCCCGATGTCGTGGTACAGGCTCTGCGCGACGTGCACGTGGCTCGCGGGGTCGGAGCGCGTGTGCTCCCGGAAGACCTCCCAGTGACGCGGAGCGGGCTTGTAGGAGCCGATGTCGCCCGCGACGATGGCTGCGCCGAAGGGGACGCCGATGGCGCCGATCGAGGCGTCGATCAGGTCCCTGTCCGTGTTGGACAGGATCGCGAGGCGCCACCCGCGCTCCCGCGCCTCGCTCAGCGCCGGGCGCACGTCGTCGAACACCGGCCACGAGGGGAGTGAGCGTGCGAGCGCGCTCGTCTCGCCCTCGGGCACGGTCAGCCCGGCCTCGTCCGCGAGCCGCTCCAGGGCGATGGTCAGCACCTCGCGGTAGGACGAGCCGGGGCAGGCCGCCTGGATCTCGGGCTCGAGCTCGTGGTAGCGGGCGAGCAGCCGGTCGGCGTGCTCGACGCCGAAGAGGCTCTCCAGCTCGGCGTGGATGCCGCCGTTCCAGTCCACGAGCGTGCCGTAGCAGTCGAAGGTCGCCCAGCGCTCGGCCACGAGTCAAGCCTAGTCTGTCTCGCCAGGGTGGAGATCCGGGAGCTCAGGGCACAGGACTGGCCCGCGGTCGAGGCGATCTACGCCGACGGCATCGCGACCGGCGACGCGACGTTCGAGACGGAGACGCCCTCGTGGGCCGAGTTCGACGCCGGCAGGCTCGCCGGGCATCGCCTCGTGGCCGTCGAGCACGGCCGCGTCGTCGGCTGGGCGGCGCTCTCGCCGACCTCGGGTCGGGAGTGCTACGCCGGCGTCGTCGAGCACTCGGTCTACGTCGACCGGGAGCATCGCGGCCGGGGGATCGGGCGCCTGCTCGTTGAGGCTCTCGTCGCGACGGCGGACGCCGCCGGGCTCTGGACGATCCAGACGAGCGTCTTTCCCGAGAACGCCGCCAGCCTGGCCCTCCACGAACGGCTCGGGTTCCGTGTCGTCGGGCGTCGGGAGAGGATCGCCCGCCGGGACGGCGCCTGGCGGGACACGATCCTGCTCGAGCGCCGCTCGCCGAGCGTCGACTAGGCGCTTACGCCGAGTCGCCGTTCCAGCGGCGGAACACGACGCAGGCGTTGTGGCCACCGAAGCCGAACGAGTTCGAGACGCCGATCTCGACCTGCTGCGGGCGGGGCTCGTTCGGGACGTAGTCGAGGTCGCACTCGGGATCGGGCTGCTCGTAGTTGATCGTGGGCGGGAGGACGCCGCGCTGGAGCGCGAGGATGGTGAAGATCGCCTCCACTGCGCCGGCGGCGCC
>Ga0075419_10000228_pt1 | contig 32618 bp, 35 predicted proteins | sample SoiMetdeltSBSDD3_FD_76900 | JGI IMG/M metagenome (GOLD analysis project Ga0075419, IMG submission 76900) | Bulk soil microbial communities from a Populus tree surrounding site in Tennessee, USA - Soil MetaG P. deltoides SBSDD3 | ecosystem: Environmental > Terrestrial > Soil > Tree plantation... | reverse complement strand
GCGCAGTAGCAGACGAGGATGAAGGACGAGGTAGAGAGGGTAGGTATTTTCCGGAGGGGCACTGACTGACATGAATTGAGCAAATAGCTTTTGGGCCTCTAGATCTTCGTCTCTGATGGCAGGGAAGCCTTGGTGCTTACTGCTTACCCCAGACGACGAGGACCTTCTGGAGTTCAGCTACGGAGTACCCAAGCATTTCCCGTTCTTCCATCGAGATCCGAGAAGCGGTGCTGGGTGCACTCAGTGCTGCCAAGAGATTCTCGCAGGAGTGAAGGTAGTCCTGAATTTCTTTGGTGAAGTACAGAGACGAGAAGTCCATGGCGCCACTGCCTTTCTCATAAGGTGTCGACGGTCTGGTTTGGAACGATCGAGCCACTCGGCAGGTCATGATTGCGCTTCTTATGCTCAGATAGACAACCGGCGGCCAGTATATCGAGAATGCAGTTTGCAGGCTGTTCAAAATTGCTCAACTAGCTGATGAAAGACCGCGGGACAAAGGGCGACACAGCTACCCATCGACCAGGTATTTGATGATTTTTTCTCACTAGGGAACATGTATTGTCTAATCAAGTACATAAAAAGAGCCTCGCGATCATGTGGTAACGAGTCGGAAGCCACGGAATTTCGTTTTCGGAAAGTGGTAGTAGTAACAGTGGGGTAGGAACCTCTAGGAATTGGAGCTGGCGAGAGGAATTGAACCTCCAACCTGTGGTTTACAAAACCACTGCTCTGCCATTGAGCTACGCCAGCCTGTTCGAAGTTTCGCAGACTTGTGATAAGCAGTCAACGGGAAGGGGTGACTGCGCCCGAGATTGTACCCGTGAGCCTCCGCGTGTCCAGTCAGCTTCATCGCGACAGATCGCGTCAGGCCGTGCTGGTTCGCCTCTTCACCAGCGCCTCGCGCTGTCTCCGTCAGTGAGCGCACGCATGGATCAGCCTTCCGTCAAACTGCCCGTGTTCAAAATCGCCAGCGGCGCATTGTTGGGCACCCGGTAGTAGCTTTGGAGGTGCGGCCCCCACTCCGCCAGGCTTCCCGGAGGATTGATGAACGGGGTAGGGTCCGCGTGTTGGAACATCAGCTGCAGCATGTCGGGACCGGTATTGTGGAAGCGTAACTCCGCGAGGGGTGTGCTGGAAAAAATACAAATGCCTTCACAGAACTCCGCCGTATTGTCCGGCTGCGAGCTGTCAAAGACCGTGGAGGGGAGCAGATCCGCCACCTGGCCACTAGTGACTACAATATTCCAACTCGTCAGTCGGTACATAACATTGGGCTGAAGCGAACGCACGTTCGTGGCGTTCGGTCCTTGCGTGATCTCGTACGTGAAGGTGCCGTCTACGGTGCCATCCGGGCCAAACGTCCCGCTAAAGTGCAGTGCGAGGAGGTTGGCCTCCACCTCGATAGTGACCGAATCGGTCTGGGCACCCTCCAGCGAGAGGGACACCACGTACAGGCCCGTGAGGTCCGGTGAAAAGCTCGGCGTCAAGGTCGTGGGGTCGGTGAGCGTCGCGCTGCTTCCAGTCGGCACACTGATGAACTGCCAGAGGTAGTTAGGCTGTGAGTCGATGGTCGTACTACTGCCGGACAACGTGACTACGGTGCCTAGCTTGATGGTTTGATCCGGCCCAGCGTTGACGGTCGGAGCCGGAGCGGGCGGCGATGCCGGTTGGTCAGCCTGTGGAGTTGATGGCGGAGGATTGGCGCCGTCTCCAGTACAGCCCGCGACGAGCAGCATTAGTACACAGAGTGCGCGTATCATGGTGGTCCTTCTCCGGCCTCCGCTGAAATCTCATTCATCTTCAGTTCCTGGCTCCCGCAAAAATGCCATACGGGCCCAACACCAAGCGCGATGCGGACACAGGCCACGCCGTCGAGAAGGGCGATTCGGGCAGCCACCCTAGGCCCGCGACAATTGAATATCTGTCGTCGGAAAGGATGTCAAGGAGGAGAGGTGTTGTTTGGCTACAGACTGTAGTAAGTAGCCGACAAACATTTACCGTGAAGCATGGACACAAAAATTCGTGACAGGCTATCGACCTTGCTTCGCCAGCTGAGGAGGGCCGTAATCCCACCACTGACGAACATAACGCCATAAAAACAACCTTCTAATTTATTCATTGAGTAACTAATTACTGCTCCTTCTCGTTCGGCGCCTTCCATCTTAGACCGCAGTTGGAGACTTTTGGGATTGCTGACGAAAGAACGGTTAACTCGTTGTGTCGCAAATGAGAACGCAGGAACTGCTGAAAAGCCTGTCAAGCAATGCGCGCGCCCGTTAGGCGAGTGGGGGAGAGGGCAAGTTCATGTTCCGGTGGGCTTCGAGAATCTCATCCACAAGAGCTAGCGCGTCATTCAAGACATCATTCGCGCAATTCACAGTGATGTGGAACTGCATCATCGCCTCGTCCAGGCGTCCCTCCTCATGCAACACCTGAAATCTCCGGTGATGCTCATCGAGAATGGCGTGCTTGGCATCCAGCATCAGGCAATCGGTGGCGGTCATGCAGGCTCCTTGCAGCGATGAGCGTTCACTCTAACAAAGCGGGCGGCGGCGAACAATCATACGTTTGGGTGGGTAGGCAAGGGGCTCACATCTACGCCGACTCGATGAACGGATTGACTGGTTTGAAGCTCCTCAGGCAGACAAGAAGGGCCAATGCGGCTTGACGTCGATTGCCGGACGGTTTAAGGTGCCGCCACTGCAACCCAAACAGGAGGGCTTCATGCGATCTTTGTGGATGTTTGCCGCCGTACTGACATTGGCCGCCTGTTCCTCTACCGAATGGGTGCATCCCAACAAGCCGTCCTCCGAATACATCAATGACTACAACAAGTGCCAAAATTTAGTCCTCCGCGATCCCAAGCTCCAGCAAGGCAGCCAGCTGATGATTTTGAACGCGACCGAGCGTTGTGTGCAGAAGGAGGGTTGGCGCCTCGTAGAGCAATGACCAAGCCAGACTGAACGGTTTTCTTGCAGTCCGACCCCTCTCGTTCATCCCGCTAAAAAAGTTAACACCCTGTTTACGAATCGTTGATCCAGCCGGAACAACAGGCGGATAGTCTTTCCACATGCAAGACAGCATCTCATATGTCAACCCCGGTTCACAGCCTCACCCCAAGAGGAAATCATGCTCACTGTTGATCAGTTAATGACAAAGAGTCTCGTGAACATTGAGTCCGGCAGATCGGCCATCGAAGCAGCCAAGCTGATGACGACTCACAAAGTCGGCAGCGTCTTCGTACAAAAGGACAATCGCATAATCGGCATAGTCACTGAACCGGACATCATCCGCAAAGTCGTCGGCGCCGACCGGGTTCCCTATTACGTACCGGTAGAAGAAATCATGAGCAGTCCAGTCATCGGTATCGATTGGCGGCGGCCGATCACGGAGGCCGCCGACATGATGGAACGATATAAGACCCGACACTTAGCCGTGCTGAATGGCGGGTCAGTTGTCGGCATTCTATCGGTCAGGGATCTCTTACACCCGGTATCAGTGGACGAATTGTAAACCGAGAGACGCATCGAACCATGCGGCATCCACGATGTTTGATGAGGGGCTGGCGAACATCATCGCGTGGAGCGCCGAAGTGGCGACGGGTGCTGTGGTGGTGTACTTCCTGTACTCCATTTGGCGAGATGTGAGGAATGCGCTTTACCGTTAACACTCTCTGCATGACCAACATACGAGGTGTCTGATGACCACACTGTTACTTGACCAAAAGTGGAATGCACTGCGGGCCCCTACACCGGAACAGACGATCCTTGACAGACTGGAAGAAGAGACTGTCGTTGGGTTGGACGAGCTCGTTGAGATGTTGCCTCAATACACCTGGAACCAAATCTTCCACGCAGTAGACCAGTTGGCGCGTTTTGGAAAAATTGTGCTACGTCGCCATCAATTCGAATACACGCTGTTTTCCATCAATTACGCATCATAACTCCTCTCGCCATCGTTGACCTCTCTGACGGAAAGAGAAAAGCTGAAGGGTAGGGCAAGTGTTTACAATCCCGTAACACTCGCGCAATAAGTTTGTCATGTCTTTGAGCTAGATACTTTCCATACGGTTAACTTCACCACCAAGAGGGAGAATCGTGATGAGGGCTCTTTCATCGCTGCTCTGCGCAGTCTTGGTCATCCTCATCGAATTTGGCATGAGTCAAGCTGGAGAACCTAGAGGGAGTGGATCTTCGGTGCCCGGCAAGCATACCGTCTCACAAAAGGCCGATGAGGGCTTGGCTAGCCCTCAAGGCCCGGAGACGGAATATCCATTCGCGGGTGCTTCCGTCGAAGATGTCTTGTTGCAAAAGGGAACGATCACGATGGATGAATGGATCCAGATTCGCGCGGAACAGGAATATCGAGTCGCAGATCAGTCGCGGCGCATCGATTCGCTGGAAGACTGGAAAAGCAAAACGGAGTTGTTGCCCATACTCAGAGATAAAGTGAACTTCGGACTGAATGCTCTGCAATTTCTTTACGGGCACATTGATGCCAAGGTCCCGGAAGGACGAAGCCAAGACAGTTTTTCCATCCGGCGGTCGGAGCTATTGTTTTGGGGCAAAATCAGTGAGACCATCCCGCGGTGGCATATCTTGATGGAGTTCCAGAGTATCAATTTGACGAGCAATACCCCCACCACCGGCGCCTCAACGCCGACCGCGGCAACATTCTTCCGTGAAACCTACATTGATGTGCGACCCGTTCAATCCTGGGCGCCAAACCTTAACGTCATACGCCTCGGCATCTTCCGGATGCCGTTCGGCATCTTCACTGAGACGTCGGGAGGGTTGCGTGATGTGATCAGTTCTCCTTATCTGACCTCCATAGGAGGCGGAGGAGGACCAGGACAAAATACCAACGGGACGGGAGGAGCAATCGAATTCGTTCAAGAACGCGATTATTTCGTTGATGTACGTGGGAAGATCGCGAATCGTGTGGAATATGTGGCCGGTATTATGAACAATAATAACTTTCAAGCCAACGGCCTCGTTAGCACAACGTCCGGTCTTGGAGGAGCGAACCAGCCGAAGGCATTTTACAGCCGCGTACGCTTATTCGGAAACGACGTCTCCTTCATCAGCTTTACGACGATTCAAGGTGAGTCGAACAATGCGGGGACATTAATCAACGGGCGGGGCAAAGGGGCGTTTGATCGGTATGCAGTTGATTTCCGGTACACTTCTAAAGTGTTTCCTGGCTTCATGATGCAGGGAGAATATTGGCAGGGACATGACGGCGCCAATGCGACGACCGTCGGGACGGCTGCCAATGGTGCCTGTCAAACTATCAGCCAGTGCGGCGGCTCCGGCGCCCCTGGCGTGCAGCGCAGGACATGGTATGTCCTCGCCAAGTACCTGATCACCGACGGTTGGTTCGAGAACTTTGAACCCACGTTCATGTACGAGCAGTTTGATCCCCGCACCAACATGTCGAACGACCTGTATACCAGAACCATTGTGGGGCTCACCTACTACTTCGAGAATTTCCCTCCCAAGGTGCAGTCCAAGATCCAATTCAACTATGAATTCCGGCACCATTCCGGGCTGGGAACGGGTCCTGGAACGCCGGCCTATGATTCAGCAACCGACCCTTTTGCACAAAACGCCTTCTTTATCCAGTTCCAAGTTCGATTTATGTAATCGTCGGGTGCAGTGGCTTCATCATTGATTCGGAGCGGCAGAGAGAGTAAGGAGGAAAAGGTATGAGCCGAGGCTTCGCAACAGCGGTGTGGGCGATTTGCCTGGGATTTAGCGCCTGCTCACCTGTCCAGCTCTTCCCTTCTGAGGTGATGGAAGGCGTCGATCCCAACTTTGATTTCTCCCGTTGGCGAGCAATTCCCAACCAAGCGCTCGAGCGAAAGATTGAGTTGGGGGGCCGCATCATTCAGTCAGACCGAAAAGACGGGCATGTCACCATGGTGGTGACGCAACTTCCGATTGTGCAACACCCAGCATATGGGCCCAAAGACACTGGTAGGCGAAGCGGAGAGTTTGCCGTAACCTATGCCGGCCCCATTGGCGCGCCCTTCCTTCAGAGGGGAAACAGGCTGATCGTTGTGGGCATAACCAAACCTGCGAAAATTGTCCCCGTTGATGATCTTCCACGAAGTCTGCCAGCAGTATCTGCCCAATGTGTGCACATTTGGAATACAGGCGGGCGGGATATTGCTGATTTTCCCTCTTATGGGGCAGGATACGAGACGTTGGAGGAAGAGACGTTCTGCACAGCGGCCCATTAGGACCCCGACCCTTATAAACTGACACAGTGCGAGTATGGTGCACCCAACCCGCCTATCTAGTTACATCGTTCTGAATGGATTGATCTTCATGCTTGCCTCCGTCGGATGCGGGCATGAGGCTTCGTTGACTCGCGAGAGCGCAACCGGCGGTGTGGCTACCTGGTCCGTGCAGTCCGATGGTGACATCCTCTCATCCGCCGGCCGCCGCGATGCCCTACGCCTTATCAAGGGAAAATGCCCGAATGGTTCACGCACCATCAAAGAAGGAGAAATCCCAAAAGTCAGCCAGAGTGCCGATCGCCTTTGGCGAGGCCAAATGGGAAACGATCGGATTTGGGGGATTCAATTCGCATGCGAATAAGTCTTGATGGCAGGAACACCATCGGCGGGTTAATTTTGCGACACATTTATTGGTGCCTCGTAGTAGCAGGCCTGTCCGGTTGCACAGGATGGTCATCGGAACGATTGATCTATGACCGGGATGACGTACGCATCGGCATCGAAGCCGATCCCTCGGTGAGCCGTGCGAAGCAACCCGTCGCCAACGCTCATCCGGCCCAAGTGATGACGGAAGATATAAAGACATTGTTGGGCGTCATAAAAGTCAGCGGGTGGAGCGGGACGATCGCAGGAATCTTTGCGACGCCTCGACCCGTCTCCCTGTTGACCGAGGCACAATTGAATCAGTTTTCCTCTCCATTATCCGAGGCATTTGCACAGGCCGGACCGAACGAGCGGGTTTTCTTTTCCCTTCCCAAACCGGAAGTCCACTACAGTGAAGACCGGACAAGCGGCGCCTTATTCTTGCGCGGTCGTTATTTGCACGTGGTGGTGACGGACCATTCGTCAGTGATTCAGGCAGACACCGCCGGCGGAGATGCGAAAGACATCCGCGACACGAAGGGCATGAAACTCTGGATCGCCAAGCCGGCGGTTGAGGCAACGGTTCCGGATGCCGAAGAGCCCCGATGGGCGCCCTTCGAGACCGTGCATATCTCATTGAACATCAAGCAGGTACTGGCAAGCGGTTCGGCACCATCTTCGGCACACATAAGCCGGGAGAGCGACAACCGCCAGCTGCGAAAGCAGGGGAGTCCTCCCAAACAGGAATTAGAGAATCAGATCCATGAGCTGACGAACTCAAATTTGGAACTACGTGAACGTCTGAATGATCTGACAGAAGATATGAAACGCCTTCGCCTTGAACTCGATCAGACCAAATCCACCACGACACCGTCTCGTAAGAACGTCATCCCCTAATCTCATGGCTCATTTCAGCTGCCCGCGGGTCGAACGATCACCGACTTCAAGGCAACCGAGCTTTTCACGATCTGGTTTAGTGAAAGCGGGAAGAAACCCGCCTTGATCACCGCTTCCTGCCCCTCTTGACTCACCACAAACGCCAGGAATTCCTGTGCGGCTGGGGGAAGGGATCCTTTCGGGCTATTATTCATGTAGAGGTATAAGACACGACGCAGTGGATAGGTCTGGTCCTTTATTGTTGCCGATGAAGGCGTCACGTACGGCATTCCCTCGCTTTCCGCGAGCGGTATCGCACGGACTGTAGAGCTTTGTAATCCAAGGCCACTATAGCCGATGCCGTGCGGATCCCGGCTCAAGTCGAGAATCACCGACGCAGCCCCAGGGTCTTCGCGCAGAGTCGGCACAAAGTCTCCGCCAGCGAGAACATGTTCTTGAAAAAACGCTCGAGTGCCCGACTTACGATCTCGTCCATACAACCGAATTCCAGCCTGCTCCCAACCATTGGTCAAGCCGAGTTGGCCCCACTTGGTAACGGCGATCTTGGAGCCGCGGTTTCGAGTCGTCGAGAATATGGCATCAACTTGGTCCAACGTGAGACCCGAGATGGGATTATCCCTATGGACATAGACGGCAACCGCATCCACAGCGACTGGAATTGCCACAGGCTCGTAGCCGTTTTCTCGAACGAAAGCCTTGATTTCGGCATCGAACAGTTCGCGCGATGTCGCCAAAAACCAAAATTGTTTTGATCGTTCCTCTGCTAACATCACCTTGCCGCTCTTGCTTAAGGGAGGCTGAAGAAACTCCTCGATCGCTTTGGCTGAACCTCCCCCTTTCACTTCGATACTGACTTTTGACTGACGTCGCTGAAACTCAAGGGTCAGCCGCGAAAGCAACGGATACATGGTTTCAGACCCCTGCACCTTGAATCCTCCGGAGACCTGCGACTCGGGATTGTAATGATGAAGATTGGTATCAATATTCACTGCAGCGAAGGGACCAACTTGCTCCGCTTTTGCAATCATGACTGGGCTTGAAGCCGCTATGACACAGAGCACGAGAGCGCTGACGGCAACGCGACTTAGTCCACTTTGGCTCGCGCTGTTTGCTGTAGACATCCACTTCCTCCATAGGTTTTGAACCGATCCTTGTGCCTTGCAATTCCAGCATAATGCTGAGCGGTTGCCGGACCGTAACTGCAGTGTTACAGATTTGTTAACTTTTGACGGAAACCGAAGGAGGACAGTGTTTACAGAAAGCGAAAGTAACGGACTGTGCTGTTGCCGGTCGCTTCATCACGCTGAAGCACCACCGCACCGGATTTGGTCGTCTCATTCACCGTCAAGGTCATCTGCGCCGAGAACATATTGCTTTTGACATCGTAGAGGCTGAGCAGGCGGAGTTCTTTTGCGATTTCCGCGAAACTACTGATGCGGTCAAGATCCTGAACGGTTTTGAACGGCCGGCCTTGGATGATCTCGCCAGCCATCGTCTGGCTAATGCGTGGATCGAGCGCTTGCAAGACCAAAAAGTCCGCCGTATTAAGGTTGACGCGGCTCTCGCCTTCCTGGGGATAGACGGTCACATAGCGAAGCAACTTATCGACGATCTCTGGTGTCATGCCCTTGATCAACCGGATCTCACGCAGCGTTTGCAGCGGAGCATTGGCCGCCCGATAAGACGGTCGAAGCGACTGATAATAGACCGTCTCAGCGCCGGCCGCTTCGGGAATGTCGTCGGCATCGACCCAATCGGCAATGGCATCAACGAGATCGGGGTTGATTTGCAGCAGATTGAACAGCCGTTTTAGCCTCAGCATTTTCGTCTTCTTGACATTAGGGTCGACGCCGGCCGCCAAATCATTCAGGTTCAATTTGCTCCGCTCGTCTTCAATCTGAGCCGTCATGAGGCCGTCGCCGATCGCATATTTTTCGATGGGAAAAGCCCAGAGATCCGTCGTCCCATCGTAAGCCTGTCCTGTTTGTCTATCCCGCAGATGATCCTGCTGCAAAACGGCGCGTGCGGCCTGAACGGCGGCCCGAGTCAGTACGGTGGCTTTAAAATTGTCTCGGAAGGCAGCGGCGTCACGATATTCTCGGCGGGCGTCCGTATCGAATTCGAGAATCAGTGCGACGAGGAGTGCCAGCACGAGAAGGGCAAGAAGCAGGGCTACGCCTCGTTCATCTTGCGCAGCGCGATATGGAAAGACACGGGGGGGCATGCCTGCATCGCCCGGAGGCGTGATTGCGGCCGACAAAACGATCACGCTTTGGCATAGGACACGATGCGGAGCGTCGCATCCAAGTTGATCGGATTATCGTATTTCGGCTTGATCTGGAGGTGGTGGACTTGGACATCGTAGGGTGCCTGCTCAAGGGCAACCAATAAGGCCAACAACTGCGGCAACTGGACTCCGTCCAATCGCAGGTCTACGGCCGTTTCCTGGTAGCCTTGTTGGGTCGTCGCCTGCTGCGGTTGCATCCCCACAATGCGATCCCGAATCTGCACAGACGCCGCAGCGTCCTCCATAAAGGCGAGAAGAGAGAATTGTCCCTCGCTCGCCGGAAGTCGTTGCTCCAGCTTGGTGATCCGCGCTTGCTTTGCGGCATATTCGGACGCCAACGCCGACAACTCGACACGCTCTTTCGATTTTCTAATGGCCTGTCGTTCAAGCTTATCGATCCTGGTGAGGAGTGGATCGACGACGAGCAAAAACAGAAGACTTAGCAGGACGACGGCCCCGCCGATGGCCAAGATCAGCCGCTCTCGCGACGCCATATGCCGCCAGCGTTCCTGTAGAGTAGCGATCACCGTTGCACCGTATAGGTGAGCCGAAAGACGACCTGGCTGGGGGCTGCGCCAACCCGCGTATCGGTTACCGAGACCCCCTGAAAGACCTGGTTAGACGTGAAGGCTTGTTTGATCTTTTCAACGGAATCGAATGAATTTGTTTCGCCTTCGAGGTGGACCGAAGTTCCTTCCACAGTCAGCTCGCGAATCGTGAGGGGAATGCCGGCAGGAAGCTGCTTCGCCAAATCCGACAGATTCAACAACACGCTGTGGCGGCTCCGGTCGATGACCGCCAAGCTCTTGTCGAGCTGGGCGACGCGGGATCGTGCCACGTCGAGTTCCTGCCCTGGTGACCCGCCTTCACCGAACGATTGCGCGAATTGTGCCTGCAGGACCTGTTTCAGCTGCGCTAATGTCGATTCCTTGACGTAGACACGAACGGAAAGATCGATGAGCACCAGGACTCCAAGAATTAATGCGCCCCACACCGCCAGACGCCGATCTCGTTGTGATTCTTTGCCGCGAGCCGCACTCTCTTTCGCCGTGGAGGCCAGATCGAGCGCCACGTCTGAGCCGATCGCCCGAGTCTTCCAGCGAGGTCGCACGATTTTAGGATGAATCGCCAAGCCAAAGGCGATGGAGAACGCGCGTGGGCAGTCGGCTCCAAAACCTTGCCGGGGACCAACAGGCGTCAATCCCAATTCGTGTGCGACGTGGCCGTTCAACTCACGCAGTTTGGAGCCTCCGCCGGAGACCCAACAGTGCGAGAGCCGCTGATGCGCCGTTCCTTCGTAGGCGTGGAGCGATACTCGCAGCTCCTTGAGCAAGGGTTCGAGCCACATCTCCAGCTCTTGAACTCCCATCGCACGCTTGCGCCGTTCGGCCTCTGCAAAAGTACAGGCATAGCGGACGGCTAAGGCATGGGTCAGATGATTACCTCCCCAGAGCACGGTCCTGAGTACCACCGGACGGCCGTCACAAATCAGGCATAGTGTGGTTTTCGTCGCTCCCACATCGATAACGGCCAGGTCGCCAGGGACGTGCGCGCCTTCCTCCTGTAGAAACTTCGTGACGGAGTATAATGCCATGCCGTCGACCCCGACGGCGGCCGGTTTGAGATCCGCCGTAGCGAGGAACTTGAGATGCTCGGCGACCTTGTCCTTGGGTGCTGCCGTAATGAGCACGTCGGCACCCTTAGGTTTTTGGGTGGGCCCCCCTGTGCCTTTGGCAGGTAGCACGACGCTCCCCATGGCGACTTCATCGAGCGCCATTGGGATGAGATTCTCGACTTCAAACGGGACGACTTGTTCCAGTTTTGCCGCGTCACGGAACGGAAACGAGAGGGTACGAATGAAAAGATCCTGGCAGGGCAGCGCCGTCACAATGTCGCCGCTGCCATACAGGCCGTGTTGCCACAAAAAATTCCGCAGGTGTCCGGCAAGACGAGCCGGCTCGGCTTGGGCCGGCTTGCCATAAGGCAGGGGCAGATGGAAGTACTCGACCGATTCGCGTCCGGATAAGCGCCGACGAAATCGGACAGCCTTAATGGCGGTCTGCCCAAGATCGAGTCCCACACACTCTGCGACCATGACCTACGCGCGCTCCGGTGAAGAGATAAGCCTGTATACTACAGGGTTAGCTTAGGATTTGCGACTGATCCTGCAAGTTTGAGAGTCAGAGGTGTCCCAGGGGGAAGGGGAGGAATCGGCAATGTTCCCGCCTTCTGCGCCCATCCTGCACCTGGCACGACCGTCACGGTGAGCTCCAATACGCTCGATTGAAGCGGTTGCCGAAGCAAGAGACGACCCAGGGCAGTGATGGTCCCATCTGGGCCATCTCCCTTGAAATCGGTCACGTCGCAGACAGCGTCGTGGCAGCTCAAGGTGGCCGTCACCCGGGTGAACGTCAGAGAAGGAACGGTGACCGTCCCCACCGGCAGCCGCTCAAGGATCAGTTCTTTGATCTCTGCCTTCCAGGAGCCGTTGCCTTTGAAGGCAATACCTTCTTTGCCGCGATTCTCCCATCGTTGGGCGATGTCCGCCTCTAGCAGTCCCCTGGTAACATACGGCTTGATCACGGTCGCGAGATCGATGTGTTGAGCGTGGGCCTTGAGCGAAACGGGGCCCTCAAACGACCAGGACGAGGCAGTGACCGTCCCTGACGCTTTCGCCGCCTGTCCGCCCCCAGGAAATTGAATGAGCGCGTCGACTGTTTTTTGTCCCATCAGGAGGCCCATCACACCGACATTGAGCCGCATCATCTGTATCGGAATGCTACTCGTCCCCGGCTTGGTCCAGGTCAGGTCGCGCCACTCCACGGCAATGGGAATGCCGGGAGACCATTCGGCCGCTCGGATTTCTCCACCGGTCGCTTTGACGAGCTCAGACAAGACTCTCGCTTGCAGGGTCCCGAAGGGGAAGGTGAGGAACAAGAAGATGGCAAAACTTCCGAGTCCGCCCAACACCCAGACGAAGGGTTCTTTGTTTAGCGCAGTCGTCGGCGTCCAGGACAGGCGAGCCATCACGACTTCACTCCAATCGGCACCCATTGGCGGAAGGTGCGTACCTCATCATTGTCCTCCAGCAACATCAGTTCAATCAGCATGGCCGCCGGGGGGGCGGTTCTCGAACGACCGTCCCACTCGTCCAGCCAGGCATTGGCCATTGGGTCGTAATAGCGGAGATTGAAACCTTTCACGAGCTTCGCCAGCTCAGATTGATCGATCGACTCGTCCGTCATGCCGTACAGATTGCGTCTAATGAAGCGGAGCAAGCGATCATTCTCCCTCGTATAGACGATTCGGACCATCTCGCTTTCCTGCCCGGCATTGCCGGCGTGGAATTGACTCAACGTGAGGAAGACCACCGTATCGGCAGGCTGTCCGTCCTGAGTCGCGTTGACTCCCACCATGGGTGCGAGAGGATTGGCCACTGCCGCAGTAAGTTCTTCCGTCATGATCCGCAAAGTGCTTCGCAACAGTTGTTCCCGGGCAGCTGCGTTGCGGGCGCCATCAATCGCCGCGGCGCTGATATGCAAGGAACCGAAGACCATGGCGGCGATCACCGCCACGAGCGCCGTCGCCAATAACACTTCGACAAGGGTGAAGCCCTCTTCAAAACCCGGTCGTTGGCGCAAAGACGTAGGTACTGGCCTCGAGTACTTCATCGGTAGCCCCTTGCTCCCACAGAATTTGAATTTTCACTTCGCGAACCGATGGCAGCGGTGTCGACGTGATGAGGCGTTTCCAGCGGAACCGTTGGGCCCGATTGGCGATCTCACCCGGTACCTGGTAGCCCGGCGGTGGGTTTCGAAAATCACCGGTGGTTTCCCCGATAGGATAGACCGGACTCAATTCCGCCTCGATCAGTTTTTCTTGAGCCAACATGGTTGCAGCGGTGATGTCAGCCGCCCGAGCATGGAAATCCAAATCCCGATTGCGAAGTCCCAGCAGGACCGGCAGCGCAAATGCCAGAATCGCGATCGCGATCAGCACTTCGAGCAGCGTGAAGCCGTTGGCATTGCCCTTCCTGTCCATCGTTCTTGAACGCTATTTTGGAAGGCCCATGACAGGCGCCGGCCTGAGGCCGGGCGTGATAGGTTGGAGCAAGGGCCGGATTCGCTCGAGGATGGGCATGGGTTTCGGCGGATCAATCCGGTGATCGGTGATGCGGATCAGGGCGGTCACCGGTTCCACAAAAATGCCCATCACATTGTTGTTGTTATCGGTCAGATGCACCGTGGCTTGGTCAATGCGGCCGTTCGGGTAAAAAAAGATATCCACGCGGCCGGACTCCTTTCTCGTTGCACCCACTTGGATGTCTGAGAAGCGCACGGTCTCTGGAAGACTGAGCGGGTAGGCCCAAATCGGATCTTGCGGAGTCTTCTCCTCATTGCCATCAAGCACCATTGGCCAATACATCCCGCGATCGATGTCGACGTACAATCGCACGGTCTTCTGCGTCGTCATCGACAAGTCTTGAAGCGTTTTCAAGGATCCCACCCATTTTCTTCCGACACCCCCGAGATTTTCTCCGATCGACAGCTTGGGAATCACCAGGCTGAGCATCCCCGTCAATAAGAATAAAACCATGACAATTTCGAGCAGCGTGAACCCGCGTGCATCGTGCAACCTGCGGGATCTGCCGATGAAAGCCGGACCGAGCACGGCCTCGCTCTCATCACGCGTTTGCAGCTCCAGCCTGACTCTCGACTCCACGACCTCAGTCCTTCTCCATATTCCAGTTCGTAATATCGGCGTTGACGCCTTCTCCGCCGGCTTCGCCGTCCGTGGCGTACGACGTAATTTCATAATCGGCCTTGATCTGCCCATACTGTCCCTGCTGGACGGGCGCCGGGCTCAGATACTTATAGGGATTCCCCCAGGGATCTTCGGGAATACTGGGCAGGTACCCGCCGAGCTTCCATTTTTTCGGCACGACACCAACCGAAGGTTTCTCGACCAGGGCTTTGAGACCTTGCTCGGTCGAGGGATAGACACCATTGTCGAGTTTGTACAATTGGAGTGCACCTTCGATATTACGAATTTGGACCTTCGCCGCCGTCCTCTTGGCATCGTCCGTTCGCCCCATGATCCTAGGCACCACCAGTGCGGCCAGAATGGCGAGAATCGCCACGACCACCATGATCTCGATGAACGTGAAACCGCGCTCTGATCGGAACACTGTCGTGTGGGCCCGTTCCGTGTGTTGTGCGCGCACCGATACCTCCTTGGATGACAGCGGTTACCGTACCATTTGTCCCATTTCAAAGATCGGGAGCAAGATCGCGACGACGATGAACAACACGACCACCCCCATGACGACGATCATGATAGGCTCGAGCAGCGACGTAAACCGCGTGATGACGCGGTCGACTTCGCCGTCATAGATCTGCCCGATGCGCCGCAGCATCTCTTCCATTTCTCCGCTTTTTTCACCGACGGCGATCATGTGGGTGACCAATGGGGGAAACTGGCCGCTGCGTTTCAGCGGTTCTGCGATCGTTTCTCCCTCCCGGATGTTCTGCCGGGCGTCTTCCACGGCTTGTTCGAGCACGCGATTGTTCATGACCCGTCTCGAGACATCGAGCGCCTCTAATAATTGCACGCCGCTCGAGAGCATCGTGGCCAACGTACTGGCCAACCGCGAAATTGAGACCATTCGCGCCACCTGACCTATCAATGGAAGCTTGAGGAGCAACCGGTCGGCGAGGACGCGGCCCGTCTCGGTCTTTTTGAACCGCCGGAGTCCCCAGATGCCTGCCAGGATCCCGGCGAGCAGGACCATCCAGTAGTCGGAGCAAAATTGACTGATCTCCATCAACACGATAGTCGGCCATGGCAGGGCTTGTTTGGAATGGGCGAAAACAGCCGTGATCTTCGGGACCACGAACGTTACGAGAAAGAACAAGACCAGGGTTCCGACTATCAGCATAATGGCGGGGTAGAGAATCGCATTGGTCACTTTATTCTTGAGAGCCAGCTGCTTCTCCAGAAATTCTGCCAAGCGGAATAAAATCTGATCCAGGGCTCCGCTGGCCTCCCCGGCCCGCACCATATGAACATAGATAGAAGAAAAATCTTTGGGGTACCGCTCGAGCACGGCGCTGTAGGATGCTCCGCCGCGTATCGCTTCACGGACGTCCGCGAGGAGGCCCTTTATCGCTTTTTTCTCGGTCTGGTCCATGAGCACGCCCAAGGCGTCGACGAGCGGGAGACCCGCAACCAACAGAGTGGCCAGTTGTCTGGTCATCAAGGCCACGTCGGTCACCGTCAGCACAGGAGACCTGGCGACACCGGGGATCAACCCTGAAGAGGAGTGGGCTATGACCGTCTTGGTCGCGCCTTCCTGCTCCGCCATTTCGGTAGGGAATACGCCGTCTTTCCGCAGCTTGAGCCGGGCGACTTTCGGGCTTTCGGCATCGACAATCCCGGTAGCAGAGGCGCCATCTGCTTTGTAGCCCCGGTATTGATAGACCGGCATCCGCTAGACCTCGACCTCTTGTTGCGTCATGCGCATGACCTCTTCAGTTGTCGTAATGCCGGCAAAAATCTTCTCCGCCGCTTCTTCCTTGAGAAGGACCATGCCTTTCGAGACCGCCGCCTGTCTGATGGCGGCTGCATCCGCCTTGTTGCCGATCAAACGGCGGACTTCGTCGTCGAGGACGAGCAGTTCATGGATCCCGGTCCGGCCCCGGTACCCGGTTTGCGTGCAGGCCGGACAGCCGGTGCCACGGTAAAACGTTGGCTTCGTCTTTCCGGGAACCACGCCCAGCCTGATGAGCTCTTCATCGTCGGGGTGATAGGCCTGTTTGCAATCGGGACACACTTTTCGGATCAGCCGCTGAGCCAGGACCGCCACCACAGAGGAAGCGACAAGGAAGGGTTCGATACCCATGTCGATCAGGCGGGTGGCCGCGCTGGCGGCATCGTTGGTATGCAGCGTGGAGAAGACCAGGTGGCCGGTCAGTGACGCATGAATGGCAATCTCGGCCGTTTCGCGATCACGGATTTCGCCGATCATGATGACGTCAGGATCCTGGCGGAGAATCGATCGCAGCCCGGCTGCAAACGTCAGATTGATCTTGGGATTTACTTGCATCTGGCCGATGCCAAGCAGTTGGTACTCGACCGGGTCTTCTACCGTAATGATGTTCTTGTCCGGCGCGTTGATTTCGCTCAGGGCCGCATACAGTGTCGTGGTTTTGCCGCTGCCCGTCGGTCCCGTCACGAGGAGGATCCCATGCGTGAGGCGAATGAGCTGTTGAATCGTGCGAAGCCGGTCTGGCGAGAAACCCATTTCTGACAAATTCAGCAGTCGATTTTCCTTTTCAAGCAGGCGCAACACGACGCGCTCGCCATGCGATGTCGGCAACACCGACACGCGGAGGTCGACGTCTTTTCCGGCGGTCCGGATGGCAAAGCGGCCGTCTTGAGGCAGACGCTTTTCCGCAATATTCAATCCTGCCATGATTTTGAGACGCGCGATGATGCTCGACTGCAGATGCTTGGGCGGGGTGAGAATGGGATAGAGCACTCCGTCGATGCGATAGCGAACGACGAGCCCGCGTTCAAACGACTCGAAATGGATATCGCTGGCCCGCTGGCGGACCGCCTGGAAGAGCACCGAGTTCACCAATCGAATGATCGGCGCTTCGTCAGTCGCATCGAGCAGGTCCTGGGGTTCATCCAGCTCATGTGCGATTTTATCGAGATTTTCACTGGCTGCGATGTCCTCCATCACCTGTTCCGCGCCGGTTGGACTCGCGGCTTCGTCGTATGCGCGATTGAGACAGGCCATCAAGGACATGGCGCCGGTGAGCACAGGCTTGACCGGCATCCCCAGGAGGAGCCGCAAGTCATCAAGAGCGGCAGTCTCCAACGGATCGATGGTTGCGACGACGATCGCTCCATCATCCACTTTGAGAGGCAGCACCCGATAGCGACGCGCAAAATGAATCGGCACCTTCTTGATGAGTTCCTGATCGACTTGCTTGACGTCGAGGTGGGAAAGCCAGGTCATTTCGAACTGCATCGCGAGCGCTTGCAGCAGCAGATCTTCTTCGATCGCCCTGATCTTGATGAGGGCCTCTCCCAGACGTCCCCCCTTGGTCTGTTGAATGTTCAGCGCCTCGAGGAGCTTGGCTTCGGATAAACCGAACTTTTGCTCCAGGATGGCCCCAAGCAGCGGTCTCATCGGAGTGTGTTTCGCCACGAGTGTATTCGCCCTCTATGCTAGGGGATCTCCTATCCCTGTGGATTGCCTAGATCATGCTAAGCTTCCGAAACAACTAAACTACTCCTCTCCGACCGCCCTGACAAGCTGCCCGCTGACTGGTAGCCAAACCAGGAGATATACCCAGTGAACAAGAGGGGGTCGGTAGGGTGTCAGCCCGGCTGACTTAGCGTATCTCGAACAGCATTGTCGTACGCTGATTGTTTCGTAGGACGTCGAGCTTGACGGATTTTTCGTTGCGAAGTTGTTGGAATAACGAGAGCATTGTGCCGGGGTCTTTGATTTCTACGCCATTAACCTGCTTGAGCACATCCCCGTAGTGCAACCCGATCTTTTCGTAGAAACTGGAGGGGGCAATGTAGTCCAAGCGAAATCCGGTCATCGCCCCATTCGAGAGCACCGGAACGGCCCGGGCTTGAGACAAAAGCTTGGGAAGATCATTCAGAGCCTGTTCCACTTCTCGCCGGTCCAGGACCTTCTTAATCTGGCTTCCTCCGCCAGATGTGGCCGGTCCGGTCGACACGGGCTGAGGCAGTGGAGGTTTCTCTTGTCCCGTCGACAGTTCGAGGAATTCCTGCTGATTGCCTTGCCGTACCACGATGCCGTTTCGCCGAATCTCGCTCAGCTCTCCGATGTCCGGAATCTCGTCATGGAGCCGGAGAAACAGCTGGCGCTTACTGCCAAGCTCTTCAATGACCGCCGATACCCCTACACGGTCCCCAACCACTACGCCAAGCACCTTGATCTTGGACGCAAGGTTCAAGGCCTGCCGCATAGGTACTCCGGCTGGTCCGCCTGTTATGGTCCCTCCCAGCGCGGCGACCGGGTCTGCCGGAAGTGGAAACAAGCCGCTCATGCGCACCTGTTCGGCGAGCGCGGCGGGGGAACGAGAGGCGGCGCTGTCCTGATCGACGGCTCGCGGCAGTGCCACGCCGGATGGAACATACAGTGCCTCCGCAATCACGGCGTTGATCGTATGAGCGATCAAGAACGTCGCGCCGAGGAGAAAGATCAGCATGAGCGCTCGACGAGAGGTGATCATAGGAATGTGCAAACCTCCGCGGACATCGTCGGCTATTGTAATGTGCCTCGTTAAGAGGCGCAATAGATGAGCCGGTTTTGATCACGGTTGGACGACGAGCATCAGTAGAAATGACCTTCTCCCGGCCTCTGCCCGGGCCGGATGAGATGACTGTCTCAGTGGACAATCCATACGGTTCGATCCATAATTTCGCAATCAAAGGAGATGCTCGTGAAAAAAGCGCTGCTAACCGGCATAACCGGTCAGGACGGGTCATACCTATCCGAATTTCTCCTCAAGAAAGGGTACGAGGTGTACGGCATTATCCGACGCTCGAGTTCGTTCAATACGGGGCGTATCGATCCTATCTACGAAGACCCACACGTTCCGCAGCGCCGTCTGCATTTAGTGTACGGCGACTTGAACGATGCCAGTTCGCTCAACCGCATTCTGCGAACCGTTCAACCGGACGAAATTTACAACCTCGGCGCGCAGAGTCACGTTCGAGTCAGCTTCGACATTCCGGAATATACGGGAGAGATTACCGGCCTGGGGACGATCCGCCTCCTGGAAGCCATTCGAGAATCCGGCCTCAAACCCAAGTTCTATCAAGCATCCTCCAGCGAAATGTTCGGGAAAGTGCTTGAGGTGCCCCAACGCGAAACCACCCCTTTTTACCCGCGCAGTCCATACGGGGCGGCGAAGGTATACTCCTACTGGATTACGGTCAACTACCGCGAAGCCTACAATCTGTTCGCGTGCAACGGCATCTTGTTCAACCATGAATCGCCACGACGGGGCGAAACCTTCGTCACCCGAAAAATTACCAAGGCGGCCGCACGCATCAAGCTGGGTGTGCAGCAGGACCTCTACCTCGGCAATCTCGATGCGAAACGGGACTGGGGATACGCCGGTGACTACATCGAGGCAATGTGGCTGATGCTGCAGGCTGAACGTCCCGACGACTACGTCATCGCCACCGGTGAGACGCATAGCGTACGCGAAATGCTTGAACTCGCCTTTGACCGGCTCCAGCTGAATTGGAAGAAACATGTCAAAATTGACGAGAAGTACTATCGTCCTACTGAAGTGGATCTGCTGATCGGGGATGCCAGTAAAGCTAAACGGCAACTCGGATGGGCTCCGAAGGTCGGGTTCCATGAATTGATCACAAAGATGGTCGACGCGGACCTTGCCGCCGAACGGGAACGGCTGGACGGAATCAGAGGGAAGTAACGGTGGCGGCATTCTGGTCCGACAAGCGCGTCGTAGTGACCGGGGGGGCTGGGTTCTTGGGCTCGTTTGTGGTCGAGCAGCTCCGGGCAAGAGACTGCCGCGCAATCGTGGTCCCGAGGAGCAGGGACTATGATCTCGTGGAGATGGACGCCGTCCGCCGTCTCTATGCGGATGCCAATCCCGACGTGGTGATCCATCTGGCTGCCCGGGTCGGCGGAATCGGCGCGAATCAGGCGAATCCTGGACGGTTCTTTTATGACAATCTCATGATGGGGAGTCAGCTCATCGAAGTCGGCCGCCAGGTGGGCCTCAAGAAATTTGTCGCCATTGGTACGATTTGCGCTTACCCGAAATATGCTCCTATCCCGTTCAAGGAAGACGATCTGTGGGCCGGATATCCGGAGGAGACCAATGCGCCTTACGGCCTCGCCAAGAAAATGATGCTCGTCCAATCGCAAGCCTACCGGGAACAGTACGGGTTCAACTCAATCGTCCTGTTTCCGGTCAATCTGTACGGGCCCCGCGATAACTTCGATTTAGAAACTTCACACGTGATTCCGGCACTCATCAGAAAATGTGCTGAGGCCCAACAGAATGGGAAACCCGAGATCGTATTGTGGGGCGACGGTACGCCCACCAGAGAGTTTCTTTATGTGGAAGACGCGGCGGAGGGCATTCTCCTGGCAGCCGAGCAATACGATGACTCACGCCCGCTGAACCTTGGAACAGGGGAGGAAATCTCGATCAAGAATCTCGCCGGCATGATCGCGACTGAGCTCGGCTTTCACGGGCGAATCCTGTGGGACCACACCAAGCCGAACGGCCAGCCGCGCCGCTGCTTGGATGTCAGCCGCATCAAACAGACCATCGGCTTTCAGGCCATGCATTCGCTTCGTGATGGCCTGAAGAAGACGATCCAGTGGTATCGAGTCAACCGTGAGGCATTACGAGAAGTCCGCTTCTAATTGGAAGGGTGCACACTCGAGCATTTATGCGCGTCGGATTACAGAAAGTGGCTCGATGACCGTCCATTGTGTCTGGCTGCTTGACTAACCCTTTGACCCATAAAGACAGGTTGACTTACCGCTTGTGGTCCGGCTTTTGCTCGAATCCGGCATGAAAGGCACAACTTTGACCACCATTACCGCGTAAACCCCATGGAAGCCAGACTAGATGCCGCTGAAAAATATGAACGGGGAGTGGTGCTGAGAAAAGCAGGATTGTTCAAACAGGCCATCCAGGAATTTGAACAGGCGGCGGAAGACCGGACCTATGCGCTCAAAGCCCACGCGCAGATCGGTCTGTGCCACAAATCACTGGGACGTCACGAAGAGGCGGTGGTGTCCTTTCGCAATGCCCTGAAATCGCCTCAGTCATCAACGAAGGAGACTGTCCAGATTCTTTACGTCCTCGGCCGCTCGCTGGAACTGCTGGGGCGCCCTGGTGAAACCCTGGAAGTGTATCGCTGGATTAGGCGCGAAGATCCGGATTACCGGGATGTCGAATCCAGGATTCAACAATTGAGCGCAAGACGGACCTCCATGGGGAGCCGACCCTCGTCTGCCTCCTGGGTCGGAGGAATCCTCAGGTCATGGCAAGAGTTGCTGCGCATGGCAAAATAGGCCGCTACAACGCCGAGAGATTGGCCATCGTCTTATACACCGCCTCCGGATCGCTCAACGCATTCCACCCCAATATCGCGATCGAGTCTTCCACATACTGGACAGTCCTCATCCCGTTGAGCACGCAGGTGACTCCAGGCGTGCTTGCAATCACCCACAAGGCCTTTCGTGACAGAGACTCCACTCGTTTTGACTCAGGAAGAAGCGGATCAATCGAAGCCGCTATTTGTTGTGTCCGGGCGCGACTCCTCTCGGCCGCCGTTCGACGCAGCAATCCCAGGAGCGCGAGGAGTCGTGGAACGTACCGGTCTCTCCAGTTCTCCCACTGTTGCTCGGCAGACTTCCCCTGAAGCACCCGAGGAATCGCCTGCAAAACCTGGTTCACATGCGGGGCGATCATCTGATGTTCGACGTGCTCCCAATGCTCCACTCCCTGCAACTGGGTGCGTAGCGGCGCTAATTCTTTGGCCCAATTAAAGTAGTCCTTGGGCTCCAGGCCTTTTCCGCCGTGGGGAATCAATGCCGCGAGCGTCGACCGATACTCGTCCTCTAACACAGCGACTGCTTGGAATGCCTCCTCAGGATCTCCTGATTCACCTTCTAGTGGAAACTCCGCCAAACGCACCATGCCCGCCCCTCTGCCCGGCATCGCGTTGAGAGGGCGATTCACCAGCACCGCGATCTGTCCATGCTCTGCGAATTGCAACACGCTTTGATCGTGCTGAGGTCCCGTATTGGGCCGTGTGGCAACCTCGCTCTCGAATAGGTTCATGGGACATTGCAACACGGCAAAGTGATGTCGTGTCACTCCCACTGAGGCGGCCGCGCTCGACGCTGCAGACCATAACTCAAACAAGGAAACGGCTTCAGGATCCGCCTGGTCACGACCGACCGTGTTAGAAGAGACGCCGTACCACTGAATGCGGCCGGCCGCCACTTGCGATTCGAAATAAACAAATGCCTGTTGAATCCGGCGGTAAAAGCGCTCACGGGACTCTACCAGGCTCGGCCCGCCGCTTCGGGCCGCTTCCGAGAGAGCGTATTCCGGATTGTGGAGGAGGCACACATCGACTGTCGCCAAGCCCAAACGGTCCAGCGAGCCATCGAGTTGATCCGCAAGAAACTCCGGATGAATGCAATGCCAAATCCCTTCACCGTATTTGACCATATCAGGATAGGGGCGCCCGGTCCGTTCCCGCGCCTCTGCCTCCTTGAGATTCTGGCCCTGGACATAGCCGATTTTCGAGACGACGATCAGTTCATCTCTTGAAACAGTGCCTGTATTCACGAGCTCGCGCAGAACCGTTCCAATCATGCGCTCGCTTCCACCATCCATGTAGTTCGTCGACGTGTCGATCACATTCACGCCGGCACCCAATGCATGAACCAGCGCCCGGCGATGCTCAGGGTCGCTATCGTCGACACGGTACCCCCCGAAGCCCACTTTCGAAACGGTGAGGCCGGTCGATCCGAATGGGGTATAGCCATGTGCGAACCGACCACCTGTCCGAGGCTGATTCACGCTTCGGGCGGCGTATCGTGCCGATCCTTCGACGGTGGCTGAACCACCAAGGATCCGGCCCCGTAATTTCTTGCCGCCCACCGTGGAACTCGAGCGGGTAGAGAGGCCGTGAAGCGCTTCGGCTGCCGACACGTTATTGGTCAGCGGCCTTTGGCATGAAAAGTCGCGGCAGATGTACAACGCAGTCCGGCCATCGACAGGCTTCTTTCCAGCAAGCAAGGGGTGTGATGAGGCTCCATCTGTGCGATGGCTGGTGGCGAGAATGCGGTTCGGCAGATACACGCTCCGGATGGTATCGCGTAAGGCCAAAAACGTCGGATCGTCTTTGGGACCGACCAATGCCAGTTCGACCGGTCCCTCTGTCAGAAAATCGACCAATGACAAGCTCTTGGCAAATCCCCGAGGGTATCGCGTCATCTGCTTACCATAGGCACGCATGGCCGCGACGGCCGCCTCCCGAAGCTCCGGACGATCCAGGTGAAATGACAGACGGGCCAAAAGCGTTGCAGCTACGGCATTGCCGCTGGGCGTCGCTCCATCAGCACCTTCCCGCCCGCGGACGATCAGCGCCTCGTGATCCTTTGCCGTGGTGTAAAACCCTCCCAGATCATGATCCTGAAACGATTCCAGGAGGGACACCGCAAGCGTGCCCGCCCTCTCAAGGAACCGTTCTTCGCCGCCGGCTTCGTAGAGATCGAGCAACCCTTCTCCCAAATAGGCATAGTCTTCTAACACGGCGTCATGTTGTGCACGGCCCTTTCGTGAGGTTCGAAGCAGGCGATAGTCCTTCGTGTAGTGTAACCGGAGGAGATACTCGGCAGACCGTCGGGCCGCCTCGATATACTCAGAGCGACCGAGCACACGTCCGGCTTCCGCCATGGCGGAGATCATCATCCCGTTCCAAGCGGTGATGATCTTGTCGTCCAGTCCCGGCGGCACCCGATGCGTGCGTGCCTCATAGAGCAGCGCCCGCCCGCGTCGCAGTGAGTCCCGCAGTTCCTCGATCGGGACCCGCAGCTCCTGTGCAATGACGTCGAGCGGTCGCATCCGGTTAGGGATGTTTTTATGTTCCCAATTGCCTTGTTTCGTAATATCGTACACCGCGCAAAAGCGGCGGCACTCTTCGTCGTCGCCGAGCGCTTGGGCGACCTGCTCGGGCGTCCATACGAAGAACTTTCCTTCCTCACCTTCCGAATCCGCATCAGTGGCGGAATAAAATGCTCCTTGGTCATCCGTCATTTCGCGAAGCACGTAATCCAATACTTCCGTGACCACCTGACGGTAAGACTCATTCCCCGTAACCTGGAACGCCTCGAGATAGACCTTCCCTAGCAACGCGTTGTCGTAGAGCATTTTCTCGAAATGAGGGACAAGCCAGCGTTCGTCGGTCGAATAGCGTGCAAACCCGCCTCCGATATGATCGTAGATTCCTCCTGCAGCCATGGCGTCAAGGGTGGTCGTGACCATCTGCAGCGCCATGGGATTGCCGCTCCTCCGATGGCAACGAAGCAGGAGGGAGAGCGCTGCGGCAGGGGGGAATTTCGGCGCGCCTCCGAATCCACCGAAGCGTGCATCAAAATCCCGCTGAAATTCTTCCACGACCGAATCAAGAACTTCCTCACCGACGGAGATCGGAGCAGGGGTTTGCCACTCACGCTGTAATCGGGCGGTCATATCTTGGGCCTGAGAACGGACTCCGTTCGGATCTTGTCTCCAGAGGTCGGCGACCTGTTGCAACAGATCCGGGAAGCCGGGACGCCCCCACCGACCAACGGGCGGGAAATAGGTGCCTGCAAAGAACGGCTGCTGTTCTGGGGTCAGAAAGACCGTCATCGGCCAGCCACCCTGGCCGTGATTCATCGCAATCGTGGCGGCCATGTAAATTTCATCGAGATCAGGTCGCTCCTCCCGATCGACTTTGACGCAGACGAAGTGCCGATTCATCAAGGCGGCGATTGATTCATTTTCAAATGACTCACGCTCCATAACATGGCACCAGTGACAAGCGGAATAGCCAATGGACAACAGGATCGGACAATTCCGCTGTCGTGCGGTGTTTAACGCTTCCGTTCCCCAGGGGTACCAGTCAACCGGATTATACGCATGCTGAAGGAGGTAGGGACTCGTCTCATGAACCAACCGATTGGGCTTGCGGGGAGGCGTGGTCGTAGTCATAGGTCACGGTAGCACCGGCTTCTGAAAGCGGTCAATGCGGTAAAAAAAAGGTCTATGGCCGTAGGACCATAGACCTTGCGACACACTCAAGGGCCCAGAGCCGGGTAAGGGGCCGCCTTCTTACTTGCCCTTCTTCTCGTCCTTCTTCTCGTCCTTCTGCTCTCCGAAGGTGTCCATGTGGCCACCCTTCTTCTCATCTTTCTTGTCCTTCTTCTCGTCGCCGTACACGAGGACGTGGCCGCCCTTCTTCTCATCCTTCTTGTCCTTCTTCTCCTCGCCCGCAAACGAAGGAGCGCTGAATGCAATCGCCACTGCCACCGCCATGATGCTCATTAACACGCGCTTCATAGGTATCCCCCTTAGACTGTGCGTTGGCCTGCCCATCAGGCAAACGGGCGCATACCGTAGCCAATGGGTCACGGATTTGTCAATGACCACAAATCCCGTTGCTGCAATCGCCCGGTCGATACTCTGTGATAAGGTTAAGAGACAGTTTTGGGCTATCGATCCCATGAATGACATCGGCCCATACTCAAACTATCGCCTCACCGTTCGGCTGGAACTCGCGAATAAACCGGGAATGTTTGCCAAGGTGGCTTCGGCTCTCGCCGAAGAAGGGGCCAACCTCGGCGCTGTGGATCTGGCGTCGGCAACCGCCGAGCGGATGGTCAGGGATGTCACCTTTGATGTCCGGGACGAAGCCCATGGCGACCGTGTTTTGGCTAAATTGAACGACATTCCAGACGTGACCGTGCTCTCGGCCTCTGATCGAATTTTTCTCCTCCACCTGGGAGGGAAGATCCAGGTGAAGAGCAAGCTCCCACTGACCACCCGCAACGTGCTGTCGATGGTGTACACGCCTGGCGTGGGCCGTGTCGCTCAAGCGATCGCCCACGACAAGTCCAAAGCCTATGCCTTCACGACGAAGAGTAACACTGTCGCGGTGGTAACCGACGGATCAGCCGTCCTAGGCCTGGGGAATCTCGGGCCGGAAGCGGCCCTTCCGGTGATGGAAGGTAAGGCAATGCTATTCAAGGAATTGGCCGGAATAGATGCCTGGCCTATTTGCCTGGCGACTCAAGATCCGGATGAGATCGTGCGCTCCGTTCAATCGATTGCCCCCGGATTCGGGGCAATCAACCTCGAGGATATCAGTGCACCTCGCTGTTTTGAGATCGAACGTCGACTCAAGGCGTCACTGGACATTCCCATCATGCATGACGACCAGCATGGTACCGCCGTGGTCCTCCTCGCCGCATTGACCAATGCCTTGACCGCCGTAGGCAAGCAGATTCAAGAGGTTCGGGTCGTGGTTAATGGGCTTGGCGCCGCGGGCACTGCCTGCTGCCGAATCCTGCTTGCAGCCGGCGTGTCCCATCTCCTCGGCTGCGATAAGGAAGGCATCGTATTGTACGGAGACGCCGAGGAATTGCGGGCCTGCCGAACCGATCTCACGACATGCCTGACGCCCGACCGGCCACGCGGCAGCTTGCGCGACGCATTACGCAATGCCGATGTGTTCATCGGACTTTCGGTGGGTAACCTGTTGGACGCCGGGGACCTTGACCTGATGGCGCCGGATAGAATTGTATTCGCCATGGCCAACCCCGACCCCGAGGTGCCGCCTCAGTTGGCACTTTCTCACTGCCGCATCTTCGCGACCGGCCGTTCGGATTTTCCGAACCAGATTAACAACGCGTTGGCATTCCCCGGTATTTTCCGTGGCGCGCTCGATGTGCAGGCCAGCGAGATCAACGAACCGATGAAACTTGCAGCAGCCCAGGCTCTAGCCGAAACGATTCCGAGGGCCGCGCTCAGCGATGACTATATCGTGCCCAGCTTGTTTGACAAAGATGTCGTTCCCCGGGTGGCGCGAGCAGTCGCGGCAGCGGCGCGTCAGAGTGGTGCAGCGCGTCGACGATCGAAGCCTTCCGACGAACGACCCCTGACTTGACTCCGACTCAGCCAAGCGCCGCGGTGCTCCTCAGAATGTGCAGGTCATCCCTTCAGCGCCCCCGTCCTCCTGTGCTACAATGCCCGCAATTCCCTGGAGTGTTTGTGCCATGCCATTTTCCGCTGCCAAGTACATGAAGTTTCGCAACGGCATGCATAAGCGGATTGGTTCCCTGCGTTCAAAGACGGAAGACAGTATGGATGTTGCCGTGGACACCATGATGGAAGAGCGGGTGGACAGCTACTTCCGGATCGAGCAGGGCCTGGATGAGATCATCAAGTCGTTGTTGCAGATAGAAGAAGAGTTGGAGCAAATCTGCGATATATCTGGCGCCATGCGCCTCGAATCAAGGCTCGAGTTCGTGGAAGACCGTTGGGATGATCTCGACAGCGAAATTCGCGAACGGCCCAGGCGAAGGAGGCGACGCATAAGCCTCGCTGATATGCTGAAAGCGGCCGGCGGAGGCGGCGGTGATCTGTCCCAAAGCTCAGGAAGTGTCAATAACGCCGTAGACGCCTATGCCATCATGGGAGTAGAGTTCGGCAGCTCGTTAGCCGAAGTGACAGCTTCGTTCAGGCAAAAGGCGAAGCTCTTGCATCCCGATGCCAATCACGGTGATCGCAGCTCCGAGCCGGAACTGCGGCGGATGTTGGATGCCTACCAGTTTTTGAAGGAATATCTGAGCCTCAGTAATACGGAACCGATGCAGCCGCCGAAGCGCCCCTACAGCCCAGCCGAGTAATGCCACAGTGACTACCCCTCCTGAGGAACGGTACATCACCGACAGCACGGCACTCGAGGCTCTGTGCAAGGAGCTACGGTCCAGTCGCCGGTTGGGACTGGATACGGAATTCGTCGGCGAAGACAGCTTCATCCCGAAGCTGGAATTGATCCAGGTCGCCACGCATGACCTTGCCGCCGTCATTGATTTTCCCGCCGTCCAGACCAAGGGATCGCTTGCCCCGTTTTGGGACCTGATCTGCGATCCACATATCGAAAAGATCGTGCATGCCGGTCGCCAAGATCTTGACCTCTTTGCGATTCACGCAGGGCAGATTCCCCAGCCGTTTTTCGACACGCAAATCGCTGCGGCCATGCTCGGCTTCGGTGCGCAAGTCGCCTACGCAAATTTGGTTCAGCGGATTCATGGGACGAAGTTGGCCAAGGCGCATACGTTTACCAACTGGAGTGCTCGGCCGCTTTCACCTGATCAGATCGCCTATGCCGCTGAAGATGTGCAGTTTCTGCTGCCTATCCATACCTACCTGCAGAGGCGGCTACAGGCGCTTGGGCGGTCCGAATGGGTTCGAGAAGAATTTTCACGCCTGGAGACAAGCGTAGGGGAGAAGAGTAAAGATCCGCTGGATCGGTACCAACGCATCAGGGGATGGGATAGCCTGAAGCCCAGACAAGCTGCCATCCTACGAGACCTGGCTGCATGGCGCGAAGCCGAAGCCCGTCGGCGTAACGTACCCAGAGGACGCGTAATCCGTGACGAAGTGCTATTACAACTGGCGCGGCATCCGCCGCGCAGTGTTGAGGAACTCCGTGGGCTTCGCGGCTTGCACGGATCTGAAATCGACCGGAACGGCGAGCAGTTGATCACCCTGATCACAACGGCGAGTGAACTTCCGCCTTCGGCCTGGCCTGAGGTGCCGCGTGAGCGAAAACCCGAACCGGAATCGGTCGGATTGGTAGAACTCCTTCAAGCGGTGTTGAAAGCACGATCGGCCGAGATGGAAATTGCTCCCACATTACTCGCCACGACAGCCGATCTTCAGGCGCTCGTTGAAGCCAAGGAAAAGAAGAGACAGGCCGACCTTCCACTGGTGCGAGGATGGCGACGCCAGTTAATCGGGGATCTCCTCATGCAGATCCTCGATGGGAGCGTGACGGTTTCCGTAGACCCGGCAAAAGGAATCTTACGGATGTCTGGAGACAGTGTGACCAGCAGTCTGTCATAAGACGGCTGCACCATTCGTCGTTCGTCCTTACCTCCGGCACTGTTCAAAAACTGCCTTAAGCCATCCAACGCGTGCATCGCCCATTGCGCCACCGTTCGTGCCAGGGCACGCAACCCAGTGATTTCGGCGTTTTGCGCACTCTTCCACACACCCACCCGGGGCATCATCTGGTACAGAACTAGCACCTGGAGGCTCGACGCAATCCCCGATGCTCCTCATGGCACACAACATACTGAAAGGCATCCTCGCATTTGTGTTTCCGGGCGGGTTACTCTTTTTACTCGCATTAGGCTTCCTCCGTCCCAGTGGACTCCCATTGTGGTGTCAGAGTGCGGTGGCCGCATTGCCGTATCTGGCGCTGGCATTCGGCCTGGTATTCGGCTGGTACTTTGTGAGCGCGAGAATGCTCTTCACGCTGGTCGTCCTCACCTTCGCCGACCGGGCATTCATCGCATTTCCTTTTCAAAAAGATGCCGACCCGTTGAATCAGATCGTCTTTTCACTATCCGCCTTCTTGGTCCCGATGAATATTTTGGGATTCTCCCTCCTCCGAGAAGGACGAGCGGGGAACATGCGGCACGCGATGGCCGCGATGCTGCTTATTATTCAGCCCCTGGTCGCGCTGTGGTTATGTCAACCCGCACAACAGGACCTGGCCCTCGCCCTTGCCACATCCGGACTTGCGGGGTGGTCGACGGGGTGGACACCAATTCCCCAGCCGGCGCTCCTGGCGTTTTTCATCGCCGTGACGGTGCAGATGAGCCGCTTCGCGTTGAGCCGGAATCCGATGGACGCGGGAGCCGCATGGGCATTGGGTAGCGTATTTCTCGCGTATCACTGCCTGCAATTCGGCTGGAGCCCGACTCGTTACTTGTCAAGCGCCGCGCTGATCGTATTTGTGTCACTCGTGCAAACCTCTTATCGGGAAACCTATCGTGATGAACTGACGGGGATCCGGGGACGCCTGGCGTATGAAGAAACCACCGCTCAACTCAGCGCAAACTTTGCCCTCGCTGTTCTGGCGATTGATCAGTTGAAAGCCTATGCGGGAAGCCATGGAAGGCCGGTTGTAGAACAGGTTCTGAAACTCGTCTCCCCGAAAGTTGAATCTGTGTGCCAGGGAGGGCGCGTGTTCCGCGTGAGCGGGGAGGACTTAACGTTGCTGTTCCCTCACCAGTCCGCCATGGAAGCTCTCGTCGCACTGAATGAGGTTCGCAAAACCGTTGAATCCGCCTCGCTGTTTGTTCGAGGCCGTGACCACGTATGGGACAATACCGGCGGGATAAAATCGCCTGGACCGAAAGACCGGGCACTGCCGGTGACCGTCAGTATCGGAGTAGCCGAAAGATCCGGCGACGCGGGCTCGCTCGAGATGGTCATCAAATCTGCTTACCGCGCCCTCTATGAGGCGAAAGCGGGAGGAGGCAATGCAATAAAACGGGGGGCAGCGCCGCGCCAGTCCATCCCACGCTCGTCCGGTAGAATTGTCACCGCAAGCGACTACTAGTACCTGAGAGTAGCTCGTTCACTTTTTCTGCAGGTCGAGCCAACAACGCCTTTTCACCTTGCTCAACCAGCGGACGCTGAATCAAATCGGGATACCGGACCATCGCCTCGATGAGTTCATCATCCGTCAGGGATGTCCTGGCAAGGCCGAGCTGCTTATACGGGTCTTCTTTGGCTCTCAAGACATCCCTCGGCGAGAGGTTAGCTTTTTTCAGCAGGATCTTGAGTTGCGAGGCGGTGAACCGCTGTTCGTAGTAGTTAATCGCTGTGAATGGTCTTCCACTCTCCTTGAGGAGCTGGACAGCCTGCCGACAGGTCGAACATGTGGGTTTTTGGTAAATGGTAATTTTAGACATAGGTGCTCCGCACTCGTTGCTTGACGCCTTTTTTTCGCTTGTGGTACATGCTTCTCAGTATCCCCAATCTCCGCCTTACCATGCCGACGGTCGGAACCAGTTCGAGCGGTCAGTTCTCCTGCGCAACCCCGACGCAGCATTCATTACGTGACCTTCGCACCAAGCGGAAGGGCCAGCCGGTGTTCGTGATGGGTCATGTACTCGAACGGAAGGGACAGGAAGCCACCTTCGAGGTCTTCAATGACCGTCTGGCCGTCGTGAAATTCAGCGACGGGGTGGCAATTGGCTACGACCCCTACGAACTCCTCCTTCCCACGGATATCGATCCGGATGGCACCGCCTATTTTGAAATCCGTTCTTGCACCCAGTGCCAGCAACTCTTCCCTTTGACCTCCGACGAGTGCGAGTCCGACCCCGAACCGACCGCTTGCCCCGAATGCCGCGCCTGAGAGCAGGCAGTCCCTCGTCAATCAACTAACGGCGCAACTTCAATCGCTTTCTTAATCAAGCAGTCACCCGCAAACGATTGCAGAGTCATGGGAAGCATCGCCGCATCGATGATGCGGACGGTGACAACTCGATAGCCATCAGTGGCTTTGGTGCCCTCTACGCGCATCGCATGACAGATTTCCAATTTTTTCCACACGGGATTGTTGAGGATAGTGTCTGACGCGAGCAGCTTGGTATCCATGGCAACGTCATTCACAGAGGCCCTGACAGGGACGCGTGACTTATCTTTCGGCACCTCACTGACGACCGCGAAAATCAGCAATTCGTCGTCGGCATATCCAAGCGTCCCTGCTCCGAGGAGGATGCTGACTCCCACCGCCAAGGCCCAATAGCACTTCATGCCTGTCCTCGCTGTTTGTTGGCAGGGTCAAGCCAAGCGCGTGCATCAATTGTTGCGGTGGTCAAGGCGCCGGCCCCGGTCCTCCATGACTTAGCGTACTGGTCCCAATGGGCTTCGTCGGAATCGAAGACGGTGAAGGATTATTGGTGGTCGAAAGCAGGAGCAGCATAACCAGAACCGTAAGGAACCCGATGCCGATGATCATGATGATGAGTCGTCTGCTCGGCGGAGTCCAAACCATCGCAGCAGTATGCCAATCGACTAAAGTCTTTTCAAGGCAATGCCGTATCACTTGCATGATCGGTCCAAGTGGCGCACAGTAAGTCATGGAGCTGTTGAATGCCACATGACTTCATGCCCGGCCTGGCCGGAATTCCCGCTG
>Ga0075419_10000227_pt1 | contig 32622 bp, 33 predicted proteins | sample SoiMetdeltSBSDD3_FD_76900 | JGI IMG/M metagenome (GOLD analysis project Ga0075419, IMG submission 76900) | Bulk soil microbial communities from a Populus tree surrounding site in Tennessee, USA - Soil MetaG P. deltoides SBSDD3 | ecosystem: Environmental > Terrestrial > Soil > Tree plantation... | reverse complement strand
CGGGAGCAGGTCCGGCTTGAGTCGCAGCGCGCGCCGGTAGAGGTCGGCCGCCTCGGACGGGCCCGCCGCGGTGACGGCCAGGTTGCGCAGCGCCCACGCGTTCTCGGTGGCGGCGAGAGCGCGATGCCAGGCCTCGGTCGCGCCGGCGGCGTCGCCGTCGTACCAGCGGGCGACGCCGCGGTGGTACCAGGCCAGCCAGTTGTCCGGCGCCGACTCGAGCAGGTCGCGCCAGCCGGGTGCGACCAGAGTCCCGTCCGGCGCCACCGCCGGGTCCGTCGCGGGTAGCGAACCATCCAGCAGGCCGAGCCACGGTCGCTGCCGATCGGTCAGGGTGTCGTCGTCGAACGGCGTGCCCGGCAGGGCGGCCGCGGTCCGGGCCAGCTCCAGCGCGCCCCACCCGGACCCAGTGGCCAGGCGTTCTCCGGGTTCGCGGTCGGCGACGGCCAGCCACTCGTCGTACCGGGTCGCCAGATCCGCGGACGGCAGCAACACCTCGACCGCCTCACCGGCGGCGACCCGCGCCTCCGACCAGGGCGACCGCACGGCGTCCGGCGGCACCGACAGTGCGCCGTACGCCTCCAGCCAGTGCCAGGTCGTTGCCGCTGGCAACCGCAGGTGCTCCAGCTGGGTACGCGCCAGGCCGGCCTGTATCTCGGTGTACCCGTGCCCGTCTGCGCCCGGCGCCAGCCACTCCTGCCAGCGATGGCCACCGGCACCCTCGCCCCAGACGAACAGCTTCCGGCCGCGCAACCGTGCCGTCGACAGCTGGACCAGACCGGTACCCGCGGCGTCCAGCGCCGTGATCCACGGACGCTGCCCGTCCGGCAGCTCGAAGAAGAAGTCCGCGGCCCGGCGATGCCGCATCGGGTACGTCAGGTCGATCGCGTCGTGCTCCGGTACGTCGACCAGGTCCAGCCGACCGCCGTACCCGAAGTGCCAGGCCTGGTCCGCCGGGGCCAGCACCCGGGTATCCGGCGTCTGCGGCACCGCGATGTTCGACCACCAGTACGCGGGCACGTCGTACGCGTGCGGGTTGCGGATCCGCACGCCGACGTACAGCAGCCCCGAGTCCGGCGGCAGCCAGAAGTCCAGCTGCAGCACCAGGTTGCGGGTCCGCTCCCACTCCCACAGCCGCAGCACCGGGCTTCCGTCCGGACCGGCGACCGTTGCCGCGTGCAACGGTTCGCAGGTGCCGGTCCAGTGGCCGGTGCTACCGAGGTTCCACTCGACCCCGCCGGCGAGCCAGGCGTCGCGCAGCGCCAGGTTGGCCGGCTGGATCACCGGGTTGCAGTACAGCAGCTCACGCCCGTCGTGCTCCAGCGACCAGAGCCGGCCGCCGTACGACGGCAGCACCGTGGCGCGGACCCGCTGGTTCTCCAGCACCAGCGCAGGGACCTCCGACTCGGTGCGCTCGCGGCGGTAGCCGTCCTGCACCAGGCACGGCAGGGTGCTCGGCACGCCGCCGTACCGGATGCCCTGCTGCATCTGAGGCGGCAGCCCGTCCAGGTTCGCGATCTCGTGCAGCTCCTGGGTACGGCGCAGCGGTGGCAGCGGGTTCTCACCGCCGAGCGGGGCGACGGGCAGGGTCAAGTGGTCGGCGTACAGGCGGGTCGTCACCCGCCCAAGCATGCCCCGTGACCGAACCGAGACGTTCGCCAGCCAACCGTTCCCCGCGCCCAGCGGTCCTTGGGGCACCGGCATCCGGCCGGGCACCACAGGGGGAGGAACCCAGATGAAGCTCACACTGCGCCGCACACTCACAGCGCTCGCCGCCGGCGCCACCGCTCTCACCGGCGCTGTAGCCGTCGCGCCACCCGCCACCGCGTCCGGCGCCGCCGCGGCACAGACCTGCCTCGACCAGCTCAGCGGACCGGCCGCGGGCACCGACCGGCTGATCGTCTACCCGGCCGAGAAGGCGGAGGTGCGGCTGACGACGTCGCTGTTCACCGGCGACACCTGCCGGAACTATGCCGTGTCGCTCGGCCTCAGTCGTATCGACCTGTCCGGCTATCTGTCGGCGAACGCGAGCGGCCTGTACTGGGGCGGCGGGCCGAAGATGTTCAGCGCCCGGTTCGTGCTGCCGCCGAACCAGCCCGGCACCTGGATGACTCGGCAGATCGCGGTCAAGGGCCTGGACGGTGTCGTCCACGTCCGCCAGTTCACCGCCGCCACCTCGCCGACCAAGATCGCGTACAAGCGTGAGTCGTTCCTGACCGGGACACCGCACGGCAGCGCGATCACGCACACCTACCTGAGCACCCGGCTGCAGGCCTGGAGCACGGTCGGCACGATGGCGAACCTCGGCAACCAGGAGGTGCTGCTGCAGGTCAGCCGGCCCGGTGCGAACGCGTACACCACGATCCTGCGCGGGCGGGGCGACCGGTTCGGGATCTGGCGCACGTTCGTGAGCTGGAAGGGCTACAGCGGGTACGACGTGCGGCTGGCGTACTACTCGCCGTACCAGACGATCGCCTCCGACTGGCACTACCTCGGCCGCATCGCCTGACCGTTCCCAGCCACCAAGCCACCCCGCCCGCACCCACGTGCACATTCGCGTGGCCGCACATTCGCGTGGTTAACCCTCTGAGGGGTGGGTCCGCCCGGCGCACAACCGTGGCGAACCCACACTCCGGCGGGTTAACCACGCGAATTGCGTCGGGGTGGGCGGTCAGAAGACCTGGGCGAGGAGCTCGGCGAACAGGGCGTGCTCGTCGACGTCGAGGCCGCGGGCGGTGAACCAGGTGCAGACGTTGTGGCAGTCGCGCATCAGGAAGTCCATTCCCTGCGGGTTGCCGACCAGGTCGACCACCTGCGGCAGGTCGATCAGGACGATCCGGTTGCCCTGGGCAAGGACGTTGTACGGCGACAGGTCGCCGTGCGCGAGCCCGGCCCGGGCCAGCTCGGCCATCGCGTCGCGGAGCTGGTCGTAGTACGACTCCAGCAGCGCCCCGCGGGGCCGGACCTGGGCCAGCCGCGGCGCCGCGCCGTCGCCGTCCGGGTCGTCGATGAACTCCATCAGGATCTCGGTGCCGTCGATCTGCACCGGGTACGGCACCGGTACGCCGGCCGACCACAGCCGGCACATCGCGGCCCATTCGGACATCGCCCACTGCCCGGCCGCGACGACCCGGCCGAACGCGGTCTTCTTGGCCAGCGCGCGGGTGTCGCGACTGTTGCGGGTCCGCCGCCCCTCGGTGTACGACGCGCTGCGGTGGAACGTGCGGTGCTCCTCGGAGCGATACCGCTTCGCCGCCATCAGCACGCCGCGCCCGTCCGGGACGGCACGCTCCAGCAGGAAGACGTCCGCTTCCTTACCGGTTTTGAGGACGCCGAGCTCGGTGTCGATCGCGGCCTGTTCCGTCACAACCCAGTCGGGTCGTGGATCCGGGCCGCGAGAACCGCGCTCGACGTCCAGCCAGGTTGACCAGCGTTGCCCGTCGCCGGGACCTTCGAGTGCATCGAAGCGGAAGACGAACTGCTGGTCAAGGTCAAGGTCAAGGTCATGCAGGTCTTGCTCGGTGTTGACGTCGAATGACATCGGGAGTGCTCCTGAGATGAGAAGAAGTGAGGCGGACAGCGCACAGCGCCCGCACAATGGCGGTAGACATGTCGACGCCTCCCTCACGCTCAGGCAGCACCAAGCCACTAGGACAGCCCGGTGTCTGCGACAACCGGATCCCAGCGTGTACGGCGCCGCTCGATGCCGCAACTGGTTTTCTGCCGGCACCTACCGTGGAGGAATGAGGCGCGGGCTGACGTCGGTCGTCCTGCTGGGTGCGCTGGTCACCGGCTGCACCAGCACGGCCGAGCCGTCCGCCCAGGTCACTCGGCCCGCACCGAGCACCGCCCTACCGACGCCGCAGTCCAGCTCGACCCCGCAGTCCAGCTCGACCCCGCAGTCCAGCCCGACCCCGCAGCAACCGCGGCATCAGCCTGTCGTACTGGCCGTCCATCCGTCCCGCGGCACCGTCGATCTCGGCCTCGGTGCGGCCCGGGCGGTGATCGCCGGTCAGGTCCGGTCGTGGCGGCAGATCGTGCCATCCGCGGCACGACCACCGGGTGACACGCTTCGACTCACCGGCGTGGCCGGCACCGGGGTACCCGCGGCACGCACCGCGAGCCTTGCCGCCGCGCTCCGGCTGGTCCGCACCGACGCCCGCGCGGTCGCCGTCGTCCTGGCCTCGGCGGTCGGCCCCTCGGTGCGGGTGATCCGGGTCGCCGGCGTCGACCCGCTGCGAGAGCCCAGCCGGTACCCGCTGCGGATGGCCGGACCAGCGCCGACCGGGCCGGTACTGACGATGACGATCGGCGGTGACGTGATGCTCGGCCGCCGGGTGGCGACCGCCGCGGCCCGCGCCGGCGATCCGGCCGCCCCGCTGCGGGCGTTGTCGCGCCGGCTCGCTGCCGCCGACCTGACCGTGCTGAACCTGGAGAGCACGCTGTCCCGGGCCGGCGCACCGCGCCAGGGCGGGGACTCGTTCGCCGCGCCGCCGTCGGTCCTGCCGGGGATCAGGGCGGCCGGTGTCGACGTACTGTCACTGGCGAACAACCACACCGGCGACTTCGGCGACCTGGCGCTGCGGGACACCGTGGCCCGGGTTCGCGCCGCCGGCATTGCGCCGGTCGGTGCCGGGAGCAACCATGCCGAGGCATGGCGGCCGGTGCTGGTCACGCGTGCGGGCGTGCGGTTCGGGTTCGTCGCGTTCAACGCGATCGGCGAGACCCCGCGGCCGACCGGCGACAGCGCCGGCGCGGCATCGGTCCGGATGCCACCGCGTACCGGTCCCCTCAACGCAGCGGACGTCGCGCTGCTGACCAGGACGGTGGCGCAGGTACGCCGGTCCGCGGACGTGGTCGTCGTACTCCCGCACTGGGGCGCGCAGTACACCCACCGGCCGGATCCGGCGCAGCGAACGGTGGCGCGGGCGGCGCTGGACGCGGGTGCGGACCTGGTGGTCGGCGGGCATCCACACTGGGTCCAGGGCATCGATGCCATCAGCAACAAGATCGTCGCGCACTCGCTCGGCAACCTGGTCTTCGACATGGACTTCTCCCGGCAGACCCAGGAGGGCTTCCTGCTCGAGCTGACGTTCTGGGGCCGCCGGCTGATGGCCGCCGTGCCGGTGCCGTACCGGATCGGTCCCGACTTCACGCCCCGACTGGTGACGGGTACGACGGCCGCCGCGGTGCTCCGGCCGCTCTGGCCCTAGCCGAGCCAGGCCATCAGCACAGCTGCGGTCCTTGCCAGCTGGGCCGGCTGTACGACCGGCGGCAGGTCTCGCGCGCTGTGGTACTCGGCATACGGCGTGCTGCCGAGCCGCACCCCGGGCATCCCCCGCCGGGCGAACGACCAGTGGTCGCTGGACCGGTTCGTGCAGCGCCGGGTCCCGGTGCCTGTCACCAGCTCGTCCTGCAGGGCACGTCCGCTCGCGTCCGCCGTACACACCGGTACGACGCGCCCGACGCCGACCCGGTCCAGCGAGACCATGCCGCGCAGTGCCGTGCGGTGGGCGGCGGGCATCGCCGCGACGTACGCCCGGGACCCGTAGTGGTGTCGCGCGTCGCCGTCCCCGCGTGGCTCCTCGGCGCCGAACCCGACCAGTACGAGCGGCAGCCGGGTCCGCGAACCACCCGCCGGTCCGTACATCCGGGCCAACTCGAGCAGGACCGCGATCCCGGACGCGTTGTCCTCCGCGCCGGGCGCCTGCGGCACCGTGTCCAGGTGCGCGCCGACCAGCAGGTACGGCTTCAAGAGGTCGGCATCCGGCGGGGTCGCGACCACGTTCACGGTCCGGCCGGCGGGCACGCGCACGCCCCACGAGACGCCGGCCGGCACGCTCAGCGGGCGGCGCTCGACCCGGTACCCGGCCCGGCCGAGCTGCCCCGCCAGCCACGCGGCCGCCGTGCGGAAGTTCGCGCCGGTCGCCTCGCGCGGGCCGATCGTGCCGGCCAGGTGCCGCACCGTGGCCATCGCGGCCGCCTGGTCGAACCGCACAAGCCGGCTCGGCGCAGGCGTCGACGTCGGCGTTTGCGTCGATCTCGGTGTCGTCGCCCGCGGCCGGGACGGCGTCGTGGCACGCGGACTCGGCATGGCAGAGCTGGTCGTCGCACCAGTGGGCACGTCCTCAGCACCGCTGTCGGTGCATGCGCTGCCGAGCAGCAGCAACGCCACGACACCGGCCAGCCTCCGCATGCCGCCATGATGCCTCGGGAAATCAGTCGCCGCGGGCCGCGACCGGCACGCACACTGAGCCGGGTGGGGGACTCACGAACCATCGAGGCCGTGGTCAGCGTCGACGGCCGTACGCCAGCACTGCTCCGGACCTCAAGGTCGCCGGCCCGAGGACGACCCGACCACCGAGCTGCGCGCAGCGCTCGAGGCGTGGAACGGATGTACCGGCGGAACCCCCTCCAGCTCCGCCGGTACACCTGGTTGAAGAAGTGGCTCCCGATGGGGTCAGCCTGGGGATGCGGGAGCCACTTCGCCTGTCACGGGTTCGATCCCGTTGCCTTCTTGCCACTCGGGCTGATCGCGTGCCACGTGCCCTTCACGCCGTCGCCGTCCACGTCGCCGGGCGCCTGGTCCTGCTCGAACGTGTACAGCGGCCAGCTGCCGAGCGTCACCTGCCGGGTGCCGTCCTTACGCTGTACGACGCCCAGCAATGACGGCTGAATGCCTTTGCCCGCAACGGGTTCCGCGCCATCCGGGACGTACAGCGGCCGCCAGTCCGCGACGCACTTGCGACTCAAGCACACCGACCGTGGCGGGTCGGTACTGTCCAGCACGGACAGGTAGAGCGTGAACCCCTCGGCGTCGACCGCGATCGGTCCGAGCTCGGTCCGCGCGGCCCGCACCACGACCGCGTCCGCATCCGGTGTCTTCGTTGCCGAGGGCAATGGCTTGGCAGACTTGGCCGAGGGAGTGGGTGCCGCGGTCGCGACCGGCGCCGGCTGCGATGCGAGCGGCGGTGTCGTGGTGGCGACCTGGCCGACGACCGGGCTCAGCGCGGCGACCGCGATGGTCGCGCCGACCAGCCACAGCGTGGTGGGCAGGTTCCTGAACATCAGAGTCACCTATGCCCGGAACACGGCGCCGTCGCGCTGCTTGATCTCGACCCGCGGCAGCGGCGACCGCGCCGGACCGGCCACCGGCTCACCGGTGCCGGCGTCGAACTTGCTGCCGTGGCACGAGCAGTCGATGGTGCCGGCGCCGACGGACGCGACCAGGCAGCCCTGGTGCGTGCAGACCGCGGAGAACGCGGACGCCTTGCCGGACTGGTCCCGGGTGACGACGACCTTCTGGTCGCCGAGCACCACACCGCCCCCGACCGGGACATCGTCCAGCTTCACCAGCGCCGGCGGACCCGCGGGCGCCTTGGGTGCGGGCTTCTTGGGCGCGGGCTGGGGCGTGCCCGAGGCAGGAGGTGGCTGGGTCGCCGGCTCGGTCACGGGCGGGGGCGGAGCCGCTGCCGGCGGTTGCTGGATCACGCAACCGGCGAGCAGTGCGCCGGCCGCCGCGGCTCCGCCGGCCTTCATCACCGTACGGCGCTGCAGCGCGCCCTCGTTCCTGCTGTTCATCTCCTGCTCCTCCTGACGAAAGATCGTGGCCGGCGTCAACGAAGTGGAACGCCAGGCTGAGTGAAGTACCAGACGGATGCCGTCGCCCAGGCACCGACCAGCAGCGCGAAAAGCAGCCCGCCGAGCAACGGCAGCGACCATCCGGGCAGTCCGCGGGTCCGGAGTGCGAGCATCTTGGTTGCGAACGCGCCGTACACCGCGCAGCCGAAGAACGAGTGCAGCGCCGTACGGGTGTCGAACGTGCTGAAGCCGAGGCTCCACAGACAGTGGTAGGCGACCGGCAGCGTGAGCAGGAACCCGATCGACCCGACCCAGCGGTGCACCTGGCCGAGTACCGCCGGCGCCGGTCGCGAGATCGGCAGCCGACCCCACATCCACGCTGCCGAGATGACCTGGAACACCACCAGGACTACGGCCGCCGTGGCCAGCCATGCCTTCATCGGCGCCATCGAGGTGAAGCCCACGACGAGCGCCAGCGGCCGGCCGGTCGGTGTGTGCGTCCGCCCGTACGCACCGAGCGCCACGGCGACCATCCCGCCGACGAGCGCGAGCAGCAGCAGCTTGGCGGCACCACTCCTCGGTGGTGCGGCGACCGTGCCGGTGGCGTCCATCGCGCTCGTCTCCCCTGGTTCGGCGGTTCGTTCATCCGGCAGTACGTGGCCCGCCGTGAACCGGTTCAACGTGTTCTCGCGATTACTTTCGGCAAGGGTCAGCGCAGCTCGGGCGGCACCTCTCCGGCGAGCACGACCCGCCCCGACGATGCCGGTCCGGCACCCTCGCGCTGCAGCGTCACCGTGATCCGCGGGTAGTCGTCGAGGTCGACGCCCGACCACAGCACCACGTCGTCGGAGGAGTCCCGCAGATGGAACGTGCCGATCGCGACCGAGCCGCGCTCACCCTTCACCCACGCCTCGTAGAAGCTGCCCTCGGGCGCCGGCGGCAACCCGTCGACGTCAAGCCTGATCTCCACCCCGGACGGGGTGTCGCGCACTTCGGCCTCGGCCCGGCTACCGGGCGCGAGCGCGGTGCCCGCGAGCTCCATCCGCGGCCCGTCGCCGGACCGCAGCGCGAACACCCCGGCTCCGACCGCCAGCGCCACCACTGCCGCGGCCGCGAGCAGCCACTGGTTCCGCCGCGGCCGGGTACGTCGCCGGCCGAGCGCCTCGTCCAGCACACGCTGTTCGAGATCGTCCGGCACCTGCGCCCAGACCGCCCCCTGCCGCAGGATGGTCTCGACCTGACCGTCGGTGTCCCAGTCGCTCACCCGACCGCCTCACTCTCTCGACTCCGCGACAACCGTCGCGTCGGTAACCGATACGCATCCGTCGCGCCGCCCGGATCTCAGGCCGAGTGACGCAGGTGGGCGAGCAGGCCGGCAAGCCGGCGCTGGGCCCGCGCGGTCCGGCTCTTCACCGTGCCGAGCGGTAGCTGCAGCTCCTCGCCGATCTCGCTCTGCGTGTACCCACCGTAGTAGGCCAGCTCGATCACCCGTCGCTCGTCCGGGTGCAGCTGGTCAAGCGCCGTCCGTACCTGCCACACCTCCCAGGTCCCGTCCAGCGTCGGCCCCTCCGTGGCCAGCTCGCCCCCTACCGCCCAGGTCTCGTCGAGCGGTACCTGGTTCGCCGCCCGCCGGTTCCGCCGGTAGACGTCGACCGCCGCCCGTCGCGTGATCGCGTACAGCCACGGCTGCAGCTCCCGCGACGGGTCGAACCGGTCGGCCGCCCCCCAGGCCTGGACGAATGCACGCTGGACCGCGTCCGCAGCCAGCTCCCGGTCGCCGAGCAGCGCCAGCGCCGTCGAGAACATCGGGCCCGAGTAGGCCCGGTACATCTCCGACAGCGCGGTTTCGTCACCACGGCCGAACCGCTCGCCCAGTGTCGCCGCCTCCAGCGACGCGGGCATCCCCGAGACGTCCGCCATCGCTCCCCTCCATGCAGATTCCGCGACACCTGTGCGGGTGCCTCGGAATCAGTTGTACGGAGCACGGGTAGGTGCTGACATGGGCAGCGACTACCTATCTAGGCCACTCGATGTACCTAGACATACCTGGATCAGGCGCGGTCCGTACGCAGAGGCACGGCCCGGATCCACCCAGCGATACGAACCGGTCCGGCGGAACGGTTCTCAGCGCAGCAGCGACCGCGCGGTCGGCCGCAGCCGGAGGTCCTGCACCGGCTTGACGGACCGCCGCTCGATCTCCGGCGCGATCTTGCGCTGCCAGGCCTGGGACCGGTCCAGCGCGTGCCGGTGCGCGTCGTACGCCGTGTCGTCCGGGAGCACCGAGAACCAGGCGAGCACGATCTCGTCCCGCAACGGGAGCGCCGGGAAGTTGTTCTCGGCGACGACGGACTCGAACCACACGACCGGCGCGGCCCCGGTGTCACGCAGCGCGGGCGCGATCTCGGTGTCGAACAGCGCGAGCAGCCCGTCGTCGAGCGACCGCCGGTGGTAGACGGCACCGGCCACTACCGAGCCGGGCACCCCGGTGGCGCCGGCCGGTGGTCGCGGTGTGCCCGGGTCCGGGTAGCCGGCGGTGACCCGGACCGGGCGCAGCAGCAGCGCGTCGTCGGAGTCGACCATGGTCGCGTTCGCCGCCGCGCTGTGCGCCTTCCAGACCGGTCCGCCGTAGAAGTCCTCCAGGGCCTGCTTGCGCGCCGGCAGGTCCCGGAACCCGCGCAGCCAGACGAACCGGGCGGGCCGGTCGAGGTCGCGGAACTGCCCGATCAGCTGCATCCCGGTGGCCTCCTGGCCCTCGACGAGGAACCCGTCGAAGATCTCGATCAGCGTGTCCCGCCGGCCCGGGTGCAGCGTGTACTGCCGCAGGTCGACGACGGTCATCGGGTGCGCCATGACCGGGAACGCTACGCGCGATCACTGACAGCCCGCGGCAGTGATCCGCCCTGATCTACGGCAACTTCAACGACCGAGCGCCGCCACCTGGTCGGCCGCGTTCTGGCTGCGCCGGTCCGCGACCCGTACCTCCCGCTCGGCACCCTTGAGGTCGTGCTCGAGCTGACGGCGGTCCTTCTTGGACTGCTCCAGCGTCTGCTTCGCCTGCTCGAGCTCGGCGGTCAGGCGCTCGATATCGTCGTGCGCCTGCTGGACCCGCTCGGCCGCCTCCGCCACCGCCGTCTTCAGGTCGTCCGCCCGGGCCTCCGCGGCGTCCAGTACCGCCTCCGCCTCGGCCGCCGCCTGCTCGGCCGCCGCGAGCCGCTTCGCGGCCTGTTTCTCGGCGGCCTCGTCCTTCGCCGCGGCCTTCTTCGCGGCCGCCTTCTTGGTGCCACCGCGGACCGACCTTCGCGGTGCCAGCAGTACGACGTTCGACGGCTCGCCGGACTCGTCCACCACGCCGAACCCGACGTGCCGCAACGCGCTGGTCAGCTGCCCGGACCGCACCGCCTGCGCCGCCGCCGGGTCGACCAGCGCCGCATCCAGCGTCTCCCGCAGCTTCTGCGCCACGTCCGCACTGACCTTGCGGTCCGCACCCTTGGCCAGGGCCACAGCCTGCTTCACCAGCGAGTCGACCTGCTCGTGCCGCTTCGGGGTCAGCTCCCGCAGCCGGGCACCGTCCAGCGCCGCCGTCGCCTCCCGCATCTCCTCACCGAGCAGAGCCAGCGACTCCAGGTCGTCCAGGTGCTCGCGGGCCAGCTGGTTGGCCAGCCAGGCCGCCGCGGTCGGCTTGCTCAGCGCCTTGACCTGGTCGCTCAGCTCGGCCTCGCCCGCGGACTTCGCCTCCTTGGCCTTCGCGTTCCGGGCGGCGGTGAAGTCCTCCGGTGCCAGCCCGTAGAGCTCGTCCGCGATCTCGTCGAGGTCCATGGGCCCAGGATTCCCTATCAGCCGGCCGCTTCGTAGCAGGGTCATGTCCGCCACAGCGTAGCCGGTCGCCGATATCCGGACGGGCGGCATCCGATCGCAGGACGGCCCCGAACAGGAGACATGGCCGCCGCCCCGAGCCTGGGCCCGCGGGGCGGCGGTCACCGGCGACCGACCGCGAGGGGTGGATCGGCGCCACGAAAGGAAGGCGAGAACAGCATGAGGTCTCCACGACGACGCGTCCTGGTTGCGGCCGCGATGGCGTCCGCGGTCGCGTTGCCGGCGACGGCGATGGCCCTGAGCGGGGGAACGACGGCATCGACCGGCGACGGTTCATCGACCGCGGCATACACCGCATCGGCCACCCAGGCCCGGTCACGCGGCCTGGCCGTGGTCGGTCTGACCGCGGACCACCGGCTCGTCCGCTTCAACGCCGGCTCGGCCGACCGGATCCAGCGGAAGGCGAAGATCTACGGACTCCAGGAGGACCGGTGGCTTGTCGGCATCGACTACCGCGTCCAGGACGGAAAGCTGTACGGCGTCGGCGACCTCGGCGGCGTCTACACCATCGACACGGGCTCCAGGTTCGGCAGGGCCACCAAGGTGTCGCAGCTCACCGTGCCGCTGGCCGGTACGAACTTCGGTGTCGACTTCAACCCGGCCGCGAACCGGCTCCGGGTGATCAGTGACACCGGGCAGAACCTGCGCCACAACATCGACGACCCCGCGGGCGCGCCGGCGGCCGGTACGACGGCCACCGACGGCACGCTGGCCTACCCGGGTGTGCCGCCGGCACCGCCCACGACGGCGACCCAGGTCACGGCTGCGGCGTACACGAACAACGACCTGGACCCGAACACCGCGACGACGCTGTTCGACATCGACGCGATGCTGGACCAGGTCGTGATCCAGTCACCGGCGAACGCCGGCACGCTCGCGGCGACCGGGAAGCTCACCGTGGACGCGGGCCGCCGGGCCGGGTTCGACATCTACATGACCCGATCCGGGAACCGCGGGCTCGCGGTACTCGAGGTCGGCGGCCGGGCGCGGCTGTACGACGTCGCGCTGCTGTCCGGTGAGGCGAACCGGCTCGGGTCGTTCCCGTCCGGGCTGAACGTCGTCGACATCGCGATCCCGCTCGGCAACCGGTAACCCGGCAGGAGGGGTGTGACAGCACCGGCCGCGACCACTCGGCCGGTGCTGTCTCGTGCTGTCTCGTGCTGTCCGGTGTGGTCGGCAGCCGGTACGTTGTGCCAGTGCGGGACCAGGAGTGGGTGAGTGCCGTCGACGGCGCGGAGGTGGTCTTCCGTCTCGCGGACCCGGCGGGCACGCTCACCGGCGTACGACTGGAGATCGACCGCATCCTGGCCGGTGACACCGAGTTCGCCCGGGTCGACGGCGGCTGGGAACTGCGTATCCCGCGGCCGCCTCTGCTGCACCGGCTGGAGTACAGGTTCGCACTCGGGGACGCCACCGTGACGGACCCCTCGAACCCGCGCACGGCGGCAGGCCCGTTCGGCGACAGGTCCTGGCTGCCGCTGGGCGGGTACACCGCACCGGACTGGACGGACGCCGAGCCGGTGCCGTCGGCCGTCGCACCGCTGCCGGTGCCCTCCACCCCGGTCGGCCCGGTCGAGGTACAGGTCTGGGCCCCGGCCGACGCGGCACCCGACGAGTCGCTGCCACTGCTGCTGTCGCACGACGGGCCGGAGTTCGCGTCGTACGCCGGGCTGACGCGCTTCGCGGGAGCGATGATCGGACGCGGACAGCTGCCGCGGTTCCGGGTCGCGCTGGTCACGCCGGGCGCGCGCAACGAGTGGTACGCCGCGAGCTCGCAGTACGCGACCGCACTGGTCCGGCACGTGCTGCCCGCGGTGGTCAAGTCCTTCGCTTCCGAGCCGGACCCGGTCCTGACGGGCGCCAGTCTCGGCGCGTTGTCGGCGCTGCACGCGGAGTGGACGCACCCGGGCACGTTCGCCGGGCTGTTCCTGCAGTCCGGGTCGTTCTTCACCAAGCGCACCGACCGCCAGGAGTCCGGGTTCTCGCACTTCGCGGAGGTCACCGGGTTCGTGGCCACCGTGCTGGACTCGGCCGAGTGCAGTAGCCGGCCGCTGGTCGCGATGACCTGCGGCAGCACCGAGGAGAACGTGCACAACAACCGGGTGATGGCCGCGCACCTGATGGCGCTCGGGCTCGACCTCCGGTACGACGAGGCGCCCGACATGCACAACTTCACGGCCTGGCGTGATGTGCTGGATCCTGGTCTGACGACATTGCTGCAACGCGTCTGGGGGCATCGGGATGGACCGCGAACAGGTTGACATCGAGGCACCCGGGCTGGACCGTCCCGGCACCGTGATCCGGTACGGGCACTTCGGCCGCCCTGTGCTGGTATTCCCGAGTGAGCAGGGCCGCGCCTGGGACTACGAGAACAACGGCATGGTCGGTGCGGTCGAGGACCTGATCGAGGCCGGCCGGGTCAAGCTGTACTGCGTGGACTCGTTCGACCACGTCACCTGGTCGGACTCCTCGGTGCCGCTGGAGGAGCGCGCCCGCCGGCACGGGCTGTACGAGTCCTGGATCACCGACCAGGTGGTGCCCGCGATCCGGTCGGACGCGCCCGGCAGCGGGGACATCCTCACCACCGGCTGCAGCCTCGGCGCTTTCCACGCGCTGAACTTCACGCTGAAGCGCGCGGACCTGTTCCCGCAGGCGATCTGCCAGTCCGGCAACTACGACCCAGGGGCGTGGAAAGGCTGGGGTGAACGCGGCGACGCGACGTACTTCAACAATCCGACCGACTACCTGCGGCACGCCGCCGGCGATCATCTGGAGTGGCTGCGCAGCCGGGTGTTCATCGTGCTGGTGGTCGGCCAGGGCGACTGGGAGACACACCCGACCGGCTCGTTGCCCTCGGCAACGCTGACGGCCCAGCTCCTCCGGGACAAGGGCATTCCGCACGAGCTGGACATGTGGGGACACGACGTCGCGCACGACTGGCCCTGGTGGCGCAAGCAGATCGCGCACCATCTCCCCCGGTTCTGCTGACCTCAGCCGACCCTCAGCCGACCTCTCAGCCGACCGTCAGCCGACACAGAGCGCGCGTTCGGCCATCTGGATCAGGCGCTCGGCGGCCTTGCCCGTTGAGAGCCCTCGGCCGGTGTGCAGCAGGTCGAAGCTGTCCAGGCTGGTCAGCACCCAGAGCACGTCCGCCGCCTCCTTCTGGCTGACGTCGGGCCGCAGCAGACCCTGCTCGTGCAGCCGCTTGGCGAGGTACCGCATGCCGCCGGCCCGGCCCTCCTCGAGCCGCTGGACCGCGCCCGCCACGGCGTCCGGGTCGACCTTGGCGCTGTAGTGCAGCGCACGGATCACGTCCAGGTCCGCGGCGTACATCCGCGCTCCCGCCCGGAGCGCGCCGCGCAGGTGTTCACGTGCGTCCGGATCGCGCACCGCCTCGTTGATCGCGCCGAAGCCGGAGCGCTCCAGCACGAACGAGGCCAGCGCGTCGAACAGCCCGGCCCGGGACTCGAACACCAGGTAGACCGTTGAGCGCGCCACCCCCGCGTCGCGCGCCACCTGGTCGACGCTGACCGCGGTCGCGGGTGCCTTCCGGAGCCGTTCGTACATCGCCTCGAGGATCCGGCGCCTGGTCTCGTCGGCCGCGACGGCCCTCGCGCGTTGCTCGTACTTCCGCGTGCTCATGACCCTAGATCTTAATTCCACTTGACAGGTTGTCCAGTTGAAGACACTCTGTCCGGTGAAAGACATAGTGTCTTGTGAAAGATATCGGAGGGGACGAGCAATGAGGACAGGACGGACGGAGACGACGCCGGTACTGGTCGTGGGGGCGGGACCGGCGGGCCTGGTGGCCGCGATCACGCTGGCCAGGTACGGCATCCCGTCGCTGCTGGTGGAGCGGCGGGCGGACAGCTCATCGCTGCCGAGGGCGACGCTGATCAACCTGCGGACGATGGAGCTGCTGCGTTCCTGGGGACTGGAGCCAGCGGTGCGCGCGACGGCGATGGATGTCCTGCCGCGCGGTCTGATCACCGAGACGCTGGCCACGCCGGGCATGGAGCTGACGTTCGGCTACCCGACGGCCGAGGAGGCCGCGCCGCACAGCCCGACGTACCCGGCGATCGCACCGCAGGACGATCTGGAGCCGATCCTTCTCGACCACCTGACGACGTACCCGGCAGCGTCCGTGCGGCTCGGTACCGAGCTGTTCGGGCTGCAGCAGGACGCCACCGGTGTCACGGCAGAGATCCGCGACGTCGCCACCGGTGAGACCAGCACCGTGCACACCCGGTACCTGATCGGCGCCGACGGCGCGCACAGCGCGGTGCGCAACCAGCTCGGGATCGGGATGGAGGGGCCGGACCAGCTGGGGGTGCACACCACCGCGCTGTTCCGCGCGCCGCTGTGGCAGGTGGCCGGCGAACGCCGCTACGGCCTCTACGCGATCATGCACCCCGAGGCGTCCGGGGTCCTGGTACCGGCCGGCCGCGGCGACCGCTGGCTGTACGCCCACGAGCTGGCACCGGACAGCCCGCCCAGCACGGGCTCGATCGACGAGATGCTGCGCCGGATCCGGATCGCGACCGCGCAGCCGGACCTGCTGCCGCGGATCGAACGGACGGGGTCGTTCTCGTTCGCCGCGCAGGTCGCAGACCGGTTCCGCGACGGGCGCGCGTTCCTGGTCGGCGACGCAGCGCACCGGGTCACGCCGCGCGGCGGCACCGGGATGAACACCGCCATCTACGACGGGTTCGACCTCGGCTGGAAGCTGGCCTGGGTGCTGTCCGGCTGGTCCGGCGCGGCGCTGCTGGACAGCTACGTCGCCGAGCGCGGCCCGGTCGGCGTCCGCAACGTCGCCAGGTCCGCGCGCATCGACGGCAGCGGCCGGAGCCTGGCCGACGGGATCGCCGAGGACCTGGACGGCCGGGTCGCGCATGCCTGGGTCCCGCGGAACGGGACGCAGGTGTCCACGCTCGACCTGGTCGGCGAGGGCTTCACGGTGCTCACCGGTCCCGACGGCGCCCCCTGGCGCCAGGCCGTCGCCGACGCACGCAGCACGGTGCCGGTGCATGCGCACGAACTCGACGAGACCACCGCGCAAGCGGTCGGCGTGGAGCATGGTGGTGCGGCGCTGATCCGTCCCGACGGCCGGGTGATGGCCCGGTGGGACGCGATGGAGCACTTCAGGACGAGCGCGCTGCGGATCGGCATGGACGCAATGATCCATCCACCCGAGGCACTCTCAGCCTGACCTGGTGCCGTTGGCTGGGCCTTGTGGGAACACCCGGGCGGCGGCCGCGGTGCGGTTGCGGACGCCGAGCTTGGCGTAGATGTGCTCCAGATGCTTGCGGACCGTCGACACCGACAGCGACAGCGACTCGGACACCTCCCGGTTGGATGCGCCCTGCGCGACCAGTCCGAGGACGCGCAGCTCGCTGGGCGAGAGCGCGTCCGCCTCACCCTGCTCCCGAAGGCGCAGGCTGGGTAGCAGCAGCCGGAGCAGAATCCGGTCCCGAGCAGTGAACGGCGGCCCACTACGGGCCAGGTACAGGTGCACCACGCGGCGCGGGTGCGTCGGTGGCAAGGTGGCGCGGAGTACTCGGCTCGGCAACTCGGCGGAGTGCGGCGGGAACGTCTGGCTGCGCAGTGCGGTCCCGCTGCTCCGGTCGGTCTCGACGACGCAGGCCACGGTAGCCGGGAAGAGCTCGGTCAGCGTGCCCAGCACCCCCTCGGGGAGCAGCTCACCATCGTCGCGGTCGTCCGGATCCGCCGACGAGGTGAGTAGCTGCTCGATCGATTCGACGTCATGAGCGGTCAGCAGAACATCGGTCATGGCGGCCCCCTACTTGCCCTGAAGATACGCCGAATGGCGAATGGCGGGCTCCAGAACACGACGCCAATCTGGAGGGGGCGGTCAAAGTTACTGGAGGGGAACATGAAAGCAAAACGCGCAGTCATCGCGACACTACTCTGCATGCTATCGACATCCCTGGCGACACCATCGGCGACGGCGGGTAGTCAGGACGGAGCCGTCGTCACGCACTGGAACGCGATCGCACAACGCACCATCTACACCGAGGCCGCAACGCCCGTCCCGATCGGTCAGCTCTACTTCGGGTTCGTTTCCGCGGCGGTGTACGACGCGGTGCGTGACGCCGAGCATGGCAAGCGGAAGGCATCCGTAACGGCCGCTGTCGCGACCGCGGCGCACGATGTGCTGGCCGAGTACTTCCCGAACTCCGCGACGGCGCTGGCGACCGACCTGGCGGGCACACTCGCGTCGGTGCCTGACGGTCCGCGAGAGGACCGCGGGGTCCGGATCGGAGCGGCGGCCGCCGCGGCCCTGATCGCCGACCGGGTCGATGACGGCCGGAACGCGCCGATCATGTTCACGGTGCCGCCTGCACCGGGCGTGTGGCGGCCGACGCCGCCGGCGAACGCGCCGTTCCTGGCGCCCTGGCTGGGCTTCGTGCGGCCGATGCTGATCGACTCGCCGGCACAGATACACCTGGACGGCCCGGACGCGCTGACCAGCCGGCAGTACACGAAGGACTTCGCCGAGGTGAAGTCGCTGGGTTCGGCGACCAGCAGTACGCGCAGCGCGAAGCAGACCGAGACCGCGCTGTTCTTCAGCGCCAACCCGGTGATCCAGTACCAGACGGGAATGCGTGACCTCGCCGACCGCAAGGACTTCACCGCGCGGAAGGCCGCACAGATGTTCGCCGCGATCAACATGACCGCAGTGGACGCCCTGATCACCTGCTGGCGGGCCAAGCTCGACCACCCGTTCTGGCGGCCCATCACCGGGATCCGTGAAGCGGACACCGACGGCAACCCGCGGACCACCGCAGATCCGGCCTGGACGTCGCTGATCGCGGCACCGCCCTACTCCGACTACACAAGCGGTCACGCCTGCAACACCGGAGCGGTCGCGACCGGCCTGGCCACGCTGGCCGGGTCCGATCGGATCGACCTGTACGTCAGCTCTGTGGTCAACGGGGTCACCCTCACCCGGCACTACACCAGCGCCAGGAAGCTGATCCGGGACGCATTGAACGCCCGGATCTGGTTGGGCATCCACTTCCGCACCGCGATGGAGGACGGCAGCTATATCGGCAAGACCGCGTCGCGGCTCGGGTTCGCCGAGCTCGGCCTGCGGTAGGTCAGGCCTTCTGGTAGCGGCGCAGGTGCTCGGCGGTCAGGGATTCCTGGTCGCCGAGCAGCTCCGCCGGCGTACCCGTGAAGACGATCTCACCGCCGTCCTTGCCGCCGCCGGGGCCGAGGTCGATCACGTGGTCGGCCTGCCCGACGACGGCGAGGTTGTGCTCGATCACGACCACGGTGTTGCCGCGGTCGACGATGCCGTTCAGCAGGTCGAGCAGCATGTCCAGGTCGGACAGGTGCAGCCCGGTGCTCGGCTCGTCCAGCACGTAGACGGTGCCGGTCGCGCCCAGCTGGTCGGCGAGCTTGAGGCGTTGCAGCTCGCCGCCGGACAGGGTGCTGAGGGACTGCCCCAGTCCGAGGTACCCGAGCCCCGTCGCGAGCATCCCGTCCAGCCGGTCCCGCACGGGCCGCTCATTGAAGAACTCCGCCGCCTCCTCCGCCGACATCTCCAGCACATCGGCGATCGAGTGGTCACGCAGCCGGTGCCGGAGCACCTCGTCCTTGAAGCGCCGGCCGTCGCAGCGCTCGCAGTGGGTGCTGATCGGGTCCATGTAGGCGATCTCGGTGATGATCACGCCGCGGCCCTGGCACTCCTCGCAGGCGCCCTTGGAGTTGAAGCTGAACAGGCTCGCCCCGACCCCGTTCGCCTTCGCGAACAACGTGCGGATCTGGTCCATCAGGCCGAGGTACGTCGCCGGTGTGGACCGCGAAGAGGTCGCGATCGGCGACTGGTCGATGTGCACCGCGTCCGGATAGGCCTGGCAGAACGCGCCTGAGATCAGCGAGCTCTTGCCGGCGCCGGCGACCCCGGTGACCACGGTGAGCACCCCGGCCGGGACGTCCACCGAGACGCTCTTGAGGTTGTGCAGGGCAACCTTCTTGAGCGGGTACCTACCGGTCGGCTTCCGGTACGACGCCTTGCCGACGCCGGTACGACGCAGGCTGGCACCGGTGATCGTGCCGGCCCGCCCGAGCTGCTTCGGCGTACCGGTGGACACGATCTCGCCGCCGTGCACCCCGGCCCGCGGTCCGAGCTCGACGACGTGGTCCGCGATCGCCATCACGTCCGGGTCGTGCTCGACCACCAGCACGGTGTTGCCCTTGTCCCGCAGGGCTCGGAGCAGGTCGTTGAGCCGGCCGACGTCGTGCGGGTGCAGCCCGACGCTGGGCTCGTCGAAGATGTACGTCAGCCCGGTCAGGTCGCTGCCCAGGTGCTTGACCAGCTTCAGCCGCTGCGCCTCGCCGCCGGACAGCGTAGGAGTCGGCCGGTTCAGGGTGAGGTACCCCAGCCCGATCGCATCGATCCGCTCCAGCGCCGCCTTGATCGTCGCCGCATCCGGCACGCGATCGAGCAGCGCGACCAGGTCGGTGACCTGCAACCGGCACCAGTCCGCAACGTTCTTCCCGCCGACCTTGGTGCTCAGCGCCTCGGGCTTCAGCCGGTCACCATGGCAGGACGGGCACGGGCCTTCGGCGATGAACTGCTGGGCGGTCGCCCGGGTCTTCTCGCTCATCGTGCCGGTGTCGCGGTTCAGGTGCCGCCGGGTGAAGTTCGTGACCAGGCCCTCGAAGCGCAGCCGCTGGGTCTTGCCGTTCTTGAACGTCAGCTCGACATGGCCCTCGTTGCCGTGCAGCAGCGTGTCCAGCTCCTTGGCCGAGTACCGGCTGATCTTCTTCGCCGGGTCGAGCCGTTCGTAGTTGGCGTAGAACTGCCAGCCCGGGCTGCCGACCGGGTACCCGGGCACCAGGATCGCGCCCTCGTCCAGCGACTTGGACGTGTCCAGCATCAGGTCCGGGTCCGGTCGCAGCGCCCGGCCGAGGCCGTCGCACTCCGGGCACATCCCGGCCGGGTCGTTGAACGAGTACAGCGCCGGGTGCCCGCCGTACCGAGAGAACAGCCCCCGGATCGTCGGGTGGATGTCGGTGATCGTGCCGACGGTGGAGCGGGCGTTCCCGCCCAGCGGCCGCTGGTCGACGATCACCGGGGTGGTGAGGTTCTGTACCGCATCCACCTGCGGCCGCTTGTACTTCGGGAGCTGGTTGCGCACGAACCACGAGAAGGTCGCGTTCAGCTGCCGCTGCGCCTCGACCGCGACGGTGTTGAACACGATCGAAGACTTGCCGGACCCCGACACCCCGACGAAGACGGTGATCTTGTTCTTGGGGATGTCCAGCGAGACGTTCTTCAGGTTGTTCTCCCGGGCGCCGAGCACCCGAATGCTGTCGGTCACGCGACTCTCCTCTCCGAACCACACTGCCACCCTTAGATCGAAGCTCGCCCGCTTATATCGACAGCGAGAGCAAGATGATGTCGAGAAGCTCGAAGCGGCACCGACCAGGGGCTGACCGCGGCAACCGGCGGTCCAGCCACCGAGAGGAGCACGTCATGAAGTACCTGGTTCTGATGCACGTCGACCCGTCGATCATCGAGTCGCTGTCGGCTGACGAGCAGCAGGCGATCGGGGACGGGCATCAGGCGTTCCTCGCCAAGGCCACCGAGTCCGGCGAGATGCTCAGCACCAAGGCGCTCGGCGACCCGAGCCAGTCCGTCGTGATCCGCAGCCAGGGCGGCAAGCCCCAGGTGGTCGAGGGCCCGTTCGCGGAGACCAAGGAGTTCATGGGCGGGTACTACCTGCTCGACGTCGACTCCTTGGAACGGGCCATCGAGCTCGCCAAGGAGCTGCCGGACGCCAGCATCGACGGCCTCGCCCTGGAGGTCCGGCCGGTGATGTTCTCGGCCGGGGCGGATATGTGAGCTCACCGGCCGTCTCCGAGGACCTGCTGCGCACGTTCGCGCCGCAGGTCCTCGGGACCCTGCTCCGCCGGTACGGCACCAGCCAGTTCGACCTGTGCGAGAACGCCGTACAGGAGGCGCTGCTCGCGGCGCACGAGCAGTGGCCGGCCCAGGGCACCCCGGACGACCCGCGCGCGTGGCTGCTGACCGCGGCGCGGCGCCGGCTGATCGACCAGTTCCGCAGCGACGCCGCGCGCCGCGAACGTGAGCTGTCCCAGGCCAAGCTCACCCATCCGCTGGCCCAGCAGCCGGCACCCGGGCACGACGACAGTCTCGAGGTGCTCAAGCTGTGCTGCCATCCCGCGCTGACCACCTCGGCTCAGGTGGCCCTGACGCTGCGCGCGGTCGGTGGCCTGACCACGGCGCAGATCGCCCGCGCCTTCCTGATCCCAGAGGCGACGGTCGCGCAAGGCATCTCGCGGGCGAAGGCGAAGATCCGCGACGCCGGCGCCGAGTTCCCCGCACCGGCGACCCCCGAGGACCGGCTCGACCCGGTGCTGAGCGTGCTCTACCTGATGTTCAGTGAGGGCCACACCGCGACCACCGGCGACTCGCTGTACGACACCGACCTGACCAGCGAGGCGCTCCGGCTGGCCCGGCAGGTGTACGCCGAGATCCCGGACCACGGCGAGGCCGCCGGCCTGCTGGCGCTCATGCTGCTGACCGACGCGCGGCGCGCCGCCAGGACCGGGGCCGGCGGGCTGATGGTGCCGCTCGACGAGCAGGACCGGACCCTGTGGAACCAGCAGGACATCCGCGCCGGCCTGGACATCCTGCAGCGCGCGCTGCCCGGACAGCCGCCGGGCCCGTACCTACTGCAAGCGGCGATCGCGGCGTTGCACGCCGAGGCACCGAGCACCGACGAGACCGACTGGGCGCAGATCCTGATCCTGTACAAGGTGCTCGAGCACACCACCGGCAATCCCGTGGTCACGCTCAACCGGGCCGTCGCCGAGGCGATGGTGCACGGACCCGCGGCCGGGCTCGCGCTGGTCGACGAGCTCGCCGACCACTCGCTGCCGACCGGTCACCACCGGCTGCTGGCCGTTCGGGCACACCTGCAGGAGCGGGCCGGGCAGACGTCCGCGGCCCGCGAGACCTATGCGCTCGCGGCGCGGCGGACACTGTCCACGGCCGAACGCGACTACCTGCTCTCGCGTGCGCGCAGGCTCGGCTGAGCGTAGTCCCGGCGCGCGGGGTGGGTCACGATCCGCCGGGTCAGGCCCTAGGCTCGTGCCGACTCGGTTTGCTGACGGAGGAGGGATCGTGGCGGATCGTACGAAGCACCTGATCGGCCTGCTGCTCGGCGCCGAGGAGGACTGGCCGAGGGCGTTCGAGGAGATCCTCCGCCGGGTCGGACCGGTTCGCGACAAAGACGGCCGGGTCCACGAGCTGGAGGCCGAGCGGCTGACCATCGAGCCGTTCGACCTGAACGACCCGGTGCGTACCGACCTGGTGATCGACCGGCTCGCCTACTGGTACTACCACCCGCGCGAGTGGCTGAAGAAGGCCGCTCTGATGAACGGCACCTACCTGCTGAACTCGCCGTTCACGTTCCAGTCGATGGAGAAGCACTCGGCGTACTGCGCGATGCTCCGGCTCGGGCTGAAGATCCCGCGTACCGTGCTGGTGCCGTACAAGAACCCGGTCGACAACGTCCGCTGGGCCTACACGTCGGCCAAGTACAACCGCGAGTTCGACCTGGACGCGATCGCGGACGACCTCGGCTACCCGATGTATATGAAGCCGTTCGACGGCGGCGGCTGGCGTGGCGTGTCCCGGATCAACGACCGCGACGACCTGCACCGCGCGTACGACGCGTCCGGCGAGATGTTGATGCACCTGCAGGCGACGATCGAGTACGACGTGTTCGCCCGGGCGCTCTCGATCGGGCCGGAGACGATGGTGATGAACTTCCGCCCGGACGAGCCGATGCACAACAGGTACGCGGTCTCACACGGCTTCCTGTCCGAGTCCGCGGGACACCAGTGCGTCGCGATCAGCCGGGTGGTGAACGCGTTCTTCGGCTGGGACTTCAACTCCGCGGAGATGCTGGTCAAGGGCGAGGACGTGCACCCGATCGACTACGCGAACGCCTGCCCGGACGTCGCGGTCACCTCGCTGCACTACTACTTCCCGTGGGCGATCACGGCACTGGTCCGCTGGTCGGCGTACGCGGTGGTGACGGGACGCCGTACCGCGATCGACCTGCGCACCGACCGGTACTTCGAGATCGCGGACGACGACACGCTCGACTACGACACCAAGCTCGAGGCGTACCTGGGGCTGGCCGACGAGCACTTCGACACCGAGCGGTACCGCGACTGGTGCTCGGATAACCTGCCGCACCTGGAGGAACAGGTCTACGACTGGGTCACCGGCCCCGACTTCGACAGGCTCCTGGTCGACACCGTGCACGCCACCTACCCACCCCACGAGCACGACCAGTTCCTCGCCCACTTCCGTGGCCTGCTAGCTCTCTGGGCCACAGACAACGCCCGCTCCTGACCCGTCAGGCCCCGAGCCAGGAGTCGAGCAGCGGGTTCGTGAACTTCCGGGCCGGGTCGTGGCTGTCGCGGAGCGCGCGGAAGTCGGGCAGCCGGGGATAGTGCTCCGCCGGCAGCCGGTGGAACAGCTTGCCCCAGTGCGGGCGGACGTCGTACGACGCCAGCCGGTCCTCGATCGCGGCCAGCACCGGTGAGACCGCGCCTGCGTCCGGGACCCAGGTGAAGTGGAAGGCGACCGTGTCGGTTTGGTACGACGGGCTGAGCCACAGGTCGTCGGCGGCGATGGTGCGGATCTCGGAGACCTGCAGCACGGCTGCGATGTCCTCGGCGATCGTGTCGAGCGCGCGGAGCGCGGCCGGGCCGTGCTCGCGGGGGACGAGGTACTCCGACTGCAGCTCGTCACCGCTGCTGGGGGTGAAGTCGAGCCGGAAATGCGGCATCCGCTCGAACCATGGCCCGGGCACGCCGAGCTGCTCGGTGGCGTGCTGCGGCGGCATCCCGGTCACCGGGTGGACGGGCTCGGTAGCGCGGCCGGCGTCGTACCACTCCGGACCTGTGACGAGCGGGTCACCGAGCCGCTGCTTGAGCCAGACCTGGTTCGCGACCGGCCGGCGCCAGTCGAGGAACACGCTGACGCTGTACGCCGCGGCGAGGATCGCGTCGAACGACGCATCGAGCGTGGGCCGTGGCAGGTCGAGGTAGACGTCCTGGCGGACCTCGTACGCCGGAACCGCCTCGATCGTCACGCTGGTCATGATCCCCAGCGCGCCGAGGGCGAGCACCGCGCCCGGAAAGGGCGGGTCGGAGCGGTCGAGTGTCACCAGATCGCCGGTTGCGGTGACCAGCTCGACCGCGGAGATCCCGGCGGCCAGGTTCCGGTTCCGGTCGCCGGAACCGTGCGTACCGGTGGACGCGGCACCGGCGACGGAGATGTGCGGCAGCGAGCCGGTGTTCGGCAACGCCAGCCCGGCCCGGTCGAGCGCGCGGTACAGCTCGCCGTACCGGACGCCTGCGGCCATCCGCGCCGTACCGGCCGAGGTGTCGACCTCGATGGCGCCCGGCAGGCCGGCCACCGATACGAGCGTCCCGGCGGTGTCCGCGATCCGGTTGAACGAGTGGCCGGAGCCGAGGGCGCGGACCCGGTCGCTGCCGGCGACCAGCCGCTGCAGCTCCGGGACGGTCCCCGGCCGATGCAGCGAAGCCGGCGTGAAGACCACGTTGCCGGCCCAGTTCGTCACTGCCACGGCGTCACCCGGACAGCACGACGGCGCGCCGTGCGGTGATGAAGAACGCGTCCTCGATCGTCAACCGAAACACACCCGAGTTATCGTCCTGCGGCCATGGCTGCGCACTCGGTTTGTCGTTTCGCTGCCAGAACTTCCAACCCATGTGCCGACCCTACGGCGAGGACGCGTCAATGCTGCTGCTGACGGCGACAGAGCCTTGCACAGTCGGGCAGTATTGGCGCGGGGAGGTGTGCATGCCAGAGGAATTCGACGACCTGCGGAACGGGTATCGGGCCCAGGCCGACAAGATCGCGATCCTGCGCGAGGCCCTGAGCTCTGTGGGCGTCGAACTGGGTGAGTACGAGGAAGGAGTCATCGCCGGGTGGGACTGGCCCACACTGGCGGTCGTCGCGAGCTTGGTCACCAGAGTGGCTGCGGCCACCGCCGGTCGCCCGGGTGGGCGACCGGGTGGGCGCTGACCATACCGGCCGGGACGGAAGTCCGGCCGGGATGAGCAGAACTGCCCTCAAAGGAACGCGGCCGCGGGGCGGCGCGGCCGCGGGCAGGTTGCGCTGGTTACGCCCGCCCCCGGGGTTCACCAGCGCCCGGCCTCCTTGTTGCATACATCGCTGAGGGTGGCCCGGTCGTTACACCCGGCAGCGATTTTCTTCGCGAACCACCCTCCCCGACCGCGCAGCCGGCCGCAACCGGTAAGTTCCTGCCACTGGACGGAAGGAGCCATCGCCATGGTTGATGTCCTGACTTTAGGCGAGACGATGGCCGCGATGCGCTCGGTCGGAGGCGGTCCGCGGCCGATCCGGCTGGGCGGCAGCTTCGAGCTGTCGATCGCCGGCGCGGAGTCGAACGTCGCGATCGGCCTGGCCCGGCTGGGTCACAAGGCAGGCTGGGCCGGCGTTGTCGGCGAGGACCAGTTCGGCGAGCTGGTGCTGCGCACGCTGCGCGCCGAGGGCGTTGACACGTCGCTGGTCCGGCGGTCCTCATCCCCGACCGGCCTGATCGTGTTCGAGCAGCGGCTGGCCGGCACCGTCCGGGTGGACTACCACCGGTCCGCCTCGGCGGGCTCCGAACTGCGGCCCGCGGACGTGGACACCGCGTTCGAGCGTGCGCCGCGCGTGCTGCACGTCACCGGCGTCACGGTGGCGCTCGGTGCCGGCCCGCGCGGCGCCGTCACCCGCGCCGTACGGCTCGCGCGCGAGCGCGGCACCATCGTCTGCCTCGACGTGAACGACCGCCGCCGGCTGTGGACCCGGGACGCGGCGATGTCGGCGCTGAACGCGCTGGTCAGCGAGGTCGACATCGTGATCGCGTCCGACGACGAGCTGCGGCTGCTCGCCACCGGCGCCGGCTCGGACGAGCGGATGCTGCTGCAGTCGCTACGCGCCCGCGGGGTCAAGGAGATCGTGATCAAGCACGGCGACAAGGGCGCGACCTTGCACGTCCCCGGCCGCCAGGTGCACCAGCCGGCCCGGACCGTCGAGGTGGCGGACACCGTCGGCGCGGGCGACGCGTTCGTGGCGGGCTACCTGTCCGGGCTGCTGGACGGGCTGGGCCGCGAGGAGCAGATGCACCGCGCGGTGACGATGGGCGCATTCGCGGTCGCCTCGGCCGGCGACTGGGAGGGGCTGCCGACCCGCAACGAGCTCACCCTGCTCGACACGCTCCCGGGCGAGACCCTGCGTTAGTCTTCAGCTGCGGTTGAGGTTCGCCCTGGGCAGCACGGTCATCCCGGTGTCTCCTTGACCATCGTCGCCACACTCTCCGCCGTGATCAGGGCCGCCAGGCCGTCCGCCAGTGAGGGCTCGGCCGGTCCACGGCAGCGGACCAGGTCCACGAAGCGCCGTACCTGCAGGTCGAAGCAACGCGGCACCCGCTCGCCGTCGTACTCGGCGACCTCGGTACCCGCCCGGGTCGTCAGCGTGAGCCGGAAGCTGTCACCGTCGAGCACGGCCAGCCCGTCAGCCCCGAGCACGCTGACCTCACATCGCGGCAGGGCCGCCGTCAGCCAGCCGTACTCGACCAGCGCGACGTGACCGCCCGGGTAGCTCAGCCGGGCACCGGTCAGGTTCGGCGCCGGGAGGCTTTCGTCGGTCCGCACGACCCACGCGTCGTCGATGCTCGATGGGCCGCTGCCGAGCAGGAACCGGAGCCAGTCGAAGACGTGCGCGCCCTCGTGCACCACCGGCGGGCCGTGACCGAGCGCGCCGACGATCCGGGCCTCGTGCTCAGCGTCGCCGCTGCCCACCTCGTCGTAGATGTGCGCCCGGACCAGCAGCGGCCCGCCGAGCCGGCCCTCGCGCAGCCACCGGCCGAGCTGCTGGATCGCGGGGTCGTGCCGGTAGGTCAGCCCGATCTGCAGCCGGGCCCGCTCGGCGCCGGTCAGCACGTCGTACACCGCGGCGGCTGCGACCGAGGTGGCCACCGGCTTCTCGGCGAGCACGTACTTGCCGGCCTGCAGGCAGCGGACCGCAAGGTCCGGCGTCACCCACGGCGGCGTGGCCAGGACCACGGCCGGCAGGTCCGAGGCCAGCACGTCTGCCAGGTCGACGGACTCGAGACCGGTCGCGAGGGCCCGCTCGGCCACCGGGTCGACGACCGCTGCGACGTCGACGTCCGGATGTCGCCGCAGCGCGGGCAGATGGGCGCCCAGGCCGATGTCACCCAGCCCCACCAGCGCCACCTGAACCATTAATGAAGATCCTGGGTTTGGCCGGCACGTCGTCCGGCGAGCCGAGCTTGCGGGAGGCAACTCTACTAGTTGCCGGAATCGCCTTCGGCGATCGGAATGGTCCCGAACAAGGCGATGCCCGCCGTGCCTGAGCACGACGGGCATCGCACGTCTTCTGGGCTAGCGCTGAGGGCTAGCTCTGGGGGTGGTTCTGGCGGGCTAGGTGAAGATGCTCACGCCGCCCGGGCCGACCAGCAGGCCGATCACGATCAGTGCAGCGCCCATCAGTACCTGTCCGCGGACCAACGAGACGATCCCGGAGATCACCAGGATGACGGCGAGGATCCAAAGCAGGGTAACCATGATGTCCTTCCTTGTTCTGTGCGGTTCGAGGGGTTAGCTGACCGAGCCGGCCGGTTGCAGGACGCGGCTGGCCCGTTGGTGTTCGGTGGTGCCACCCCACACGCCGTACGTGTCCCCGAAAGCCTCCGCCTGCCGGCGGCACTCCGTACGAACCGGGCAGGTGCCGCACAACGAGACCGCCACCAGCTCGCGCGCCCTGCGGCGCATGCCGCGTTCGTCCTCGGGCGCAAAGAACAGGTTCGGGTCGACGTCGCGACAGGCGGCGCGCTCCTGCCATGCCCAGACATCCGCCCGCGGCGGTGGCGTCTGGTGCGGAGTACGCCTCACAGCTCGACCTCCTTCACGTCGTGCCGCACACTCGACTGAGCGTCCGGCGGCCGCGACCTGCCAGTGCTCAGCACACGCCGCGGTCAAACGGTGCTGCTCGGCGACCGCCCGGTAACCGAACGGCAGGACCGTTTCCCGAACTGTGCTGAGCGGCGCGACGCGCAGACACGCCCGCACATTTGCCCGTACCTCTCCCGGCTGGTGTCGTCGAGGTAGTGGTTCAGACACGAAGCCACGCCCGTAAGTCAGGCAAGAGGTGGCCCCTCGTGAGCACCCGAAACCCCTCTGGCGCCGATCGCTTCGATCGACGCCATCGCGCCGAGGAGACCCTGCGTCTCCTCACCCTCGCAGAGAAGTCCGAAGAGCCCGAGCGTCAGCGTCTGCTCGACCACGTCGTGATGCTGAACACCGGTCTGGCCGAGTCGGTGGCTGCGCGGTACCGCGGCCGCGGCATCGACGCGGACGACCTGAGCCAGGTCGCGTACCTGGGCCTGGTGAAGGCCGTGCACGGGTTCACCACCACCAAGAACAGCGAGTTCCTCTCCTACGCCGTGCCGACGATCCGCGGTGAGGTGAAGCGGCACTTCCGTGACACCGCGTGGACCGTGCGACCGCCGCGCCGTACGCAGGAGCTGCATGCCGCGCTCGCGGTCGCCGAGCCTGAGCTGGTCCAGCGCCTGCACCGGACGCCGACCACCCGGGAGCTGGCCGACGAGATCGGCGCCGAGCCGCACGAGATCCGTTCGGCGCAGGCGGCGGCTGACTCCGGATGCTTCGCCCCGCTGTCCCTGGACGCTCCCGCGGCCCCGGGCTCGTCCGGAGCCGTGAACGATCTGGTCGGCGGTGACGACAGTGACTACGACCGGGTCGAGCAGGTGATGCTGCTGCAGCCGCTGATCGCGGACCTGCGCGACCGCGAACGCCGGATCCTCGAGCTGCGCTTCGAGCAGGAGTGGAGCCAGGAGCGGATCGGCGCCGAGCTCGGCGTCAGCCAGATGCAGATCTCCCGGCTGCTGCGCGAGATCCTCGGCAAGCTCCGAACCGCACTGACCGAGGCACAGGCAGAGCGCGAGCCGTCCCGGGTCGCCGCCTAGGCGTCGAACAAAGCTCGCCCGGACCATGACTGAGGAGATACGCGATGCGTGGCGATACCGATCTGCTCGATGTGTACCTGCAGGACCACCATGCGGGTTCGACGGCCGGGGTCGCGCTGTTCGAACGAGCCGCGCGGAGCCACCGCGATCCGGGGGCCCGCGCGCGGATCGCCGAGCTGGCTCGCGAGGTCTCCGAGGACCGCGCGGAGCTGCTCCGGGTGATGGCCGCGGTCGGCGTCCAGCCGCACCGGCTGAAGGACGCGTCCGCGTGGGCGGTGGAGAAGCTCGGCCGGTTGAAGCCGAACGGCTTCGTTGTCCGCCGGTCGCCGCTGAGTGACGTACTGGAGCTGGAGGCGCTGCAGGTCGCGCTGTCCGGGAAGGCCGCTGGCTGGAGCCTGCTGCGCACGCTCGCCGACGACGACCCGCGGCTGGACACCGCTCAGCTCGACTGGCTGTTGGCGAGGGTGGACCGGCAGCTCGGCGTGGTGCAGGAGCTGCGTCTCGGGACCGCCAAGGCCACGTTCGCACCGCCACCCGCTGACCGAGGGAGAACGACATGACAGCCTCGAAGATCACCGCGCGGCCGGCCGAATGACCGTCGTCGGGTTCCACGCCTCGCACGAACAGCTGCATCCCGCCGCGCTGCTCGCCGCCGTACAGGCTGCGCAGCGCGCCGGCTTCACGGCGGCGATGAGCTCGGACCACTTCGCGCCGTGGAGTGAGCGGCAGGGACAGTCCGCCTTCGCGTGGTCGTGGCTCGGCGCGGCGCTTCAGGCAACGCGGTTGCCGTTCGGGGTCGTGAACGCGCCGGGGCAGCGGTACCACCCGGCGATCATCGCGCAGGCCGCAGCGACACTGGCGGCGATGTACCCGGGGCGGTTCTGGGTCGCGCTCGGCTCCGGGGAGGCGTCGAACGAGCACATCACCGGGGACGGCTGGCCGCGCAAGCAGGTCCGGGACGCGCGCCTGCGCGAGTGCGTGGACGTGATGCGGGCCCTGCTCGCCGGCGAGGAGGTCAGTCACGACGGCCTGGTCACGGTCGACCGGGCCCGGCTGTGGACCCTGCCGGACGAACCGCCTCGGCTGGTCGCTGCCGCGGTCAGCGCCGCCACCGCACGCCGGTCGGCGGAGTGGGCGGACGGACTGATCACGATCAACCAGCCGCCGGAGGTACTGCGCCAGGTGATCGACGCGTACCGGGAGAACGGCGGCCGCGGACCTGTCGCCGTACAGGTGCATCTGTCGTACGCCGCAGACCAGGCCGAGGCGCTCAAGATCGCGCACGAGCAGTGGCGCACGAACGTGTTCTCGCCGCCGGTGTGCTGGGATCTGGAGACGCCGGAAGCGTTCGACGAGATCGCCAAACACGTGCCGGTGGAGGCGATGCGGGACGCGGTGCAGATCGCGACCGACCCGGAACGGCACGCGGAACGGCTGCGCGAAATCGTCTCGCTGGGTGTGGATGAGCTGTACCTGCACCACGTCGGGCAAGAGCAGGACGAGTTCATCGAGGTGTTCGGCGGGCAGGTGCTGCCTGCCCTGGCGGGGTAGGACCACGGTGCGGTTGCGGCGGGCTGATCCCAACGGCCCGGGCGTACGCCGGGTCCGCCGCGGCGGCGGGTTCCGCTATATCGGGCCCGACGACGTCACCGTCGACGCCGAGACCCGGGCCCGGATCAAGGCGCTGGTGATCCCGCCGGCGTGGACCGACGTGTGGATCTGCCCGCAGCCCAACGGGCACCTGCAGGCGGTCGGTACCGATGACGCCGGCCGGCGCCAGTACCTGTACCACGAGGAGTACCGCCGCCGGCAGGATGCCGAGAAGCACGAACGCGTGCTGACGTTGGCCCGTCGGCTGCCCCGGGTCCGTTCGTCGGTGGTGAACGACCTGCGCGGCCGCGGGCTGACCCGGGACCGGGTGGTCGCGGTGGCGCTCCGGATGCTCGACCACGGGATCTTCCGGACCGGCGGGGACGAGTACGCGAGTGAGAACGGCAGCCAGGGCGTCGCCACCCTGAACCGCGACGACGTCAGCATCCGCGGTGACGAGCTGGCGTTCTGCTACATCGCGAAGGGCGGCCAGCAGCGGACCGTGACGGTGCCTGACCGACTCCTTGCGTCGGCCGTACTGGCGCTGAAGCGGAGCCGCCCGGACGGCACCGAGCGGCTGCTCAGCTACCGAGGGGCCGATGGCTGGCGCGAGGTGCGCGCGGAGGACGTGAACGCGCGGTTCAAGGAACTGGCCGGTGACGACTACACGGTCAAGGACCTGCGTACCTGGCACGCCACGGTGCTGGCCGCCGTCGCACTCGCGGGTCCGGTGCCCGCGACGAAACGGGAGCGAACGCGGGCGGTGCGGTCGATGCTCGACGAGGTCGCCGAGGAACTCGGCAACACCCCGGCGGTCGCGCGGAAGTCGTACGTCGACCCGCGCATCATCGAGATGTTCGAGGACGCCGGGATCTCGAGCCGCACCCTGATCCGGACCGACCCGGCGGATCTCACGAACGCCAAGGCCCGCGAACGTGCCGAACGCGCGGTCGTACGGCTGCTCGCGCAGTAGACGTCTGACCGGCGGCCAGGTCATGGTGACACGCGCCGAGGCTCGGTGCCTTGGCGTGCGCGCGGTGGATCCAGGTGTAGACCCTGCGCCGAGACCGGCGCAACGGTTGCTAGCAACGGGTATGCACCACAGAGCAGACACCTCTACACAGGCACCACGCCGCCAGCACCGGCGCCCTGGGAACAGGGGGCGTTAGCGCAGGCATCTATGGCGCAGTGCGGCCCAACCGGACACCTTGGCAGGGCACTGTGGCGGAAGCTCGCCGAGTACGACGTCCGACCGGGAAGTCCCGGGCAGATCGGCCCTCATGCAGCTGCGTCCTCGCCCGCGTCGGCGTTGGTGTCCTCAGCGCCGTCCTCAGTGCCCTGGTCGAGGGGGTGGGTGCCGGTGTGGTCGACGCGGTAGCGGTGGCGGTGTGGGCTGGTCCATTCGAACGCGCCGTCGGGCAGGCGGTGGCAGGTCCAGCCGCCGTGGGTCTTCAGCCGGTGG
>Ga0075419_10000225_pt1 | contig 32840 bp, 24 predicted proteins | sample SoiMetdeltSBSDD3_FD_76900 | JGI IMG/M metagenome (GOLD analysis project Ga0075419, IMG submission 76900) | Bulk soil microbial communities from a Populus tree surrounding site in Tennessee, USA - Soil MetaG P. deltoides SBSDD3 | ecosystem: Environmental > Terrestrial > Soil > Tree plantation... | reverse complement strand
GATCTTCTTCTTTTTCTTTTTTACCGGTGCAACGACCTGTACCGTTTCCTTTTTATCATGATTGTTTTTGGCAACGGGTTTTGCTTTCAGCCTGCCATCCTGCAGTGGCTTGCTGCATGCAACGAGATAAACAATGATGAGAACCGGGATGCGATACTTGTAAATGTAGTTGTAGGAAATGTGAGCAGCGGACTCGACGTCATCATCGGAGGGGCTTGTATCCATAAATTGTGTGTGGTTTTAGCAGGTTGAAATTATGACGAGAACAGGACCCTTTGCAAATCCGGTTGGTTAAAGCTTTTTTAAAAGCTGTCTCATGCCATTACCTGATTTTGCTTATCCGTTTCTTTGTTAAAGGCCTTAACTTCGCTGACCAAATTTTCGTTCATGACCCGTAAACAGGAAACCCTTTCAGACGTAGTAATAAAATTTGCCGGTGATAGCGGTGATGGTATGCAGCTTACTGGTTCTCAGTTTACCAATAATACCGCGATGCTGGGTATCGATCTCGCTACTTTTCCCGATTTCCCTGCAGAGATCCGTGCACCGCAGGGCACTTTGCCGGGGGTGAGCGGTTTCCAGCTCCGTTTTTCCAGCAACCCGGTTTTTACTCCTGGTGATCTTTGCGATGTGCTGGTTGCCATGAATGCTGCCGCATTGAAAACGAATCTTAAGCAATTAAAAAAAGGCGGAAAGATCATTGCCAATACTGATGGCTTTGATGCAAAGAATCTCCGATTGGCAAACTATATGGAGGGAGTCAATCCGTTGGAAGACGGAAGTCTTGACAATTATGAATTGATCAAGATGGATGTCACCAAGATGACGCGTGAAGCTTTGAAGGATATTACCATGGGTATGAAGGAAAAGGACCGGGCAAAAAACATGTTTGTACTGGGTTTTCTGTACTGGATGTACAACAGAAGCATGGACAGCACCATCGGTTTTTTGAAAGAAAAATTTGGGAAGAAGGATGAAATTCTTAACAGCAATATAAAAGCTTTACAAGCCGGGTACAACTATGGCGATACTACCGAGACTTTTACCACAACTTATAAGGTGGAAAAAGCCAGGATGGAAGTGGGAGAGTACCGTTCCATTATGGGTAACCAGGCGTTGGCATATGGATTGATCGCTGCTTCACAGAAAAGTGGTTTGCAATTATTCCTTGGATCGTATCCTATTACACCGGCTTCCGATATTTTGCATGACCTGGCTAAGTATAAAAACTTTGGAGTAAAGACTTTCCAGGCTGAAGATGAGATCGCGGCAATTACATCCGCCATCGGCGCCGCCTATGGTGGAAGTTTGGGAGTAACAACATCAAGCGGACCGGGTATTGCATTAAAGGCGGAAGCAATGGGATTGGCAGTAATGCTTGAAATTCCGTTGTTAGTGATAAATATTCAGCGTGGCGGTCCATCCACAGGTTTGCCAACGAAGACAGAACAATCAGATCTCCTGCAGGCCTATTATGGAAGAAATGGTGAATGCCCGATGCCTGTTATATCAGCTTCCACACCGGGAGATTGTTTTGGTGCGATCTATGAAGCTGCACGAATTTCTGTACAACATATGACGCCCGTGATCTTTTTAAGCGATGGTTACATTGCGAATGGTGCTGAACCATGGCGTTTCCCAAAAAGTGCGGACCTGCCTTCCATAGAAGTAAAATTCAAAACTGCATTGGAGGAAGGTGAAACTCAATTGATGCCGTATAAAAGGGATGAAAAACTGGTGCGTCCATGGGCAATCCCTGGCAGCAAAGGTCTTGAGCACCGTATTGGTGGTTTGGAAAAACAGGATGTAACAGGTAACGTAAGTTATGATCCTGATAACCACCAGCACATGGTGAAAACAAGACAGGCAAAAATTGATAAGATCGCAGACTACATCCCTTTGCAAAAGATAGATAACGGGCCAGAAAAAGGAAAGGTGCTGGTGCTGGGATGGGGATCAACCTACGGTGCAATCAAAAGTGCCGTTGATGAACTATTGGCAGAAGGAAAATCACTGGCTCATGCGCATCTTCGTTATCTGCGTCCCTTCCCAAAAAATCTTGGTGAGATCTTGAAAAATTATGAAACGGTGTTGATCCCTGAGATCAATAACGGGCAACTGATAAAAATCATTCGTGATGTTTATTTTGTTGATGCAAAAGGATACAACAAGGTCATGGGTATCCCGATCACTAAAACCGAATTGGTTGAAGAATTGAGAAAATATTTTTAGCGGATGTAATATTAGTTATGTACCCATCAGGTAGCAACCGGATGGGTTTTTTTATTGCAATGAAGCTTGCCTCGGAAATAAGGTAATAAGGTAATTAACCTGGATTGTCACTTTTGTTACTGAGGCAATAAGGTTTGGAGGTCGTTGAAACACTAATTTATCAAATGGAGAATGAAGTAAATTGTTGAGGGTGAAAAATGTTTCTGTAAGAGAATAATAAAACCTAATTACCTCAGTAACCAGGTCTTTCCAATATAAACCCGCCTATACACTCATTTTATTTTTATTATTGAGTTTTTAAGACATTACCAGAAAACACTTAAAGGGCACGTGAGTCACAGAAGTTACCCTTTCGCTTTTAGCGGGTTTTAACCATAATTAACCGCATATCTATCGGAAGGAAGCAGTGTTTCTTTATTTTTAATACATCTATTCATTTAAAATTTTTTTATGAGAAAGCCATACTTTATAGCCGTTTTATTGATCATCATGTTTTCAAGTATCAACCTGTTGGCACAAGACAACAGCATTAAAAAAGACAAATGGCATTGGGGTAATGCATTGAAGCAGGATACCAGTGCCGGATATGTACAGGTAGTTAAAGTTGAGAACGTACTTTATATTTCAGGTGCAGTGGCAAGAGATGTAACGCCTGAAGGCATCACAAGAGTGTACCAGGCATTGGACAGATCATTAAAAAGCTTTGGGGCCACATTTCAAAATGTGGTGAAAGAGAATCTATATACCACTGATATGGAAGCCATGAAACAATATAATGATGCCCGGAAGGTCTTTTACAAAGGCGATTTTCCCGCTGCTACATGGATGGGTGTATCCAGGTTATTTATGGCTGACGCAAAACTTGAAGTGGAATTAATAGCTCATTTGCCAAAGTAACGACCTGTTACGACGGCCCATATACTTCCGTGGCATCGGGGATAAGAAGTGCAATGATAAATGCGACCATAGCAAGGATCAATCCATACATAAAAATATTATAGGCGACCCTCAGGTAGCGATACTTTTTTGCCAGCACAATGCCAAGAAAATAAGTGTCCTTGATCATACTGCTGTATAAATAGTTTTTATCAGCAAGCAGCTCAGTCATCGCCCAATCGTAATCCTGTAATCCCATTTTGTGGAAGTTCCCAAAGAATAAAAGATTGGTCTTCTTACTCGCAATGTCTTCTTTGGTAAATGTTCCTGATGTAACGTTTGGCCTGGTAGCCAATATACCGAATACGATGGCCAAAACACAAACAGAAACCAGTATGATCACGGGTATTTGTAAGTTGGGATCTGTAAGAAGGTTGTCAAACAGGGTACCAATAATAACGGAAAGAACGATTGCGTTCACCGAGATCAGGATATTAGCTTTTGAATCCGCCATCTGGCTCAGGTTATTCTGACTCTGAGCCACAATTCTAAAAACAGTCGAGATCGCTCTTTCAGATTGCGTTTCTTTTTCTTTTTTCTTTTTTACTTCATCCAGCTTCTTCTGTTCATCAGCGGTTAAGCCTTTAGCCTTTTCTTTTTGTTTTTCACTTTTAGCGACCAATGCGGGTTTAGGATCCTTATTGTCTTTTCCTGGTTTTTTATCGTTCTTTTCAACGGCCCCGGCTTTTTTATTTAATTCCTGCAGGTACACTTGTTTTAGAGGATCAAGATGTTCTTTCGCATAAGACGTAAAATAAGTATGCCTTGTAAGAAAGTCAATGTTTTTTTTGCGCCAGTCTTTTTTTGAAAGGTCCATATTGCCGAAGTCGTTCAATTCTTCACGGAGCAATTTGTTCTTCTCCCTGAATTCGCTTGTACCAAGGTGAAACAAGTCGGCATCACACATGATCTGTTCAATTAAGGAATGCGGATTTTGCGGTAAGCGGGTTGCATTAATACACCCGATCACCTTATTAAGGACCGAAGGGCTAACGTTATTTTCCTGTAAGAATTTTGTAGCGATCTCAACACTCACGGATTCATGGCCGATCGCCTGGCCGGAACTATAGCCAGTATCATGAAACCAGGCTGCAAGCATAAGGGCAAACCGATCTTCATCTTCTAACCGGTAATAATCAGCCATGGTTTCACATCCAGCCAAAACTTCCTGTGTATGTTGCAGCGTATGGAAATGGATAGATTTATTAACTTTATTGATAAATAAATCTGAAACATAATCCTGCGCGGTCGACAATACCCTGAATTGTTCTTCGGTCATACTATAAAGATATATTTTATAAATTTAACTAAAGATAAGAGATGCAACGATTTAAAACTCCGGTTATGGTATTTTATTCCCTAATCGTTTCAACGATTTTTATTGAAAGCTGTAAGCAAAAGAAGTTTGTTTATGCATCTCCTCCTCATTACAATTTCGGCCAACCTGTCCCTTTTAAATTGGATATTATTATTAAAGAAATTTCAGGGATTATTTGGGACACTCAAAAAGATCAATTTGTCGCACATAACGATGAGAAAGGCCAGGTCTATTTTCTTGATCGATCGGCAGGGGCCATCACCGGCACACCATTCGTATTCAATGAAACAAAGGGCGACTATGAAGATATTGCGATGATCGGTCCTGATATTTATGTTTTAAGAAGTGATGGTGCACTTTTTAAGATCGGTGTGGATAGTTCAGGTAAGCGAAACAGAACGGATCTTGGTAAACTAGGCTTGTCTGACAAAAATGATTTTGAATCGCTTTATTATGATGCGGATAAGAAAGCATTGGTAATGCTATGTAAAAATTGCGAGAGCGACGATAAGAAGACAATAAGCGCATTTGCCTATTATCCCGATTCGATCGGCTTTGTTACAACGCCACTTTATCGGCTTGACGCGTCAAAAATAAAAGACCTGTCACCCCGTGAAACCTCGAAATTCCAGCCATCTTCAGCAAGGATACACCCGGTGCTAAAAAAATTGTTTATTATTTCTTCCGCCAGCAATCAATTGGTTATCGCCGACACTGATGGCGAGGTAGAAAGTGTGTACATGCTGGCAAAAAAACTATTTCCGCAACCGGAAGGATTAACTTTTAAGAGTAACGGTGAAATGTTCATTGCAAATGAAGGAGTCGCTGAAAAGGCAACCTTGCTTAAATTCATTTACACACCCTGAAAGAGCAATCTATGTTTCTAAACCTTCGGCTTTTAAAGCCCGCCTCGCTACAAATCTTTTTTCAACACGTTGAATGATATTGAGCGATAATACAAGCCAGATAAAACCGACTGCGATTCCAGCGATCACATCACTTGCATAATGTACCCTCAGGTAGATCCTGCTAAAGGCTATTGCCAGGATCAAAATACCAAGAACGGTTATCGCTGTGATGCGCAGCCACCTCGTTTTTACTTCATGCCAGATCATATGAATGAACAAGCCATAAAAAACAACACTCATCAGGGCATGACCACTGGGGAAACTATATCCTGATACATCATCGATAACAGGCTGTAGGGGACGATTGCGTCGAAAGTAGAATTTCAACATAAACATCAGTAATAAACTGCTGAGAGATAAAGCGGCGATCCTTGTGGCAAACCATCTTTCTTTTCTATAAATGAAAAAGCCAATCAAGACAAAATTCAGCGGGATCAATAGATCATGTTTTCCAAGAAATGTAATAATGAGCATGAGGCTGGTAAGGCCATCAGTAATATAAGGCCTTATTGAATTGAAAACCCTGTCATCGAACGCTAAGCTTTCACGTATAAAAACCATTCTCGCTTCATAAATAAAGATGACAAGCGCGAAAAGTAAAAGTAATATAATCAGGAATTCAATGGTAAATATGGAATACCATGGTTTCTTTGTTTTTGCCGGAGGTTTTGTTTCCATTTTCATCAGATCTTTAATGCAAACAATTCAATGTTCTCGTTTTTTCCTTTCAGATCCACTTCTCCCATGCTTTCACTTTGCCAATCTTTCATTTCAATCAGGTCAATTACTTCTTTTGAAACCAGGAACTTTTGGTTAAGATCATTGCAGGCACTTCGTATTCTTGATGCTGTGTTGATCGTATTACCACTCATTACCAGCTCTTTTTTTGAGATTCCCACCTGGCCGACTGTTACAGGACCTGCGTGAATACCTGCCTTGTATTCAGGAACGATGTCATAGTTTCGGGTAAATACATCGGTATTTGTATTCAATACCTTCCTTGATTCTATCAAAGAATCAATAGCTTTCTTTGCATTTTTTTTTGAGCTGGGCCACCATGCAACGATTTCATCACCTACATATTGATAGATGCGACCATCATGTTCCATGATACCGGCAGAAATGCAAAAGATAAAATCCCTTATGAACTCGAAATAATTAACACCAAGTTTTTCTGCAATTGGCGTCGAGTTGCGAAGGTCTATAAAAATAATTATCCTGTTTTCTTCCCTTGGTCGCAAATATTTGCCCAGCATAATGTCAAAAAATACACCGGGTGAATATTTTTCATTTACTTCAATCGCAAGCTGGGTTAAAATATAAAGAACCCCCCATTCCGTCATTTTTGGTATGATCCAGGCTGCATGAAAAGTATTGTTATAAAATCTTTTTATCGAGACATTAAATGTGCGATGGCTAATGATCATTTCGTAGGTGATGTAGATAAAAAAACTCATCAACAGCCCGGCCGCTATGAGAATTATTGTCTTGACAAAAAAATGAAGCAGCGGCGAGGTATGTCGCAGAAATTTTTTTAGAACAGAAACCAGCAAAAAACCTATTATACAGCTTACAAGAAGCACATTTGCTTCTCTTAATAAAATCGCGTTGAAAGTAATGGTACCTTGTTCTTCATATTTAAAACTAAATGAGTCGGAACTTAATTTGACAAGAAAGATCGCAAAATCGGCAAGTGTCCAGCTTAAAGCAATAATAAGGATGATAGGAAGCTTCCGTTTGTTTACGATCGATCCGCTTGGCACTATCAGTCTTGAAACACTCATGTTAAAAATCTAATCAGTCATACTTCATGCCATTAATTTCTTAAAAGATCAGAAGCTTAAATTTATTTTCGTTCCCAATGTAAAGTTGAATAGTCTTTCACCCTTATGATATCCTATCGAGGCAGCCACCATAAACTTGTTGTAGGGGATAAAGAAAATTCCTCCGCCAAGAGCCGTATGCCATCTTCTTGAAAACTCACCGTCTAACCATACGCGGCCGATATCATAAAAACCTGTAATACCAACAGGACCCGGAATCAGATAAGATTTTAAATTGAATAAACGGAATCTCAATTCACCACTTCCATAGAGTGAAGATTTACCAAGATACCGGTTCGCTCTGAAACCATGCAAATTGGTGCCGCCAATATTTACAGCCTGGAAATATTCAAATGAACGATTGAAAATTTTGGCTCCGCCAAATGAAATAACAGCTATCAGCTTTGCCGGATCGCTAAGACTTGCATAGATGGTCATATCCGAATTGAGCTTTGTAAATGTCCGTGTTGTTTTAGTGATACCTGCGGCCAGTGTAAATTCATTTTGCCAAATAACGCCCCGGGTTGGAAATACCTCGTTGTTCCTGTTATCAAACTTCATGGCAACTTTACCGCCAAGCCACGTTTTTTTGCCATACACATCATCATACGTAAGATTTGACAACAACGGGTTTTCTAATATTTTGCCAACATTATCAGAAGGATTGTTCCAATAGTGGAAAAAGTAAGGACCCATCAGTAAATGCAATCTTTCAAACAATCGCTGTCGAAACAAAGGCTGAAGTTCTATTGTTCTGAACCTGTTCCGGTAGAAATTATAGGTCTTCCCGTTATCTCTGTCAATTTCTACATTGTTACCAAGACCAAAGAAGTTGTTGACCTCGGGATAGCCAATCTCTGCTTTTAAAATAAGATCAAGCCGGTGAGTGATATGATTGAACTCGCCATCGTATTTAAAGCGCCAGCTTTTCCGGTTGATCGAATACAAGGCGGAAAATCGCTGATCACTGGCATAAGGATCATTCCTGAAGCCATAAGTTCTTTTTGAAAACCCTGCACCTACAATAAACCCATCGTCAGAGTTGGCGCCAAATTGTATCTGCGGAAAACTCAAGGTATTGTACCTGTACCCAAGAATGCTGTATGAATTAACGGGAGGATCTTTTGAAAAACGATTTTTTGCATGGCTCATATTCTTAATATAGTTCCCTTCAACATTCATATCATAAAGAAGTGTTTCAACACGGCCGCGGACATTGAATGTATCATTCCCCTTACCACCTATAATCCGGATCTTTATCCTCGAGCGGGCATCATCATCAATTTCAAACAGATCATCATCGTTGAGGCCGTACAAGCGTATCTCACGGGTATCGGCAGGTGTAAACACACGATCATACATAATAAAGCTGGTATCATTTCCCTTTTCTCTTGAATATACTCTTACCTGCAAACCATTCTCATGCTTGCTTATTTTAAAATATTCCTTTTGGTTACTGCCAACCACGTTTACTTCTCTTGAAATAAACCGGTAATAGGTCAATGCCGCTTTGGTTAACGCGGTTCTGCGGCTTTTGAGTTTGTCAATAATGGTCGGTCCGCTCAAGGGGTAGATCTCTGGTGGTAGTTTCCTGATAGCCGAAGAGATCACGCTGTCCGTGATCTTTTGTTGTACTTCAGCAATAGTTTTTTTCCATTCTTCCCTGTCGAGATCGGTTAGGAAAAGACGATCAAAATCTCTTGCCGCAAAACCAAGCCAGTCCACCTGGGGGATATCCTTTCTAAAACCGACAAGAAATGGTAAAAGCTTTTTACTTGATCTTCTTAATAACTCTCCATCAGAGTAAAAGTACGCCTGGTCCCTATCCCGTGGTATTGGGTAATAAAGTTTTCCTTTGCCGGTATCATTGGTTGCCCATTTCCACTGATCGAAATGACGATCAAAATCACCGATGAGTATATCGAGTAGCCTGGCTCTCAGCACTGCAAACTGGTCAGCCCGGTGATCATTTTCTTCGATAAGTTTATCAAAAACTTTTGCTGTGCTTTTTGTATCAGTACCGTCAACAACAGGATCTCTTTCTTCAAGCAGGCAAACAGTATTTGCAAAAAGTGGGCGATAGAATTGCAGAGCAGGATCATCCGGTACAAAGAATAATTGCGGACGGGGGGAAACGATATCTAATGGTTTTGATAACTCAGGAATAGTAAGCGGTGCATAAGGATGAGATGCGGAATTGAATTCCTGTACAAGATCCTGTGCAATGGTACCTCTGAATTCTGGTGGCAATGCACCTGTTGGAAGTTTGTCCACCGCACGCAATACCCATTCTTTACCTGTTTTATTTTCTTTAAGCTTTAAAGATTTTGTTTGTTTGCCGCCACCCATACTTAAAATCGTAAATCCGCCACGTTCCTGGTGAAGTTTAAACACCTTCATGTTTACCGGAGTTGTCCATTCGTGACGATAATTTTGTCCAAGAATAAATTTCCGGAAACCGCTCAATGGTTTGTATTTATCACTTGCCGAAATGCTTACAGAATCTTTGAATTGAGCGTTCGGAATATTTACTTCACGTTTTGTTGAATCACCTACCGCTTCGGGAAGAGCAGTAAAATTCATCAAGGTTGTACCAAACCTGTTCCTTACCGAATCGGCTACTGAATAAAAATTGACAGTAACATTTTTGTTGACAGACACTTCCAGTACTGCATAACCTCTTATCGATTCTGCGAAAAGACTCTTGCCGCCCTTTGAAACCCTCTGGATCTTACAGCCTCCACCGCTTACGATATAATTACGGCTGCTGTCCTGCAACAATTGCAATCCATGATCATGTCCTGCAACAAAAACAACATGCGGATGTGATTTCACTGCATTTGTCACATCATTGATCATATTTGCATAATTGGGATGGCTCAGATCCTGCGGTGTTCCAAAAACGCTTCTGGCAATGGGATATATTGAACCAAGCACCGGCAACGGAATGTACAGCTTACGCTTGATCTCGGTAAACGGAAAAATATGTTGCTTTAAAGTAAAGAATCCGCCGTGCACGCTATTGCTTTTGAAAGGATGGTGACAAGCAATCAATACAAGTTTTTTTGAATTACGTGTAATGATATCTTCCATCTGCGTCAGCAGCTCTTCATTTGTTTTACAATCACAGTCAGATTCTATTCCCGGCTTTTCATAAGTATGCAACCACCACTGACTATCGAATATTACGAGAGTAACGTCAGTACCAAGAGAAACTTCCACTGGTCCCGGGCAGCCATCTTTAGGATAGAACTGAACATTGGGCTTATTAAGTACGTCAACATATACCTGCTCACGAATGACAGAGGCATAACCATCCCTGCCGCCATTTTGCCAATCGTGGTTTCCTGGTATTAATATTACCCTGGCTTGCGTGCCTTCCACTACCGACAATTGTGAATCCAAAACTGCTTTAGCCTCCTGGTAAAAAGGTATTTGATCATCAGGAAGTCCCGTATCATATAAATTATCTCCGAGATAGAGTACCGTAGTCTTTTTATCAAGTTTGACAAATTGCCTTATGGCCGCAGCCACGGGATGTTTTTTATCAGCCGTCAACTCACCGGCATCGCCCACAAGTACAATACGCTGTGCAATGGTATCAGTTTGCGCTGTCAGGGAAAGTTGAGAGCAAATAAGCAGAAAATAAAGCCCCGTAATTTTTTTCATTGCCATTTTTACAATTGAGCCTGGTTTAAAGATTGCGCCGGAATGTGGTCACCTGTAGCAATCAGACAAAATCCCTTAAAAAACCGTGCCGTTGATCGCCATTAGCGATATGAAAATGCCATTGGCAGTCACGAGCAGGTATGTATGTTTTTTCAAACAGGTAAGTTACGTAAAAGTTCATCTCTACCCACTCTGCTAAACAAGATATTGCATTCGAATTCAATTTAATATTGGTTTAGTTTTTGTAAAGCTAAAGCCACGTCTCAAAAAGCGATACTTTTTATTTTTATCAAAAACATTGTATTTTTAAACATACTAACCGTTTTTTTAATTTAACCGACCCTGTTGTAACTCCGCTAATTATCCTGGAAACCAAAACAATTACCATTATTTATTTCATTTAAATCTCTTACATGAACACCAAACGACTAATGCTTATCACTGCGCTATGTTTTGTTTTTTCGACAGCCTCTTTTATTAGTTTGGCTCAAACGGATTCTATGACCGCGGCAGGCAACCCTTCATTTAAAACAAATGGGTCCAAAAGGTTCTGGATGGGTAATAATTACCGCTGGGAATGGAAAACTCCTATCCGTGTGCCCGTCATAAACCTTGCAACAGAGTATGGTGGTTTAACCCCGACCAAACGCGGTGGAGGAAAACAAACCAAAAACCTCCGGCTCGAGGATCCACAAGGAAGAGAGTATTCACTTCGTTCAATAGAAAAATTTATTACCGCTAAAACGCTTCCGGGCCAGTTTGAAAGTGAAGCTGCGGCCGATTTAGTTGCTGATGGCGTATCGGCATCTTATCCGTATGCTAATGCATCGGTACCTGTGTTAGCGAATGCTGCCAAAATTCCATCTGGTACTATCAGGCTTGTTTATATCCCCGATGATCCGAAGTTGGGAGAATTCCGCGAAGAATTTAAAAACATGCTTGCCATTTTAGAAATAAGACGTCCGGACTCAGTAAAAAAAGATTATGATACGGAAGAAGTAGTTGAAAAATTAAGAGACGATAATGATAATGAAGTGGATCAGCGGGGAATGTTAAAGGCAAGGATCCTGGACATGTATGTCATGGATCTTGACCGCCATGAAGACCAGTGGCTTTGGGGAGCTGTTGATAAGGATAAAGGCAAATTATATTACCCGATACCCCGTGACAGGGACCAGGCTTTTTATATTAATCAGGGACTGATACCAGGTATTGCAAAATGGCCATGGTTGGTGCCACAGCTGCAGGGATTCAGAGCGCAGGCTAAGAACATCAAACGATTCAACTGGGCGGCACGAAACGTAGACCGGTTCTTTTTAAATGAATTAAATGAACAGGATTGGAAACAGGCTGTGGACCTGTTTGTTTCACAGATGACTGACGATGTTATTCAAAAAGCCCTTGATCAGCAGCCAAACGAAATTAAACACCTTCGATGGAACGAGATCATTGAAAAATTAAAAGCCCGTCGTCAGTATCTCGCCGGTGAAGTAATGCAGTATTACCGTTTTCTTTCTGAAAATGTGGATGTAGTTACCAGCGATAAAAAAGAACTATTCGATATTACTCTTAATGATGATGCCTCTGTGCTCGTACAGGTGTATAAGATTACCAACGAGGGTGAACAGTCGACAAAGATATATGAACGACTTTTTGATCCCAATGTAACAAAAGAGATACGCCTGTATGCCATGGGCGGAGATGATAAGTTCACGTTAAAGGGCAGCCGTGATAAAATCAAAATAAGAATGATCGGCGGGGAAGGAGTTGATGAATTTGTAAATACAACCAACTCCGGCGAAACGGGTATTGTGTACGATATGGAATCGGAAGGCAATAAACTCAGCGGCCAGTTGAAAGATAAAATGAGAAACGATACGCTGGCCAATTTTTATGACAGGCTCGGCTATAAATACAATAATGTGATACCATTCGTGAATCTGGGTTATAATAAAGATGATGGCTTATTTGTTGGCGCTTCAATAAAGGTTATCAGCCACGGATTCAGAAAAACACCGTATAAAAATCTACATGAGTTTGCTGTCAATACGGCTTTTTCTACTAATGCCTGGAATTTCAGGTATTATGCCGAGTTCATCAGCACGTTCGGCCATAAGTCCGATATATTGTTTGAAGCGGACATTAAAGCGCCCAATAATACGACCAATTTTTTTGGTTATGGAAATTCAGTATACAATAAATCCAGCCCTGGAAAATTCAGATTTTATAGAGCACGGTACGAATTAGGCGACATTTCATTATTGCTCAGAAAGAGATTTTCTGAAAAAGTAATTGCCACAATTGGTCCTACATTCCAGTTCTATAAGATGGATCCAAATGAATCGTTGAATAAAACACGGAATATTGTTTTAAATGCGCCTTTCACTGATCTTGACCCGAATACTTTATTTGCCAAGCAATCCTATGTGGGAGGTAAATTCAGTTTGAATGTAGATTTGAGGGATAACCCAATAATACCGCAACGGGGAATTAATTGGGTAACTACTTTACGCCATTTGTCCGGATTAAATGATGCCAGTTACGAAGTAACACAACTAAATTCTGATTTCACATTCTACCTGAGCGTTGTTCCGAAATGGATTGTATTTGCCAATCGCTTCGGAGGCGGACATAATTTCGGTGATTTTGAATTTTACCAGGCCCAGTACCTGGGTAACGAGGCAAACCTTCGTGGTTACCGTAAATACAGGTTTGCCGGTCGTTCGAAATTGTACAACAATGCAGAGGTAAGAATAAGGGTTGCAAATTTCAAAACTTATCTTTTCCCTGGTGCTCTCGGTATTATCGGATTTTATGATACAGGACGGATCTGGTCTGATATCAATGAGACGGATAAATGGTTTAGCGGGTATGGAGGCGGATTGTGGTTTGCACCGTTGCGCAGGCTGGTGATTACATTTACTTACGCGGCATCCAAAGAAGATAAGTTGCCTCTTGTTGGTTTGGGATGGAAATTTTAGAAAAAACAGGCTTATAAAAAATTTAAGGTCGCTGTTATGCGACCTTTTTATTTTGGTAAAACATAAAATTCATTTCCCTTTCAGCAATTGCTCATCAGTGATTGATGAAAGCAAAGGATTCTTGGGCAATGTCTCCTCATCGTATTGTATATCTACTCTCAAACCCTTTAAACCAACGACACCCTGCAATTCTTCAAGATCGTGATGTTCGATACCGGGTTTCAATAATTTTTGATTTTGTAAGAATTCAATGTATTCCGCATACTCTTCGGCCTCTTTTGGTTGGCTGTAAACAATAGCGATCTTGCCAGGTTGCGTCAATCGTTCATTTGATTCTTTGATATGTACTTTATCAATTCGCTTTTTTATTATTTCATAACGGATATTATAAGCGCCATCCACATCAAATTTTCTTTCATCGGCCCGGAAGCTGATAGATATAGGTGTGCTGTGCGCCAATATCAATTGGGTGGTCTTCATGGGATGGCTCAATTGCTTACAAAGATCATTGGTGAGCTTGGCAGCCTTGGCCAATGTTGTCAGTTGCCACATCTTCATATTCCGCAGATAGAGTTCATCGAATTTTTTTCTTGGGGAAAGTGACTGGCCGATATAAATATTGAATTCAACGCCGTCAGTTACATATCTCTCAAAATAATGCGGATAGATCTGTTGCACACCAACCTGTTCCCGGTCAACAAACCTGCTGACCTGTTCATTAATTTTTGCAATGCTTTCCTCAAATTCTTTGCGATGATGATAGATGGTACCGATGTTCTTATCAAGGGCAGCAAAATAATGATCAATATCTTTTTGAATGGCCGGCGTAGTTCCTTTTAAATGTTTAAAGATCGAGGCAACCTGGTTTTGCAGGAAATCATGGATGGAGGTTTCTTCATCGCTCAACAACACATCGGAGGCAGAGGCAATGTGCTTGTCAATCTTAAATTGGACTTCCTGTAACAATGGGAAAGGCATGCTCGCCTGTGCCTTTTTTATTACGTCAGCAGCCATCTGTAATTGTTCAATAAAATCAAGTTGAATGGATTGAGATCTTTCTACCGATGAATTGCGGATATCAATTGCGCCATACAAAGGATATACTGATTCAAATGCTATCCGTTCGGGTTTTGGATCTTTACCCTGCTGTTTTTGTATGATGAAGTTGTATGCCGATTCTGTGAATTTCCACTCAACAGAAGGTTGTACAGCCGTAAACTGTTCTTTAATTACTTTATCTATTTGGTTATCGAGAGATTCAGCGCTTTTTTCAATGGCACGGGTGAATAAAGGAATGGCAATATCAAGCTTTGCAATATGCTTGTAGTTTAGTTTATTCTCATGATCAGAACCAATTTCCAAAATACCCCAAAGGTCACCGTTATGTTTTAGCGGTGCCAATATCAAACTACGGTAGCCCTGGTCAAAATAAAAACCGAGATAATCGATTTCTTTAACGCTTTCTTCGTCAACTTTTTCGTAGATGATCGGTTTATCAGTTTCCATGAATAATTCGCGGCAGCAATCATTCACCGTATCCCGTTCCATTACAGCTTTGTAATGTTTGAATAAAAGACTGTTGCTGTTATGCAGTTCTGAAAAAACATAATGACCATTCACCTTAAAAAAGGGCGTGATACCGATCCTTATATCTTTTAAACCTATCAGTGATTGAACAAGATCCTGCAGCCTATGGTATACTGCCCCTTCAGAAAATGCATTCAGGTTAAGCAATTCTGATTTCATTTGCGAGATCACTTCTCTTTCTGTCACATCGATCACACGACCGATCACAAGCCCTTCGAATGCAAATTGATCAATAGGAATATTATGCTGTAATTGTGCTAATGATAAAAGTCCATGATCTTTCTTATTGATAAAATCTTCTGGTATCGGTAAATGACTCCCGGTATATTTCACATCGATATACCGCGTGTCCAGTTGCAGCTCCATGTATTTTATCAAACCAGCATGAGGATCATGATAAGGATGCACGGAAGAAACAAACTCCGGCGCATTATAATTGCAATATTTTCTAAGAATAAGGTTATAGGCACCAATCAACCTGTCATGCTCTATATCCCTTCCCGTTTCATTGTCGGGTATTCGAATATTATTGGTTCCCGGCTCAAGAAAAAGCATCCGGAAAAGACGTGACGTATAAATTGTGGAATAAGAAAACGGAAGGCCAATTGAATATAACAATTCACTCTCCGTAGCTGCAGGAGGAAAAATGATACTTGATATCATTTCTATCCATTCCTGGTGCGGTTCTAATGCTGCTAAGTCATCAATCGGGTGTTGCAGCTCGGGATGTTGTTCTGCATAATCCAGGATCCCGGAATAAAGTTTTTTGGCACCTTCAGAACCATGTGTCAATGTTCTTTCCAACACAGTCAATAGCGGCTGAAAGGACACTTTGCTATTATAGCGGACAAATGATAATGTGGCATTACTCTCCATCGTTGAAATTAAAAGGTTAAAATGGTTTTTTAAGGGAAGTGCGGACTAGGCAGGTAATTACGTAAAATTAAGAATTGCAGTTTAGTTATTTTGCATTTTTGGCAAAATCACCCTTTTGTAGTATCCGCATACGGGTCGTACCCCACATTGTTCGCACTTTGGATTTCTTGCCACGCAGATATAGCGGCCATGAAGAATAAGCCAATGATGCGCCTTATGTATCAATTCCTCAGGTATATTTTTTATCAATTCTTTTTCAACAGCAAGCGGTGTATTTGCTACTTGTGGAGCCAGGCCAATTCTTTTACTGACTCTGAACACATGTGTATCAACGGGCATGTTGGGCTGCTGCTCCACGACTGAAGTAACAACATTTGCTGTTTTTCTTCCAACACCCGGCAACTGCATTAACTCCTCAACGGTCATCGGGATCTTTCCATGGAATTTATCCATCACCATATTTGCCATTGCAATAAGGTGTTTTGTCTTATTGTTAGGATAGGAAATGCTTTTTATGTAGGGAAACAGTTCATCAAAATTTGTTTTGCTTAACGCCTGCACGTTGGGAAACCTTTTGAATAAAGCGGGTGTTGTAAGATTCACTCTTTTGTCGGTGCATTGAGCAGATAGGATCACAGCCACCAATAATTCATAAGGATCTTCATAATCCAATTCCGTTTCAGCTTCAGGTAGATTCTTTTGAAAATAATCGATGACGAATGCGTAGCGTTCTTTTTTTGTCATACCTCCTGTCCCCCTAAAGGGGGAACTTAGATTGTTATAGATTTTTAATAAAGATAAAGCCTCAATACGATTAGTTTGTTTAAAAAATTTGGGCTGTGTGTTGGTGCTCTCCCTTTAGGGAGGTCGGGAGGGTTTGAAATAAAAAAGCATCACAACATTTACGTCATGATGCTACTAATCATCTTAAATCTTTTAAACTGTTTGTTCTGAGTTTTCCTTTGCGTAGTTCAAGATGTTCAAAACAACCTCCGTACGTGGTGATTGCTTGATCTTGTCCAACCTTTGCATTGAAGTTTTCAGTACCGTAAGCTTTTCACGAAGTGTCCAGTCCTTCTTTAACGCTTGTTCAATCGCAGCGGTTTGCTCGGGAGTGGTCTCTTTGTACAGATACAATAAAAGATCCTCGGGGGTAAAGTTTGTCATTGGCAATCCGTTGATGTCCTAAAAATTTTGTTGTTCTTAAAGAATGAAATTTGAAACGTCCACTAATTAAACGGCATCATTTTGCCCTTATTGTGCCGCTGTCCTTTATTTATTCTTAACATCGGGTTTTTCCGGTATTATAAATATATCCTCGTTATCCCTTTTCATCAGGTAATTCTCACGGGCATATTTTTCAACGGTGGCTGGATTACTCTTAAGTTGTTCATATTCAGCCTGTAATGCGGCATTCTGGGACTGATACCAGGCCTTGCTCGCTTCCAGGTTTCTTAACTCCCGGCGATGCTCGCTTTGGATAAAAATATCCCTCGGATCAAAAAAAACAATCCACACAATAAATGCGGAAAGAGAAAGGAAATACTTGTTTTTAAGCCAGGCGGGAACGTGGTTTAGCAGTTTCATATTATTGGATGTTGTGAATGAAGTCAGATGTCGGAGGTAAGAAGTCGGACGTCAGACTTCCGATTTCTGACTTCAGACTTCTTCTCATTTGCCAAATTTAATCTTTCCTTTCGGATAAATGGCAGACATACCCAAAAGTTCTTCAATTCTTATCAACTGGTTATACTTTGCTATACGATCTGTTCTTGATGCACTACCGGTTTTTATTTGTCCGCAGTTCAAAGCAACAGCCAGGTCAGCGATGGTGGTGTCCTCTGTTTCTCCGCTTCTATGACTCATAATTGTATTGTATCCGTTTTGTTGTGCCAGGGTAACAGCGTTGATCGTTTCCGTTAGCGTTCCGATCTGGTTTACTTTTACCAGCAATGCATTGCCGATGCCTTTATCAATTCCTTCCTGTAACCTTGTAACATTCGTTACAAACAGATCATCACCTACCAGTTGGCATTTCCCACCGATCGTTTTCGTCAACAGTTTCCATCCATCCCAATCGTCTTCTGCCATTCCATCTTCAATGGATGCGATGGGGTATTGCTTCACCCATTTGTCCCAATACTTAACAAGCTGCTCGCTTGTCATTTCTTTTCCACTGCTTTTATGAAACACATATTTTTTCTTTTTACTATCCCACAATTCACTATTTGCAGCATCCATTGCGATCACAATCTGTGACCCGGCTTTATAACCTGCCGCATCAATGGCTGTCAATACGGTTTCAATTGCTTCTTCATTTGATTGAATGTTTGGTGCAAAGCCACCTTCGTCACCCACGTTGGTGCTAAATCCTTTTTTCTTCAACACAGTTTTCAATGCATGAAAGATCTCGACGCCCCATCGAAGCCCTTCACTGAATGTTGATGCTCCCACCGGCATCACCATAAATTCCTGGAAGTCGATCTTGTTATCAGCATGTGCACCACCATTCAGAATATTCATCATAGGTATCGGCAGCGTCTTTGCATTTGTACCACCAACATAGCGGTATAAGGGAAGACTGGCTTCTTCGGCGGCCGCTTTTGCTACCGCCATACTCACTGCCAGCAATGCATTTGCTCCGAGCTTTCCCTTATTGGCAGTTCCATCCAATCGTATCATCATTTCATCCACGCCGGTTTGATCAGCCACATCGTTACCAATCAATGCGGGGGCTATAATATCATTCACATTCTTCACTGCTTTCAATACTCCCTTGCCCAAATAATTCTTCTTATCTCCATCACGCAATTCCACGGCTTCATGCGCACCCGTGCTTGCGCCGCTTGGCACGGCGGCGCGACCTAAGGCACCTTCGTCGGTCAATACATCTACTTCTACAGTGGGATTGCCTCTTGAATCCAGAATCTGTCTTGCAAAAATTTCCGAAATGTAACTCATGTTGGTTTATAGTTTATCGTTTGATTTGCGAGGCGAAGCCGAAGCAATCTCCTCATTAAAGTTTTTATTATGAACTCAGCTTGGTTATTACTATTAAGCTTCTGTTGTTTCCAATTTGCTGCTTCGCCACGCAAATTGCTCACTTTTGCGTCCCGTATTCCTATTCCGCTTATTGCGTAAGTGATCTGAACACATCTTCAAGGCTCTGGCTTTCGCTTTGCAAAGAAACGATGTTGAGATTATGCTGCAATGAGAGTTCAAGAATTTGTTTACGCACCAATTCGGGGTGAGGAGTTTGAATCCGATAGCTATCGGATTGGAGGTTTGAAGTTGTTATTTGCTCAATACTTGAAACTTCTTTAATATTTTCCAACAAATGTTTGTCAACCGGCTCTTTGAATTGTGCGATGACTACATGATTTCCCTGGTTTCCTTTTTTAAGATTGCTCAGCTTGTCATTTGCAACGATCTCACCCTTATTAATAATGATCACCCTGTCGCACATTGCCTCTACTTCCTGTAATATATGAGAGGAGAAAAGAACTGTCTTATCCTGTCCCTGTTTTTTGATCACTTCTCGTATTTCAATTATCTGGTTGGGATCAAGACCGGACGTTGGCTCATCAAGGATCAATACTTCCGGGTCATGAATAAGGGCGGCCGCTAATCCAACTCTTTGCTTATATCCTTTTGACAATTGACCGATCTTTTTTTTGCTCTCAACAGTTAAGCCTGTCAGTAAAATAACATTTTCAATTTTTGCTTTTGCATTTTCCACCTGATGCACTTCCGCAACAAATGCCAGGTATTCTCTTACATACATGTCGTAATACAATGCATTCAACTCCGGCAGGTAACCGATCTTCTTTTTTATGGTAAGCGGATCATCTGATACATTGATACCGCATACATAGGCTTCACCACCATTTTGCTGAAGATAACCGGTGATGATCTTCATGGTGGTAGATTTTCCTGCGCCATTCGGTCCAAGGAAACCAACGATCTCACCTTTATTGACTTTGAAAGAAATATTATTTACGGCCTTTTGTTCACCATAAACTTTGAGGAGGTTTTTCACTTCAATTGACATGTTGCAAATTTAAGCAGTGTCGTACCCAATAATCAATAATTATTAATTAATAATTACTGATTATTGGGCTCCAAATCAACATCGAATTTATGTTCTTAAAGCTAATCCTTATTTTTAGATCATCATGACTGCTATTATCGCGATCATCTTTATTCTCGGATACCTGGCCATTGCGTTTGAGCACCCGATAAAGATCAATAAAGCGGCTTCCGCTTTGCTCACTGGTGTTATTTGCTGGTCAGTGTATGCTTTGTTTGATAATAACAGCGAATTGGTTTCAGAGAATCTTGCACATCATCTTTCTGGAATAGCTGGTATACTTTTCTTTTTACTGGGTGCTATGGTGATTGTCGAGCTTATCGATGCTCACGATGGCTTTGAGATCATAATAGAGAGAATTAAAAACACAAACAAAAAGAAACTGGTTTGGATCGTGGGGTTTATAACTTTTTTTCTTTCGGCAATTCTGGATAATCTTACAACCGTAATTGTAATCGTGTCCCTGCTACGTAAACTTGTTCCTGCTCATAAGGACAGGCTTGTCTTTACAGGTTTGGCGATCATTGCGGCAAATGCGGGTGGTACATGGAGCCCGATTGGAGATGTAACGACTACTATGTTGTGGATAGGAAAGCAAATCACTACCACTAACATTATCATTAAAACATTTATTGCTTCAATGGTCTGCTTCGCTGTTCCTGCTTTCATCATCAGTATGCAAATGAAGGGTTCAATTGAAGGAAACGAGGAGAGAAGGGAAAAATTACTTTCAACAGGTTATGAACGGAGAGCCGTTTTCATTATCGGGTTAAGCTGCTTGTTATTTGTGCCAATTTTCAAAACCATTACTCATTTGCCGCCTTATATGGGTATCGTATTTGGCCTGGGATTAATGTGGTTGCTTACCGAAATGGTGCATAGCGGTAAAGATGAAGCGGAAAAAGGTTTGCTTTCCGTTAATCATGCGCTGCGAAAAATTGATACGCCAAGTATCTTGTTTTTCCTGGGAATCCTTTTGGCTGTTTCTGCATTGCAATCGACAGGGATTCTTACTTCTCTTTCAGCTTATCTTGACAGCTCAATAGGTAATATAAGTGTCATTACGATTATTATTGGCTTCCTTTCAGCAATTGTCGATAATGTACCCTTGGTTGCCGCAGCGCAAGGCATGTATAGTTTGGAACAATATCCAACCGATCATTTCTTCTGGGCATTTCTTGCTTATTGCTCCGGTACCGGTGGAAGTATTTTAATCATAGGCTCAGCAGCAGGCGTCGCGGCGATGGGAATGGAAAGAATTCAGTTTGGCTGGTATCTGAAGAATATTGCCTGGTTGGCGATAATTGGTTATCTCGCAGGAGCTGGCGTGTTTTTATTACAACATTATTTAGTGCATTTATAGATCATCATATTCATAAAGCTCATCAATATGAGTGCCGGCCCTCATCTCATATACCGGTTTGATGATGCCGTCTTTTAATCCATACACCCAACCATGAAGATCAGGGCGGTGCTCATTTTTCCATGCTTTTTGAATGATCGAGGTTTTTGCAAGATTGAAAACCTGTTCCTGTACATTGAGCTCTGTCAACCTGTTCTCTTTTTCTTCTGCATTGCTTATTGCATCCAATTCTTTTCTATGAATGCGATAAACATCTTTAATATTTCTTAACCACATGTTCAGCACATGCTTAAAATCATGATTCGTGATCGATGCTTTGATACCCCCGCAGCCATAATGCCCGCAAACGATTACATGTTTTACTTTCAAATGGTTGATCGCAAAGTCTAAAACGCTCAGCAAATTCACATCCGTGTTTACAACAAGGTTGGCCACATTGCGGTGAACAAATATTTCTCCGGGCTGGGTGCCCGTGATCTCATTGGCAGGCACACGACTATCACTACAACCAATCCATAGGAATTCCGGAGTTTGTAAATGAGCAAGCCTGTCAAAGTATTCAGGGTCGCTGGCGATCTTTTCATTTGCCCAATCTTTATTTTCCTGTAAAAGCCTTTCGTATGATTTCATCTTTTTTTTTAATTTTTTTTGGCCAGATGTTATTCGTCATAAGATTTCATCGGGAGATTGTAAAGTCGCCTCGAAAATTTTATGACTCCTTTCATCCGCCGAAATTAGCGGCTTTCACTTATTCTTAAGCATAAAAAAAACCGGTCCCGATAGACATCAGGACCGGGTTACATCACGGACTCAAAACTACCATTACGCCACTTTCTCTTCCCTGCTGTCATCCATAACAAGCTGAACAGCGGGTTTTTTGTTTATGAAACGATACGTAATAGCATAAATGATAATGGCCGAAACAACTGCCGTCATGAATCCTGTTGCAGGAACCATTACTGCAGTGTAGATCATCAAAGCAACATGGTATTTATTCATCGTCAACACTTCCTTTACCTCTTTCACTTTTACCATGCCGGTTGCCACATACAAAAGGATTCCGCCGATACAGGCCATGGGTACCTGCTCGAGATACACAGCAAGAAATGCGGCCATTGATAGTTTGAAAGCAAATTTTGCAATACCTGCAAGTGGCGATACAGCACCAAGACGAATATTCACGGCAGTTCTTGCCAATGCACCTGTATGCGGAAAACCATTGAACAAAGGAGTAAAGATGTTCACCATTCCCTGTCCCCATAATTCTTTGTTGGGATTAAATGGAATGCCTTTATTGTTTGCCATCCTGTCCGCCATCCTGGAACACAATAAACTTTCGATGGCCGCCACGATGTAAATGGCAAATGCATAATAGAAGATGTCAAAAACAATTTTACCGGTAAATGTTTCAGGAAGCAGCGGGCCGGTGATCTTTGTAAAATCAGTTGGGATGCTTCCAAACTTATCGCTGATCTTTATTAATCCTGCACCAGACCAGAATGTAGTAACGGCGATATAGCCAAATGCCAGGGCGATCAATGGCCCGGGTACGAAACTTGAGATCTTCAATGCCGCCTTGCAAATAATAAATGTGATCAATGCAAGCAGTACAGCGAAAATATTTGCCGCACCGATCTCATTTACTAAAAATTGGGCTTGTGCAATAATGCTATAACCAACTTTTTGTTTGCTGCCAAGCACTTCGCCTATTTGCGACATCGCAATTACTATTGCAATACCGATCGTAAATCCGACAACGATAGAGTGGGGAACCTTCTCAACAATTTTTCCGAATTTGAACAAACCAGAGAACATAAGCATGACACCGGCTATGATCGACACAAGCACTAAAAAGCCATGACTGTATGTTGCCATCAACCCTGCAATAACAGGAATAAATGCTGCGGTTGGCCCATATACCTGGTATTTGGAACCGCCAAATAAAGCGCCAAATAAACCGGCAATAGCGCCACCTACTATTCCTTGTTCCGGTCTTAACCCTGATGCCATTGCAAATCCCATGGCTAAAGGAATAGCTACTGCTGCCACAATTAACCCGGCAGTCAGATCCTTAAATATGTTCTTTGTTACGTTTCCTTTTTTCAGGTCCTCATAACGGCCATCATTAGGATTGAGATAGCATTTCAGTCTTTGTAATATTGTTTGATTTTTTTCCATTGTTTGATTTTTTAAAAATTACGCGGCAATGCTTTTATCTGTCGTTTCAGTTTTTTCTGTTTCGTTATTGGCAAACAGCTGTTTTGTAAAATGGACCCTGCCATTTTCAACACTGTACATACCGCCTACGATACCGATCCTTCCTTCTTTATAAAGTGAACGGATGATAGAGCTTCTTTCCAATATTTCATCCATACTGTTCAATACATTGGCATATGCTACCTTTTCATAATGAATTGAATGATGTGAGTCTTCATTGAACCTGTCGGCTTTTTCAATCGCAGGCTTGATTTTTTCTAATAATCCTGTGAGGTTACCCATTTCCACATGATCAACGGCCCCGGCAATGGCGCCGCAGCGACTATGCCCAAGCACCACTATCAATTTTGTTCCGATTACCTTACAGGCATATTCCATGCTGCCCACGATATCATCATTCACCACATTACCCGCAATGCGAATGCTGAAAATATCGCCGAGCCCCTGGTCGAATATCAATTCTGTTGACGTGCGGCTGTCCATACAGCTTAATACAACTGCAAACGGATACTGACCATCCATCGCATCATTGAGTTGTTGCAACAGGTTGCGGTTCATTTTAAGATTATTGACAAATCTTTTATTGCCTTCTTTCAATACTTCGAAAGCGTATTCAGGAGTAAGGGTTTCCAGAAATTCTTTGGTATGAGTTTTCATTTCATAAATTTTTTGAGCCAGGAAAATGTATTTGTAAATACCGGTGTTATGTAATGCACCGGTTCCGGGTTACAAGTGTATTAATGCATGCGCATGACGATAGCATACGATGCCCCGTAAATAAACCCGGAATCAATATTTATGAAATGAAATTGGGTGGAGGACACTGCACTTCACCGTGAAAGGCTACATATACGTCGTAAGAATGACCGTTATTGTGACTTAACTTAAACCCGAACAGATAATTGTGATCGTCCGGATGATGAAATAATTCTTCAGTTGGAGTGGAAGGAGCTTTCTCTTCAGTTGAATTTGAAAGCGGGTTGGATTCTTCGCTATCAATTGGTGAACCAATGGGTGCTGAACTTGCCTCTTGTTTAGCGAGTTCTTTTTGGAATGAATAAACATAAGGCAGGCATACGGTGAGCCAGCACAGCGCCACGGTCATAAGAGCAGCTGCAACAGTATGTTTCATTTTATATGCGTGCCTTGGTTTCATTCAGGCAGCAAAAATAAGACTTGCGAATTAAAACAGGAACCATTCATGTATTAAAAAATTAAAAATTACAAACAACTGTTTTTTGCAGTTGTTTACCAGTAGATAAAAGTTTGGCAAGAAATTATTTGTTTAATCTTCTACTTCTGCAGAGCTTTCTGGTAAACGATCGTATTCCCCTTTTAATGCATAATAGCCAAAGATCATCAGCCCGATAGCTATCGGTATAAAGATGACTACGAAAACGATCCATTGGATCTTTGTATCTATTACAGGTTTTTTTGTAATTTCTTCGGCAGCTGTTTTAATGAGATAATAAATGGCAACAGGCCCCAGCAATATCCAAATTATCCCCGCATATTTTTTAATCGCATTCATTATAAAAAAATTAATTATTCACATTAGGGTCGATCTTGTTTGAAACATATAATACGCCTATCAGCAAACAAACACCGGCGACGATCATAGGATAATAAAGACCTACCAGCTTGTCCGCCGTGTATATGGTGGTAAGCAAGGTGGCAATAAAAGGCGTTAACCCTCCGAATACGCCATTACCAATATGATAAGGCAGGCTCATTGAAGTGTAACGGATCTTCGTAGGAAATAATTCGACAAGAAAAGCCGCAATAGGCCCATACACCATAGTAACATAAAGTATCATTACAAAAACAATGATGATCATCCAGCGATAGTTTTCATCATTTAATATTTTGGATGTTTTGATGTCGGGTTTCAGGGTGGCTTTTTCGGGTGCTGCATAGAGCGTGTCCGTTTTTACTTCTATTAATTTTACTCCTTCATCAAAATGCCTTGTGCTTGTTACCGTTCTTATAGAATTTGCTGTGTTTGGTATAGGGACAAGTTTTGTATTGATCTCTTTCCTGGCAATGAACTCTCTTTTATTATTTGTGTCAGCAATGGAAAATAATTTATTGAACAGCGGCCGGTAAGTAATGATAGCTAACAACATTCCCGCCATCATGATCCATTTCCTTCCCACTTTATCACTCCACTTTCCAAACACCACAAAGAATGGTGTGCCAAAAAGAATAGCCCAGATAAGGATCGTTCTTGATTGTTCAAAATCTATCTTACAAACATTCTCAATAAATGATTGTGCATAGAACTGGCCAGTATACCAAACAACACCCTGCCCCATTGTGGCGCCAAATAATGCCAGTAATACCATTTTCAAATTTCCCTTATGGGCAAAACTCTCCTTTAAAGGATTTACAGATGTCTTTCCTTCTGTTTTCAATTTTGCGAACAAGGGAGATTCCTTCATCTTTAAACGTATGTAAATTGACACTGCAACAAGAATGATGGAAAGAAGGAAGGGAATACGCCAGCCCCAATCATTAAATTCCGCAATGGATGTTGCGCGATCAGCATCAAGACTGTGTCGCGTTATCAAAATAATACCAAGTGATAAAAACAAACCAAGCGTTGCTGTAGTTTGTATCCATGATGTGAAATACCCTCTTCGGTCTGCAGGGGCATGTTCGGCAACATAAGTTGCAGCGCCGCCATATTCACCGCCCAGCGCCAGACCTTGCAATAATCTTAATAATAAAACTATGATCGGAGCAAACACCCCGATCTTTTCATACGATGGAATAAGACCGATTGCAAACGTGGATCCTCCCATAATAATAAGGGTAAGAAGAAAGGTGTATTTGCGCCCGATCAGGTCACCCAATCTTCCAAATACTAATGCGCCAAAAGGACGAACGATAAAACCAGCGGCAAAAGTTGCGAGCGTCGAAAGTAAAGCGGCAGTTGGATTTGTCTTTGGAAAAAATTGATTCGCAATAACTGTTGCCAGGCTTCCGAAAATATAAAAGTCATACCATTCTATAAGTGTACCTACCGATGATGCAAGAATGACACTGCGAATGCTCGTTGGTTTCATTGGGTCAAGATAACTAAATAATAAAAAACTTCGGGAATTTTAGCGGCAAGTAATAAAAATTCGTTTCCCAATTTTCAGTTGTCAATCGACCCTTTTCATCCGGGGGTATGATATGGGAGAAACTATTAATGGGAATTTCTCCACGACAACGGTGCTGGTATCTAACCCAAACCCCTTTTCTTCTGAAAGAGAAATTTCTTTAAGCCAAAAATAGATTTTCATTATTATTCGTTCCGATAACGGCAATTCATTATCATCACTCAAATATTTTTCCATTACAATAAATTGAAAATCCCCGGCAGTATTTTTTTCAGCACTATCATAACGGCTAAGGATATTTACTTCCCGGTTGGCAACAAGATCTTCTACTACCTTTTTGAACATTAAATTAATACGGGGCTGTACTTTAAATCCTAATCGGAACTCAACGCGGATGATATCGTTGGGAATAATGTGAGTTACCAGGTACTCAGCGGTATAAGGATCGTCAAGCGTATCAACATGGATCAGCCAATAGATATCTGCTCTTTTAGGTTTCTTACTCAACAATGAATAAATGATCTTATGCTCAATCTCTTTAGGATTGTCTGCACTGGTGAGATAAACTAAATGTGTCGCGTATTTTGGTATGCTTTTATCGTTACTTAACTCCTGAATCCTTGGAATATAATGCTCCAACCGGACAAACTCAACATACCTGTTCTTGATTTTCCGTGACCTGAACCACATATACATTACCAAGAACAGAATGCCGCCAATGATAAGGGTAACATAACCACCATGCGGAAATTTATCCATGTTAGCATATAAAAAGCTGAATTCAATAGTTAAATAAACGATCAGGTAGAGATATATTAAGAATGATTTGGTTCGATGTACGATCAAATAATTTGTAAAAAGAATTGAAGTAGCGATCATGGTTATTGTGATGGCTAAGCCATAAGCAGCTTCCATGTTCGATGCTTTCTGAAAATAGAGTACAACGCCGATGCAACCAAGAAATAATATAAAGTTTACTGCCGGAATATACAATTGTCCTCTTGCTTCCGTAGGGTAACTGATCCTGACTTTAGGCCAAAGATTTAATCGCATCGCTTCACTGATAAGTGTATAAGAACCTGAAATAAGAGCCTGGCTGGCGATAATTGTTGCTGCAGTAGCAATAGCGATACCAAAATAGATGAACCAATGCGGCATTACGCCATAAAAAGGATTGAAACCATCACTGATCATTTCTGAACTGATCAATTGACCGGAATAGTTTTTTAACAGCCATGCTCCCTGGCCAAGATAGTTAAGGATCAAACATGTCTTAACAAAGATCCATGAATACCGGATGTTCCATTTACCGCAGTGGCCAAGATCTGAATACAAGGCTTCTGCTCCGGTGGTACATAAAAAGACTCCTCCAAGAATATAGAACCCTTCCGGATAAGTAGTTAATAATTTGATACCATAATAAGGATTGAAAGCTTTGAATACTGATAGGTCATTGACAAGATGAATGAGCCCTAAAGCAGCGAGCATGGTAAACCAAACCGTCATTACGGGGCCAAAAGAACGTCCAATAAATGCCGTTCCAAATTGCTGGACAAAAAACAAAATGGTCAATATACCTATGACGATATAAACCACGGTCCACTGGCTTATATTATGAAACAGCGGTACTTGTTTCAACCCTTCAATAGCGGATGTAACAGATATTGGTGGTGTGATCATTCCATCTGCAAGCAAGGCGGCGCCACCTACCATGGCAGGTATCACCAACCACTTTCTGGTGCGTCTTACCAGGGCAAACAAAGAAAAAATACCTCCTTCTCCTTTGTTATCTGCACGAAGTGTAAGGATGACGTATTTAATTGTTGTTTGTAAAGTAAGGGTCCAAATAATAAGAGAGAGTGCACCGATGATCAATTCCGGTGAGATCACCTTGCCATTTGTAATAGCATTTAAAACATACAGCGGTGAAGTCCCGATATCTCCATAAATAATTCCAAGAGCAATTAAAAGACCTGCAAGGGTTACCCGGTTATGAGAAGACATTTGGACTAAATTTGGGAACCAAAAGTATAGTGACCAAAGACGGTAGATAAATTTTGCAGAAAATCTTTATAAAATCTTTATAGGGTTCATGAATCTTTAAATTTTCACTTGTTTTCAAGAAAGTAAATTTGCCATTAGAATTTTGTCATGAACGGATTCTTATTTAAAAAACATCCAAAAGGAAAGCAATACGCATTCAGCATTGCCATCATCATTTTTGTATCGGGAATATGTTTCGGATTATCCGAATTTCTCGGCTATAGAGTTGTCGCCCTCATCCTGTTGTTCACGGTTTCCCTCCTCGCTATCACCCTTGATATCTTGCCTGTTTTACTGGCAGCTGCACTTAGCGCTTTTATTTGGAACTTTTTTTTCATCCCTCCACGATTTACGATTCATGTTTATTCTACAGAAGACACTATTTTGTTGATCATGTATTTTGTCATAGCTATGATCAATGCCGTTCTGACTTATAAAATAAGACAGGCTGAAAAAATCTCAAGGCTTAAGGAAGAACGGGCTAACAGTGTCAAGCTGTATAATACGATCCTTGACTCTTTATCACATGAGTTGCGTACCCCGCTTGCTGCCATTATTGGAGCAACAGATAATCTTCAAACAAATCATCATCTAACGAAAGAAAACAAAGAGCAATTAATTGCAGAGATTTCGAAGGCATCATTAAGATTAAATCAGCAGGTAGAAAACCTGTTGAACATATCGCGACTTGAATCCGGACATATCAAACCTAAAAATGACTGGTGTGACATGACCGAACTGGTTTATGATGTAGTAAAAAGAGTAGAGGAGAATAACCCCGGAAGAAAGATTCAGATCAGCATCAATCAAAGTATGCCACTTTGTTTTTTAGATAAGGGAATGCTTGACCAGGTGCTCTACAATTTGCTGAATAATGCAGCCATTCATACAGCATCAGATTCCACTATCGGTATTTCTGTTTCCTGTCATGCAGACCTGTTAAATATTATGGTCGAGGACACCGGCGGTGGTTTCAACGATGTCGATGTAAAACATGTATTTGATAAATTCTCCCGGTCAAAGGATTTGAAAACCGCAAGATCAGGGCTCGGCCTTTCGATTGTAAAAGGTTTTACCGAAGCTATGTCAGGAACTGTCGATCTTGAAAAAGTAAACCCCAATGGCTCCAGGTTTGTTGTTTCTATACCTGTAAAAACGTCTCTAATTAAATTCGCAGAAGTATGAGCAAGGCAGAAATATTGATCATAGATGATGAACCGCAAATAAGAAAGACCCTGGAAATTACTTTACAAACCAACGGATATTTGTCAAAGTCTGCTGTTTCTGCAAAGGAAGGATTGATAATGGCGGCCAATCATCCGCCCGGATTAATTCTTTTGGATCTTGGATTACCGGATGAAAACGGGCATGTGGTGTTACAAAAATTAAGACAATGGTATACAAACCCCGTCATCATTCTTTCTGTTCAAAAAAATGAAGAAGATATAATCAAAGCGCTTGATAACGGCGCCAATGATTATTTATCAAAGCCTTTCCGTACCGGAGAGTTATTGGCAAGAATTCGTTCCGCTCTTCGTGATGCTGTGACTGAAGATGGGGATACAACTCTTAATTTCGAGGATATCCAGGTGGATCTTGCAGCAAGAACAGTCAAAAAAAATGATCAGCTTGTAAAACTCACTTCAACGGAATATAATTTACTATCACTGTTGATAAAGAATGAAGGCAAAGTTTTAACTCATCAATATCTTTTAAGAGCCATTTGGGGCCCTGGATATATCAATCAATCTCAATATTTACGGGTTTTTATAGCACAGATCAGAAAGAAGATAGAAGATGATCCCAACAGGCCAGAATATCTCCTGACCGAATCTGGTGTTGGCTATCGGTTTATCAGTAAAGCCTAATAACGCAATCACACATCGTTGGTACTGACATTCTAAATGAATGAATGCAGGGGCATCGATAATTTCCAACTTCTCAGTGTTTACATTTTTGTTGTTTCGTACATTTAATGCCCAAATAAGTTGCTATGTCATATCCCTTCCAGATAAAATCGCAAGAACAGTATGAAATGGCCTATCGTGTAAGTGTGAACCAGCCGGAGCAATTCTGGGCCTCAGTTGCAGAAAATTTTCTATGGAGAAAAAAATGGGACAAGGTGCTTGAATGGAATTTTAAAGACCCAAATGTAAAGTGGTTCCAGGGTGCAAAGCTTAATATCACTGAAAACTGTATCGATCGCCATTTGAAAACGATGGGCGAAAAACCTGCTTTTATTTGGGAACCCAACAACCCTGACGACAGGGTAAGAGTAGTTACTTATAACCGATTGCACAAAAGGGTTTGCCAGGTAGCTCAGATGTTAAAGAATAATGGAGTAAAAAAAGGCGACAGGGTTTGCATTTATATGGGGATGGTGCCTGAATTGGTTTATGCGGTACTTGGCTGTGCAAGAATTGGTGCGATACATAGTGTGATCTTCGGCGGATTTAGTGCACAAAGCATCGCAGACAGGTTAGAAGATGCGCAAGCAGAGTATATCATTACATGTGACGGCGCCTATCGGGGCGGAAAAGATATTCCGTTAAAAGACGTGATCGATGATGCCTTGATAGGAAACAAAAGAGTAAAAAACGTAATTGTTTATACAAGAACAAGAACCCCGGTTTCCATGATCAAAGGAAGAGATCTTTGGTGGGAAGACGAGATGGAGCACGCAGAGACACAGGTAGAAAAAGATGGGGTGGTTTCATTTCCCGCTGAGGAAATGGATGCGGAAGATCCTTTGTTCATTTTATATACTTCAGGAAGTACGGGCAAACCCAAAGGCGTTGTTCATTCCAGCGCGGGTTATATGATCTGGACCACTTATAGTTTTGTAAATGTATTTCAATACACGCCGGGTGATATACATTTTTGCACGGCAGACATAGGATGGATAACAGGGCACAGCTACATATGTTATGGTCCATTATGTGCAGGTGCTACCTCATTGATGTTTGAAGGTATTCCAACATGGCCCGATGCAGGCAGGTTTTGGGATATCGTCGGCAAGCACAAAGTGAATATTCTTTATACTGCCCCAACTGCAATAAGAAGTTTAATGGGTTTTGGATCAGAGCCATTAAAAGGAAAAGATCTTTCTTCATTGAAAGTTTTGGGAACAGTAGGTGAACCGATCAATGAAGAAGCATGGCATTGGTATGATGATAACGTAGGAAAAAATAAATGCCCGATAGTCGACACCTGGTGGCAAACAGAAACCGGTGGAATTCTTATTTCAAATCTGGCCGGCATTACTCCGGCAAAACCAAGCTGGGCCACCTTGCCATTACCGGGTGTGCAACCGGTATTGGTTGATGAATATGGAAATGAAGTAACCGAAAAAGATGAGCATGGCTTTTGGAACGGCAATCTTTGTATCAAAGCCCCATGGCCTGGCATCATCAGGACAACCTATGGTGATCATGAAAGATGCCGTCAAAATTATTTTGCCACGTATCAAAACTTATACTTTACCGGTGATGGCGCATTAAAAGATGACAAAGGAAATTACAGGATCACTGGCCGTGTAGATGATGTATTGAACGTAAGCGGGCATCGTATCGGAACTGCAGAAGTGGAGAATGCGATCAATATGCATTCAGGTGTTGTTGAAAGCGCTGTGGTTGGTTACCCGCATGGCATTAAAGGACAAGGTATCTATGCTTATGTTATTTACAGTGG
>Ga0075419_10000223_pt1 | contig 32963 bp, 40 predicted proteins | sample SoiMetdeltSBSDD3_FD_76900 | JGI IMG/M metagenome (GOLD analysis project Ga0075419, IMG submission 76900) | Bulk soil microbial communities from a Populus tree surrounding site in Tennessee, USA - Soil MetaG P. deltoides SBSDD3 | ecosystem: Environmental > Terrestrial > Soil > Tree plantation... | reverse complement strand
TACTTGAGGCTTATACGCGAGACGTAGGTAGGGGAGTAGCTCGAATTGACTATGATTCTATGGATTCCTTAAGTGCATCTACTGGAGATGTTATTGAAATTAGAGGTAAACGTAGAACAGTTGCTAAATGCTTGCCATTATACCCATCCGATGAGGGAAAGGGGATAATTCGAGTTGATGGTCTTGTAAGGAATAATGCAGGTGTAGCTATAGGAGATACTGTTGTGGTAAGAAAAATAAAAGCTGTTCCTGCTGAAAAGGTCATAGTTGCTCCTTTAGAAGCAATACCTCCTATTGATGAACGATACCTCGCTGATGCTCTTGAAAGCGTACCTCTCATTAAGGGAGACAATGTGATGGTTCCATACTTTGGTGGTAGGCTTACATTCCAAGTAATTGGTGTAACTCCAGCGTCCGCTGATGCTGTTCTGGTCACTCAGAAAGCAGTATTTAGTATTGCAGAGAAAGGAGAAGCTTTAAGAGGAGTTCCACAAGTCGCATACGAGGATATTGGAGGCCTAAAAGAGGAGATCCAAAAGGTCCGTGAAATGATTGAACTTCCGCTAAGACATCCAGAAATATTCGAAAAATTAGGTATAGAAGCACCAAAGGGGGTGCTACTTCATGGTCCTCCGGGAACGGGAAAGACATTGCTGGCAAAAGCTGTAGCCAATGAAAGCAATTCACACTTTATCAGTATCTCAGGCCCTGAAATAATGAGCAAGTTCTACGGTGAATCAGAAGCACGGTTAAGAGAAATTTTCAAGGAGGCGAAAGAAAAGGCACCATCGATTACCTTTGTGGATGAAATTGATTCAATTGCCCCAAAGCGAGAAGAAGTAACAGGTGAAGTGGAAAGAAGGGTAGTATCACAACTATTGTCACTAATGGATGGTCTTGAAGCAAGAGGTAAAGTCATTGTAATTGCTGCAACCAATAGACCAAACGCAATTGATCCAGCATTAAGACGTCCTGGTAGATTTGACAGAGAAATAGAGATTAAAGTTCCTGATAAACGAGGAAGATTAGAGATACTACAGATTCATACCCGTAATATGCCGCTGGATACTGATGTAGATCAGGACAAAGTTGCAGGTGTAACTCACGGATTTGTAGGTGCTGATCTTGAATATTTGTGTAAAGAGGCGGCCATGAAATGCCTGAGAAGATTGCTTCCTGAGCTTAATTTGGAAGATGAGAAATTGGCTCCAGAGGTATTGAACAAGCTAGTGGTAACAATGAATGATTTTGAGAATGCTGTAAAAGAAGTAATGCCATCTGCTATGAGAGAGGTATATCTAGAATCTCCTGATATTCCTTGGGTAGCGATAGGTGGATTAGAGGAGGTCAAACGTGAACTACAAGAAGCAGTAGAATGGCCTCTAAGATATCCAGATTTATATACAAAATTGGGGCATTCAATGCCTAAAGGTCTACTTATGCATGGTCCGTCAGGTACTGGTAAAACATTGCTGGCAAAAGCTGTAGCTACAGAATCTGAAGCTAACTTCATTAGTGTAAGAGGACCAGAATTATTATCTAAATGGGTTGGAGAATCAGAACGCGGCATTAGAGAGATATTTAGAAGGGCAAGACAAGCAGCACCATGTGTAGTATTTTTTGATGAAGTTGATTCAATTGCTCCAACTAGAGGTATGGGAGGCGATAGTATGGTTACGGAACGTGTTGTCTCACAATTGCTTACGGAATTAGATGGAATTCAAGCGTTATCAGGAGTAGTAGTTATTGCAGCTACAAATCGAGCAGACATGATTGATCCAGCATTATTGAGACCAGGACGATTTGATAAGATTGTATTTGTTCCTATGCCAGATAAGGCTGCAAGACAAAAGATCCTAGAAATTCATTCTAAAGACAAACCAATTGGTCCCGATGTAGATTTTGTAAAAGTCGCTGAACTTACAGAAGGATTTAGTGGTGCAGATACTAGTTCAGTAGCGAATACCGCAGTCTCACTTGTCTTACATGAATACTTAGCAAAATATCCAACACCTGAAGAAGCAGCAAAACATGCTTCTGAAGCTCATGTAATGCTAAGACACTTTGAAGAAGCTGTAAAGAAAATTAAGACTCAGAGAGAAGGTAGACCTGGAGAGAAGGTTACAGTTCCCTATTATAGATGAGGAGACCAAATAGGGATAAACAATTTCTCTTTTTTATTTTATTTTATTTGATTAGTTTGGAAAATAGTTTCTTGATTTCATCCTAGTTGTTTCTATGAAAATGAAGATTAGTATTTTCTAGAGCAATCTGGAATTCGTGGGGTGGGGCAATGTTTTTAAGTTATTCCTTTAAAAATTAAGGCAACAAAAAGAAATTGGTGGAAATCTCTCAGATACAGCTAACAGAAAATCTAAATTTAGATACATCAACATCGACTTTCAATCGCTTTGTAAAACCAAATCACATAAGCAAATTGGTATCCCAATATGGAACGCCGCTTTATCTAATTGATGAAAATACATTGCACTCAAAAGTCAAAGAGCTCTATAATGCATACACAAAATTTAATGGACCATTAAAAATTGCATATTCTATTAAAGCGAACTTTACTCCAGCTATTTTACGTACATTCATAAAAGATGGCATTACATTTGATTTGACCTCGATTGGTGAACTCCGTTTTGCAAAATACTGTAATGTAGAGCCTACAAATATTATTTATACTAGTGTTACAGAGGAATATGAAGAATATTTAGAGGTTTTACAAACAGGTGTAAAACGAGTTGTTGTCAGTTCATTCAACGGGATGACAAATTTGGCTAGAGCTGCTAACAAAGTAAATATCAAACCACTTACTTTAATTCGAATCAATCCAGAGGTAGGAGTAAAAGCAGAGGTCCGTGCATCTTATAGAAATGGAAAATTTGGGGTACCGTTTAATGGAATAACAATTGATAGTGCGGCAAAAATGGTTAAACACCTAATTGGAAATAATTTGCTCAGGTTTGAGGGTCTTCATTTTCATTTAGGATCGCAGATTACTGATTTCTCATGTTATACCCACACACTTGACAAAGTGGATGGATTTATCACAAAGATGAAAAAGGAGCATCCAAATTTCATGATTAATACATTAGATATAGGAGGCGGAACTCCAGTATTCTATAATAATCCGGTACCATCTCCAATACAAATGGCAGAGAATTATGTAAATAGATTAAATCATTTAATTGACACACATGATAAGTTTGAATTAATGGTCGAAAGTGGAAGATTCCTTGTAGCAGAGTCATCAATCTTAATCTCTAAGATAGTTAATACAAAGGAATATAATGACCATAAAATTGTCATAGTGGACGCAGGTTATCATTTATTATTAGATGCAGCACTTTTAAAACAGGAATATCCGCAGGAAATCGTTCCGACACTTAAAAATGAAGAAAATACGGCAATAAAACAGGCAGCTTCAAAGAATATACATCTAGCTGGTCGTCTATGTGATACATATGATGTATTTCCACTATCTAGGGTGTCGACACTTGATGAGGCCAATATTGGCAGATATGTCTCTTTTTATAACGTAGGAGCCTATTCCACTGTGTTCAATATGCCTTTTCATTGTCAAACGAAACCACCTATTGTTATGAAAACCAGTGATGGAGAATTCAAATTGGTTCGAAATGGAACGTCATATGAACAATTATTCGTAGAGGAAGGTGGTGATATACTTTAGTAGTACCCTTTTCAGTCAGTTAATAGGATTTATATGTATTTTTATTAGGAACATTGATTGAACTGTAGTGTCCTCTCCCCCGTCAACTTTTATCAAAAAAGGATCAGAGAATAACAAGAAAATTAGGGCACATGTATTTATAATTGGAAAGGTACAAGGCGTTTACTTTAGACAAAATACTCGGATTGTGGCCAACAGACACAAAGTAACTGGCTGGGTACAAAACTTGAGAGACGGACGGGTTGAAGCAGTTTTAGAAGGAAATGAAATGGATGTCAGCGAACTAATTGAATGGTTTTATGCTGGTCCACCCAAGGCAAAAGTTGATGATGTTCAAATAAAATACGAATCTTATGTAGGTGAATTTCAAGGATTTAAAGTTAATTATTAAATTTTTTATTTATGTACTACAATCTACAGAGAATTATTTTTTATTTTCTTTTTTTGAATCTTGTTTGATCATTTTTGATCGATTGTTGTTCCTAATATTATTACTAGTAAGGTTCAAATTCACTAATTCTTTGTATTTTTATTATACAATATGGTTCAGAAACTCGCCATCTTGATGCCGGTAATTGTTGTAGCAGTTATCATCGGTGTACTTGGCTTAATTTTTGTTCCTTCAAACGTTAAACACAGAAATATAGCCTTCCCTGAGGGAACAATTAGAGTAGATCAAGATGTAATTAAGGTTGAAATTGCGGAGTCTGATGCAGACAGACAAAGGTGGTTGATGTTTAGAGAACAAAGATTACCCTTAGATTCTGCAATGATCCTAGTTTATGAAAAACCGGACTTGTATTCTATGTGGCTCTTGAATATTGAATATAATCTTGATTTAATGTGGTTTGATGAAGAGGGCAATATAGTATACATGGTAAAAGGTGCTTCTCCTTGCAAAAATACCTTAGATACAACCAACTGTACATTTAAGAACACAAAACCTGCCAAATATATACTCGCTGCGACGTCAGGATTTATAGATGAGCACAAGATTACGGAGCGATCAAAGATGAACATCATATCCATCTAACCTATCCATTTAAACTCCTCTCCTCATTTGTTCATTCGTTTTGAATCACTTGATTACACCTATTTGAAATAAATGAGTGAGTATGATTTTAAGGATTAGGCACTTTATGCATTTCATTATAGGCTTGTCTTACTTCGTCTAATGATGTCCCATCCTCTATTGTAGTCACATCTCCAACTTCTGTTGCTCCATTTGCAATCGATTTTAATAATCTTCTCATTATTTTTCCACTTCTAGTTTTCGGCAGTTTATTAACAAAATAGATTTCATTAGGTGTTGCAATTGGTCCTACAACATTTCTAATATAATCAATAAGTTCTTTGCGCAAATTATCCGATACCGAAAAGCTAGTCCGAAGTACTACAAACGCTATAATAGACTCACCTTTTTTCTCATCTGGTATACTAGTTACTGCAGCTTCTGCAATAGATTTATGTGATACAAATGCACTTTCCAGCTCCATTGTACCAAGTCTATGTCCGGCTATTTTGAGTACATCATCAGCTCTACCTAAAAGCCAAATATAGCCATCAGAATCGGATAGTGCATAATCGCCTGTATAATAAATATTGTCAAACTTTTTCCAATATGTATTTCTATATTTCTCATCATCTTGCCACAGAGTTGTCAACATTCCAGGCCACGGTTTTTTAATTACCAAATACCCCTTACTATTAGGAGCTACTGAACTTCCATTTTTTTCGTCAACAATGTCCATATATATTCCAGGCAACGGAAATGTTGCAGAACCAGGTTTCATAGGAATATTTTCCTCAATATCAGTACAGGCACTTATCATAATTCCACCTGTTTCTGTCTGCCACCAAGTATCAATAACAGGACAATTTTCCTTTCCTATTGTTTTAAAATACCATATCCATACATCTGGATTAATTGGTTCACCCACTGTTCCCAGCAAGCGCAATGAAGACAAATCAAATGAGTTAGGAATAGCATCTCCAAACTTCATATACATACGTAATGCTGTAGGGGTAGTATGCAGAATTGTAGCACCATGTTTTTCAACTATCTTCCAGTATCTATCAGGCTTTGGATAATCTGGAGTCCCATCGTACATTATTTCAGTAACACCATGCATGAGCGGAGCGTAAACAATATAGCTATGACCTGTTACCCAACCAACGTCTGCAGTACAGAAGTAGATGTCATCCTTCCTAAAATTATAGACCCATTTAGCTGTTGCATTGAGGTATGCAAGATATCCACCTGTATCGTGGACTACACCTTTTGGTTTACCCGTTGTGCCAGAAGTATATAGAATATACAATGGATGACTACTATCTACAACTTCTGGTTCACAGTATTGTGATGTGTTCTCAATTATGTCATGCCACCACACATCCTTTGATCCTGTTCTGACAATATTGGATGCTCTCTTCAAAACCACAACATGTTCTATGGAAGGTGTATTAGCAATTGCTTCATCAACAGTTCTTTTTAATTCTAAAAGTTTACCTCTTCTATAACTGCCATCAGCAGTTATTATAACCTTCGATTTTGAGTCATTTATTCTATTGACCAAAGCCTGGGAACTAAAACCAGAAAAAACAACATTATGTATAGCACCAATTCTTGCACATGATAGCATGGCAATTGGAAGCTCTGGAACCATAGGAAGATATATAGTAACACGATCACCTTTCATAACTCCAATATTTTTCAATGCATTGGCAAATATGTTAACGGAACGATATAATTGATAATAGGTAATTGTTCTATTTTCACCATTTTCGCCTTCCCAGATTATCGCAGCCTTATTCTTTATATTGTTGTTATCATAAGTGATATGTCTATCCAGACAATTGACACAGGCGTTTAATTTGCCACCAACAAACCACTTTGCAAATGGCGGATCTCTCCAATCAAGTATCTTATCCCATTCCTTGAACCAAATCAGATTCTTTGCCTGTTCGGCCCAAAATTGTTCAAAATGTTCCTCTGCATATTTTCTTATTTTATTAAATTTTTTTCCTTCTAAAGAAATTCGAACCTTTTCACTTTCCTCATATACCTTTGATAAACCACTAAAATCTGAATTTTCTGACATCGACATATCACTAAATGAAAGATTGAACATACATAAAACACTTTCAATCATTTAAGGCTAATAAATGAATTTCATATCGATTTGAAGGTCTTTCTTTTCTATCCTACATTCATATTTTTAACTTGATCTTAACCGCCATTATCAGTTTGAAGTTTGGTCTTCCTAATTGGAAGTTGTAGTTCAAAAACTAATATTATAGTATCTATCTTTAACGCTTTGATGCACCAGAAGATTTTAGGTCATGAAAATCATCTGACCTGACCTGACCTGACCTGACCTGACCTGACCTGACCTGGCACCAGTTAAACTGGATATAGCATCTAGAAAAATATAGGAAAAGGAACTACTTTCCCTGCTTTGAAGAGGTTTGTAGAAGTTCGTCTATTTCATTGTGCATCTTCAGGAAGTTTAGACCCTTCTCTGTGGTCTTGTATGTTTGAGAGCCTTCTAAATACTCCAATAAATTGTTCTCAATAAGAACAGAAAGGTATTCCCTCAATTGTGCATAACTAAGAAAAGCTTTGTACATGATTTTTGTCTTTGTGGCTCCTCCATTGGCTGCTTCTAAAATCATTGCTACAATCTCTGTTCTGCTTCTGTATTTCACGACTAAAATAGTCCTGATTTGTTTATTTTAATATATTGACACATTTTTTAGTAAGATGATTCTATAAAATGGATAAATACAGCAATACGATCTAATCATTATCATTAACTATCATTTGTTCATTCGTTTTGAATCACTTGATTGAGCCAGTTTTCCTCTCTTTCATCATTGGAATTCTTGCCTTCCTTTTCTTCCGCCATCTTTCCTTCAATGACTGATGTATTTTTTTCTTTAATCTCTGGAGTGTCCACAGTAGCAGTAGCAGTAGCAGTAGCAGTTGTCATCACCTGTGAAACTGTTATATTTTCTATGTTAGATTCCTCTTCTATGTTAGATTCCTCTTCTAGATATTGTGTAGGTTTAGCAATATTATCTGAACTTTGCTGATCTTCTGCCAGTTTAGTGTTAGGTGTTGTAGTTAAGACATTGTTATTCTCTGTTGTCTGTTGTGAAAGCTTTGTCTTCACGTTATTTATCTCAGCCTTTTCTAGATTAATGTGTTCCAATAACTCATTTGTATAAATATTAATTTGTTGATATATTTCCTCTGTCATCTCATTACTCCTGAACTGTAGTTTAGCATCAAATAATATTGTTTTAATACTATGACTTTCTTCCTCTAGTTCCTTTAGCCTAGACTCTAAATTCTCATTAAGATGATTTGCATTCTCTTCAAGATCCTGAAGTCTTTTATCATACTTCACATAAACTAGTTCAACATCATTCTTCATTGAATCGTTCTCCGTGGCAATATCTTGTAAGGCTTTTATTCTTTGTAGAGTAAGACTTTTTTGTCTTAATAATTTCTGGGCGTCCAGTCTCCATTTAGGAATATAAATCACGTAGTCTCCTTGGACTAGGAGTTGTTCATAAGCTAATTGTTTCAGGCCAGAAGTACCACAATCAACACTAATGGATTCAATTGAACCGTCGATATCTGTTACCATGCCCATTACTTTTCCTATTAGAGTACCGTACAAATCCTTGACCTGCTTTCCAACAAATTCGAGCTTGAATTCGCTCATATAAAGCGTTAAATATGTTCATATAATGATAGGGTTGTCAAAATAATTATGTTATTTAGTGAGGTAATTTTGCGATCTAGAGTATTTTGATATATTTTGACATACATGCCAGCCATAAGAGGCATTTACCTACAAATATATAACACAAATGCTGATAACAGCAAATAGGTTTTATTTGTCAGAGATTTTATCAGTGTTTATAAGGTTACTTTATTATGGCTTCAGCAAATAGCAACAATTTTCATGACGATTTTACTGACGAAGAAAAATCTATCCTTAAATCACATTTTTCCAATTCAGATAGAGAGGTTTTTGCCATAACTACTCCCAGGCAAGTCGATAGAGGAGCATTGATGTCTAGATACTCTAGAACAGACAAGACTATGAGACGCATATTTCTCAACGAATTTGCTAATAACCCGATGAGGGGTGAGGAATTTTATCAAAAAATATTATTGGAGTATGGAGATGATTCTGTCGCTGAGTTAGGAGAGGCGCAAATTGCGATAGAATGGATTTCAAATATTGCTGCTAAAAAAATTGAAGACCATCGAATAGGATTATCATATCTTGAAAAGTCTTCACGTTATGTCGCGTTTGATCGAAGAGTCAACGGTCAATACAAATATCATAGAGAAAAAAAGATCATGGCATCACCATATGCTGATCAATATATTCAGACATGTGATTACGCATTTGATACTTATAGCAGAAATATCCAACCAATGCAAAAATTCATTAAAGAACTTAAACCAATTGAATATTTTCATTTTTTCGATTCTATATCAAAACAGGAGGTATCGTATGGAAATCTGAAGTCTAGTACAGATATTGAATCTGCCCGACGTATATATGAGGCAACTGTCAGGGCCAAGTCATTAGACGTTCTTCGCGCCATCTTACCTGCCTCTACACTTACGAACCTAGGCATTACAGGAAATGGTAGAGCATTTGAATATCTACTATCAACAATGTTTGCATCAGACCTAACTGAAATAAAATTGCTAGCAGACCAACTCTATACGGAGCTAAATAAGATTATTCCAGCATTTATAAAAAGGGCAAATGACAAATACGGACAGTCTCTCCAGAAATATATAACAGATACAAAAAAAGCCATTTCTATAATTGCTCAACAATCTCTAACAGGTATTGAAATAGACAATAGTCCGCAAAATGTAAAACTGTTGGATTATGAAGATAATTTAGATGCAGAAGTAAATGTTGCTTCTGCAATTTTGTATGATTCTACAATTGGTCATTCTCTTGAAAAAATTATTCATCATATCAGGTCTGGCCCAGAGCACGAGAGACACAAAGTAATTCAAACATTTACAAAATTTCGTAATAATCGGCGACAACGTCCAGGTCGAGCTTTTGAGATGACAGGATATACTTTTGAGATGTTTACAAATTTTGGTATGTTTAGAGATTTACATCGTCATAGAATCCTTACTATGGAAAGACAACTCCTATCTACTAAACATGGATATGATATTCCTCCAGAAATATATGGTCTAGATATACTCAAAGATTTTAAGGATTGTATGTACAAATCCCACGAGGTATATGAAATGATAGATAAGAAAATGCCTGAAGAAGCTCAATATGTAGTTAACTTTGCATACAAATATCCCTATTTTATGAAGATTAACCTTCGTGAAGCATGTCATATGATTGAACTTAGAACTATTCCTCAAGGACATCATGACTACCGTACAGTTTGTCAAGAAATGTTCAGGCAGATAAAAAAAGTTCATCCGATTCTAGCTAGTGGAATAAAATTCGTGGATCTCAACACATATGAACTGGAAAGATTTGGTGCTGAGAAGAATATGGACAAGAAAAAGCGAGGAATAAATTAATATATAATACTTATTGACATGTGTACTTCTTAGTTAAACCACTTCTCTAATGATTGATTTCTATTTGTAACTGATTTTTTCACTTTATCTAGACTCGTATTTACTCTAGTTGCAGAAAAGTTTTTTTCCATACACAAAAAATTAACCAAGGCATCATAGCTAATCTCATTAAATTTAATGTTATCAACTTTAGATGGTTCTTGTTTTAAGAATATCTCTCGTATTTCCTCATATGGTATATTTGTCATCGAGTCCTCAATTTTTTCTATTTTCTCTAGTTTATTGTATTCTCGAACTAATTTTAAGGCAGTTTTGGGTCCGATACGTGGGATTCCTCCTGGATTAAAATCAGTCCCTATCAAAATTCCAACATCTACTAATTGCTCCAAATTCAAACCGATTTCATCTAGAAGTTGCTGTTGTAGAATAATTTCTGGTTCTATATCAATATACACATTTCTATTAGGTACCTTTCTTTTTCCACTTATAGCAAGGTTACGGACTAATCTTTTGGCACCAAAGAGCAATGAATCATAGTCTTGGCTTGCACATGCAAATGCTATATTAGATTGTGTCAGTTGTGCAGCAGTAGCCTCTCCCTCGGAGGGAGCTTGAATATATGGAATTCCAAGAAGAGAAAGAATCATTTTTGATTCCTCCACCATTTTATCTGTTAGAACAGACGTAGCCTGACTATATTTACGGGCATCCTCAAATCTGCCAGCTGTTATCGCCTCCTGATATTTTTTAAATGCATCATGTTTTATTTGCTGTCTTCTCTCAAGCTCTTTTGACTTTAGTGGGCTAGGTTTACCATCAAATATATAAATCAATTTAATGTTTTCAGCAAGTAGATTGACATTGCGATAGAATAGACCGCTTAGATGACTCGTCACTTCACCACTGTTATCCATAAGTAATTCACCAGTTGTACCGCGAATTGTTGCAAGAAACTGATATATGGTATTGTATGCATCAACAGCTATTACCTTTCCCGATAGTTCAGATATCGTAATTGGTGATGGCTTGACGAGTGGTTTTAGATCTAATCCCATTATAATAATTAGGTTTTAGATTGATTTTACTCTTTCTTAAAACCCTCTATAATATAAATAAATAAATAAAAAATATATGTTTGGTCTATGATGTGCGAATATTAGGTATCAGACTATCGATCTTGTTGTATAGTTGCAATAGGTGCAATCCCTTTTCTGTAGTTCTAAAATTCTGTTGTGTTTCCTCATATTCTAGTAATTCATTTTCCAATAGCATTGTAAGGTATTCTTTCAATTGTGCATAGGATAGGAATGATTTGTACATGATTTTTGTCTTTGTGGCTCCTCCATTGGCTGCTTCTAAAATTAATACAGTTATATCCGTTCTACTTCTATATTTCATAACAATCCTATGAATGGAAAAGAGGTATTTATGAAGAGCTGTAGTTTCGATCATGTTATTCGATCATGTTATTCGATCATGTTATTCGATCATGTTATTCGATCATGTTATTCGATCATGTTATTCGATCATGGTAATGGTGTTGTCAATAATCGATATAGTTAGTTAGCATAGCAGGGCGCCGGGGGTGGGACTCGAACCCACGAGTCCCGAAGGACATCAGCTGGCACGTCAATAATAAGATCTCGAGGCTGACCCCTCATAGGGTCTACGACTTACCTAGCTTGGGTACCCCGGCATTTCCTGTAGGGTTATCGCGATTGTATTATATAACAATAGAAGTTATGTGAATGTGTGTTAAGCTCAATAAAGCCTCCGACTTTAGAGGAAGTACAAAAATCAACTATAATTGATATAGCTATAATGACAGGACTGGCGAATTATTTCAGAAATAGTCTTAGGAGATACATACACATCGATCCATTTACCGTGCCAGATCCCTTTACAGATAAGGCTGACTACGACTATTTTGTTATCGCTGATAGGAGACAACCAAATAGGATAGCCGCCATGATCGTTATCAATAAAGATCTATTTCCCGAGGTACCATGGAACGACATACTTGGTACACATTTAATTATATTACCCATATCAAAACAAAATGCAGTAGAACTAAAATATGGGATTATGCCTAAGGATACTAATAACTTTTATCCGTTCAGACGTTCGAGCAGAATTACTGGATATGTTATGTTCGCATATCAGATTTGTGGACTAAATCAATAATGTAGCAAATTACACAGATTCAAATCTTTTCCCATCAGTTCATTTATGAGTTATGATCTGTGATGCGACTGATATCATAATTAGTTTAAGATTATTACATTAGTGGCTCTTCCCTTATTATCAAATGACCGTCTGGAGAAATATTTATACCCATAGTATTGAGAATCGTTTCTGCATATTTTTTTTCTTCTCTTTCAATAATATGTTTGGCCATCTTTAGTCTATAGGCCGGGGCCCAGTGTTGTCCTATTTTATATTTGCCACGCATTTCTTTTGGAACTATCTTGATAACAGCGACTTCGTGTACAGATGGCATAAAGGAATCGAGAATCTCATATTTTCCTTCTTTTTGATATTTTTTCATAAGGCCATTCAATGCCTGGGCTTTTTCTTCATTCTCTTCAACAATAAATGCAGTTCCTTTTATAACCACACTAATATAGAGAGTATCAGCTTGTGATGCATCAGTAGGATGGAAATAATATGATGGTAAGAAGCAAATATGCTGGTCTACTTCAAACCCCACTTTCGAGTTTCTTTTAATATTATCAAGTTTTTCACCCAGAGGATGGGAATGCATATACACTGCATCTGACCTTCCTATTGTATCTGCCAAATTATTATCTGGATAATTTTGTTGCAAATATACAAAATTCATTGGGATAATCTGTGGATATCCATTAATATCAATTGATGCTATTCTTCCTACTGGTTGATTATTTAGAAATTCTATAATTTTCTTTTTAGATTGTATTTCTAGTTTTTTTGTGATCTGCATTTATCAATCATATATATCCTGATTTTATATAATTAACTTGTAGGCAGCCCTGCAATTGTCATAGCATTCAAAAATATAGTTTGTTCTATTTTTAGTATAGTTCATTTACTGGCTTAGAATACTAGATATGCCAAGTCCTACTAATATAATAGAATTTACTCTGGGATAGTATTAACATTAACATTAACATATAGACCTTCATTGGAAAGAGCTTCTGTTAACAGAATGGTTTCTGCGATTTGCATAACGTGAGATGCCTATAATTTTATTAACAGTTCCAGACTGTTAAGTTCAGTTAGCAATAATAAAAGAGGCTTAATAGTTCGAGTGGAAATAGAGGGGTTCAATCTGTCCATTTTAACATTGTTAACAAGCATTCTAACGCTCCAGTGGAAATAGAGGGGTTATTTTCTGCTGTTTTCCATTTCTGTTCATGTTCTGTTAATATTAGTGTTAATATATTATATATTGGCAAGTCACGCACCCTATTATTTCGTGTCCAACTAATAATCTCATAAATCAATTAATCAAATTAATATATTTTATATCTTAATCTATAATAATTGATTTGCTTGTTTAAAAGTCATTGTTAATAAAGTTAACATAATAATATTAACAAATATTATCGTGTTGGAAAGGAAGGACAGGGGTGCCTGTATAAGATACTAATAATTCATTTAGGAGTAGATAACTAGATTTGAGCGATGATATTCTAGAGGGTATCTTCACAAAGGCTACAGCAGGAAAAATATTGATAAAGGATCGCAAGACCTTAACAATAGATTATGTCCCAGAAAACCTTCCATTTAGAGATGAAGAAGCTAGAACAATAGCGCAGACATTGTCTATAGTCTTAAAAGGTGCAAGACCATCCAATTTATTATTATTTGGGAAACCAGGTACAGGAAAGACAGCAGTAATAAAGAATATAATTAAGCGGCTGCAAAAGAAAGCAAAGGAACTAGAAATAGATGTTATAGTGCCGTTTGTAAATGCCAAGACTGCAAACACAGCATACAAAGTTCTCTACGAAATTGCAGAGGAAATGGGAATTAACAAAGGAGAAAAGAAGCAGCAAGTATATTTTACTGGATTGTCTATGGGTGAAGCAACTGATAGGATCCTCGATTTTATACAAAAGAAAAAGAAGCTTCATGTTATTCTCGTAATTGATGAGATCGATTCACTTGTGGACAAAAATGGTGATGATATTTTATATAATTTTACAAGGGCTAATGAGAGGATGTATGAAGGTGGTTTTATCAGTTTAATTGGAATATCTAATAGTCTTACATTTAAGGATAAACTAGATCCACGAGTAAGAAGCAGTCTAAGCGAAGAAGAAATGGTGTTTAATCCATATACAATATTGCAATTACAAAAGATCTTGTCTGATAGGGCTAAGCTAGCATTCAATGATTATGCTATTTCTACAGCAGCAATAAATTTATGTGCAGCGGTGGCTGGAAAGGAGAATGGAGATGCAAGAAAGGCAATTGATTTGCTGAGAGTTGCTGCAGAGATTGCTGAAAGAGAAAGAGCATCAGCCGTACAGGAAATACATATTAGACAGGCACAGGAAAAAATTGAAAAAGATACCAATTATGAAGTTCTAAGAAATTCCACTACTCATACTAAAATAGTATTATTAGCAATTATGAAATCCAAGAATGGAAATACAGGAGAGGTTTACGAAACTTATTCATCATTATGTAAATATTCTGAGCATGAGCCGCTTACCCAACGTCGTATAACACAAATAGTAAGTGAGCTTGATCAGTTGGGATTGGTGATGACCGATGTAGTAAGCCAAGGACGTTATGGCAGATCACAAAGGATCAAAATCGCACTTCCATCCTCGACTATTAGAGAAGCGCTAAAAGATGATCCGGTACTTACTACATTAGCAATGGTTGATTAAAACTCATTTGGTATGGCTGAAGTGTAGCCAAATTGACTAGGATTGCAATCCCTGGAGTGGGAACAACACCCATTGTCTGTTGAAACTTGGTTTGTGACTGCCATGCACCTGAATTAACAATTAATGTTCCCCGATAGTTCTGAACACCCATAACATGTACATGTCCCGAATGAAAAATATCTGGAACCTCCGTAATAACCATCATATCTTCAAGTTCAGGTGCTATAGGAGTACGCTGTCCATAAATTGGAGATAAGTGTCGGGTTTTTAGCAGTATTTTCATGGCTTCTGCAGGTTTTGAATAGTCTAGACCGGGGGTAGTTGCGATGATATCATCTAGACTTTGACCATGATACATCAAAATCTTCACACCGTCTAATTCTACCATACTAGGATTTCCTATCATTGTAAAATTCTCTAATGAGTATAGTTCATTAAAGTCTCTCTTTGGCAACGATGGTTGTGGTAATGCCCTTCTACCTGGATCATGATTTCCAGGAATTATGAAAACTCTAAGATTCTTTGGGATCTTGCTAAGTAAATCTATTGCATGTGAAACTTGTTTTGAGGTATCTGTTTCGAGTAATTCTTTATCTTGATTGGGGAAAATTCCTATACCATCAATTATATCTCCACCTATACATATGAATTTAATTTTACGTACAAGTTCATCATCGTTAGAGGAAAGCCAATTTAAAAACCTAATAAATTCGGCTTCCATAAAATTTTTGCTTCCTACATGAATATCAGAAATTAGGACAACATAGGATTCTATCTTTGATCTGGTAGGAAGATGATCTGGAATATCCGGAGAAATTATATCCTTTACAACGAAACCTTGAGCTTTCTTATTATTGTTAATGTTTTCAACTTCTAGCATAACCATTTGATCAAGCGTAAGCATTGAAGCTTGTTTTTTCAATTCGTTTGTAGTAGCCAATGCACTAAGGCTTCCACTAAAGTCATCGATTACTATTTCTACTCCATTTTTCTTTCCACGCTTTGACATTAAGAGACCTGATACTACAGAAGTTGAGTTTGAAATAGGATTTCCTCTTACATCATATAATTTGTCTGATTTTATATTTTTACTATTACTGCCTGTCTTTTGCTTTATAGATGTAATTTTTGTAATTCGTTTACTCTCAGGGCGTAAAGATAGAATTCGAAGAGATTTTTCATACCGACTTCGGAAAAGTGCAGTATAACCTTCAACTCCCTCTCCGGTATTAACGTTTATGCTTGCATCTAAAATTACCTTATGGTTATGCTGTTTTTCTAATACAGAATTATCAAGATCGATATCTATATTACTATTCTTACTGTCCTCTGTGGTAACTTTGCTCTCTGGATTGATAAGCCTTTTTATATCATCAATAATGATAGTAGAGCTCTGTTTCTGTTTACTTTTTATTTTAATAATATCTTGTACAATCCTTAAAATATCGGTATCAAGGCCTTTGAGCATAGCAAAGGCATCCGGATGCATGCGATACCCATTACTAGTAAGAAATGAAAGTGCATTAGATATTTCTTTATTCAACTGATTTATCAGTTATATTTTATACCTAACATAATTAACCTTATTGCCAAATATTATTATACACTCACTTCAGAAAAAATAATCTAACCTGCTATCTATTATGGAATTGGGCAAGATAACGTAATGGTGAAGGAATTAGGAATGGGTGATAAATTGAAAAAATGGATTTTGTAGTATGTAGTATGTAGTATGTAGTATGTAGTATGTAGATGTTTGGCGTATTATTCATGAGAAAAAAATGTGCAAAACGGTCTGGCTCATATTTGACCTATTGAAATGATCGAAGAAAATATGTGTGTATATGATGAGTATATATGATAAAAGAAAAAAAATTAATCTCCTAGAAATCCCATTGAAGATCTATTGAGATGTCTTCGTCTTTTATTTTTGCACTATTAGATATTGTAGAATATAGCCTTCCTTTAGCATGATTTCTTACAGGCTGTTGGTTATTGGTATTGGTATTACTCACAAGTTCATTATTTTTCATGTATACCTGCTAGTCTTTGACATACAATAATATCCATCATGTGAGGAAGATTAAGAATTGCGGAACGTTGTTAGTTGACATAGTTATCATAACTGTATATCAGTATCCTCCGCATTCATCTCACAATCTTTTGATTAACCCATTGTATGCAGATTAGTAAGCATATATTAAATGAGATAAATTAACATAGTTAATCATAATCTTTATAGTACAGCTGTAAATGTCCCTATATATTTATCATTATGACAAAGAAAAGGAATCAAAGACAACATGCTAAGAACAACAATGAAGATAAATTTGTCTTTACAAAAAATACTATAATAGTGATCGGCGTTATAGTCTCTCTTGTCTCTATAGTCGCATATTTTGGAATTAAATCCATGGTCCCTGTAAATGGCAATTCGCCTGTATTCGGAGCCCCAAAAAACAATTTTGTTAAGGCATCACACAATCCACAATCTGGCTACATTTTTGTGGGTCAATCAGCTGGCGGAGCAAGAAAAAGCTTTATCCCTACTGGTAGAGGACTAAATAGTAATAGTGGTATGAATCCTAATGCTACTGGCCCAACATTGTATCTATCAAAAGGAGGATTAGAATCAGTTCATTTCATAAATGAAGATTATGATACTCATTCCAAACATAACTTTAACATAGATGAATTTAAAGTCCATAGTAAGGATTTAGGATACTTTCAAAGTCAGATCATTACTTTTATTGTAGATAAGAATGGTACGTTTGAGTATTATTGCTCTATTCATCCAGAAATGAGAGGCCAAGTAGTGGTTACCTAATCAATATGATATCAATAGTAACAACAAATACAAAAAAATCATGATAGAGGTGTTATTACAATTAATAGCTGTAGAAAAATATATACAATCTAGTATAATTTATGATAGATGGGTACTTATTCCAAGATGGTAAATGGGTGAATTAGCTTTTGAATAATAAAGAAGATAAGATGACAAAAGAAGAAGATTATGAGGAAGAAACAGAGAAAAATGATGACACCTCCTCTACATCTCACATAGTCCCAACACGCGAAAACATTCTAAGTTTAATGGATAGTTTTATCGAGCAAATAACAAGTATAAGAAAGACATTACTTGGGGTCTCCATCTCAGCTTTGATTTTAGCTCCTTTTGCTATAGGGCTTTCAGTATATTTGATAATACATCCATCGTTCTTTGCCATTCTTGAAATAGAAAATGAATTTGGATCTGTATTAAGCGTCCTACTAGGAGCAGTCCTAATTATATCATCTATTTGGCTTGTATCAGGAATCAGACAGTATAAATCTATAAGTTCTTGGAGTAAAAGATATAATGAGTATAAAAAAGAAAAAGAGGATTTGGATAGAAAGATTGCTTTACAATATGGTTTGACCATGACCGATAATAATAACACAAGTAATCAATAACTCAATCTAGCAATAAAATATTATGATAATGGGTTAATGCAATCAGAGCCAGTTACTGGTGCAAGCAAGCAACTGTCATTACCTCTCATGGTTTTTTTGAATAGTGAAAACTTATGTTATTATAATTGATTATTGGATCGCTCTACTTTACTTTAGCCCATTTTCTCATCCATTGCAGCATATTAACAACCGATTCAACAAGTTCCTGTCCTTTGGTTGTTAATGTATATTCCACTCGTGGTGGTATTTCATTATACCTATGCCTCTCTAGTATGCCACTCTTTTCTAGTTCCTTGAGTCGAATCGACAGGGTTCTAGTGCTAAAGTCTTTCAAGGCATGTCTGAATTGTTTATGTCTTACAGGATTTGTAGTGCAGCATAGAGGGATTAGTATTTCAAGAGTCCCTCTTTTTGTTATCAGACTTCTCAATTTTGCAGTTTCAGACATAAGTAATGATGCATCATAACCTTCAAAATTGCATTCTAGATTTTTATTTAGAATTGGTAGTTCTTTTCCTCTTTCTTTCCTCTTGCTAATAGTTTCCATGTTTGCACTAAGTGCAATCATTTACTCTTGCTAACTTAAATAGTTTTGATTTTAAACAATAGCATGCATGAACAGCAGATCAAAAATAGAATTAAAGAAAGATATGGCAAAATTGCATTAACAGGAACTGAAACATGCTGCGCACCGACTATAGAATTCAATAGTGGTAAATCTGTGAGTAGTTGCTGCTCTCCAGCCAACTCTGCAACTGTTATTGGTTACGAGAGCAAAGAACTAGAATCCATACCTGAAGCATCGGTTCTAGGAGTAGGCTGTGGTGCTCCTTTACATCACACTAATGTCAAAGAAGGAGAGACTGTTGTAGATTTGGGCTCTGGTGCAGGAATAGATGTATTTTTGTCAGCCAATAAAGTTGGACATTCTGGTAAGGTAATAGGTATAGACATGACTGATGAGATGTTAGAAAAGGCCAGAGGGAATACAAAAGATAATGGTTATAAAAATGTAGAATTCAGAAAGGGAGATATAGAAAAAAGAATTCCAGTTGATGATAATTCCGTAGACCTTGTTATCAGCAATTGTGTTATTAATCTAACTACAGACAAAATTGCTACGTTTAAGGAGGTTTATAGAATTCTAAAACAAGAAGAAGGCAGAATGGTAATTTCTGATTTGGTAACGGATAAGGAAGTGCATGGCGATTCTGTTAATTCTGAAAAATGGTGTAATTGTATTGATGGTGCATTAACCAAAGAAAACTATCTTGAAAGTATAAGAAAAGCAGGATTTCAAAATCCCGAAATATTGGACGAGAAATTATATACTCAAGAAGAAAGCGATAGCAATAGAAAGATCAGTAGCATCACAGTGAAAGCAGTAAAGAACTAAAAAATAGGAGAAATTAGAAATGAAGTTCTCTTTTGGCTCAAAATCAAAAATGAGACAAGAGAAAACTATTCTTTTTGTCTGTGTGGAAAATGCAGGTAGAAGTCAAATGGCTGAAGGTTTCTTTAGAAAGTATGCTCCCGAGGGATATGAACCTATTAGTGCAGGTACAAAACCTACATCTCAAATAAACCCAACAGTTGTTCAGGCTATGAATGAGATTGGAGCTGAGATCAAGCAACAAAAACCCAAGGATATCACAGAAGATATGATGAGAAATTCCACAAAAATAATCAATATGGGTTGTATGGATAAGTCATTCTGTCCTACACTGTTCATTCCCAATCTAATAGACTGGGGAATAGAAGACCCAAAAGGAAAGCCAATAGAACAAGTAAGAGAAATTAGAGATGATATTGAGCAACGAGTAAAGCAATTTGTCACAGACCTTCTTAAAGATAACTGACAAGCTTAGTTCAAACCAAAAAAAGTTTATTGCAGAAGTAACTGGCACATTCATTGTAGTTGTTCTGGCTACTGGATCAATAGTAATAGATGCAAAAACAAATGGAATTTTAGGTATTCCATTCATTGCATTTGCTCCATTTGTTGGAGTCGCTTTAGCAGTTTATCTCTTTGGTAAAATCTCTATGGCTCATTTCAATCCTGCGGTTACAGTTGGGTTTCTAATTACAAAGCATATCACAAAGATTCAGTTACTATATTACTTGACTGCGGAGATAATAGGTGCTTTATCGGCAAGCCTATTTGTGAAATATCTAATAGGATCTGAAGCAAATCTAGGTGCGAATGCTCCAAATCATGTTAATTCCTTACCCCTCATATTTGGAATTGAAATACTTGCGTCTGGGTTATTGATGGCAGTTATTCTTTTAGTAGTATATACTAAAGGCCTGAAAGGTTTCAGTGGAATAGCAATAGGAGGAATAATCGGTCTCGATATATTCTTTTTAGCATTCATATCTGGTGCTTCTATGAATCCAGCCCGATCTCTGGCCCCGGCAGTATTATCTGGGGTATTGACAAGTTTATGGCTCTATTGGACTGCTACATTTATTGGAACTTCAGTAGTTGCTTTACTCTTGCAGAGAAAATTTATTCCTCCCATCAGAAAAAAAGATTAGATAACAGATATAATGTTATTAAGAATATTTATTTTTTAATCTTCAATATTCTAGCACGATTTGATATTATAGTAATACATAAAAACCTATGGGGCTCAACCCACTGCGGTTAATTCTCCCTATTTAATCCAATTCTGCCTTTACTTTTCTAGCTAAGTTTTCCATTGTAATAGGCTTTTTTATGAAACAGCCAAAACTTAGAGATGGATACTGTTCTTGTAATGCCTCCTGATTTATGAGACCAGCTGACATAAAGCAAACTCTGGGATTAATGTCTACCTCAAATATCTTTACACAAAAATCAAAGCCATTCATTTTAGGCATATTAATGTCGACTAACATCAGATCATAGAAGTCTGGTTTGAACTCTGAAAGAGCCAGCAGAGGATCATTATATACATTAACATGAAAAGAAGTCTTGTTGCCACCAATTCGATTTGCTTCCTCAAAGGCCTTTTTGAATGTATAAGTAATGTCGGGATCGTCGTCTACTATTAGGATTCGTTTAGTGAAGGGCGAAAGTATTTCCTTACTTTCTTGTATTTGTTGCTCCACTTGTTTTTCCCGCCATTGAAAAGTATTATTTCTCGTGTCCATTGCTCATAAAACGAATGAATACTTTCATTATAGAACTAATATATCAATATTGCATATTATACTTTTGAGAAAATTATTACTGACTTTTTGGTGAAACTTCTTATTTTGTCTTTAATCCGATAATTATTATAATTTATTACAGGTTTTAACGCTTTTTCTTTAATAGTTATTTGCTTTTGAGGAGCAGGACTGCTCATTTAAAATTTATTGCGCCTGTTTGATGCAGTAAATCCAGTTGATCAACCACATCCCAATGTTCTGCAATTAGTTCATCTACCACTCGATAGAGATCTGCAGATCTTATATTTACTAATTTGTTTGTTGGTTGTAATCCATGGAACTCTCCTTTATGCGTCCCTGTAAAATTAAGGAATACCACTACAAGATCATTCTCTGCGATTATATGTTCTATTTCTGCATGGATATCAGGAAACGCTCTAAATAGGTCTATCAGTGATTGCTTGAAACCTGCGCTACCCTCTCCTATTGAGGGATTTTCCTTAGCAAAATACTTTTCAATGGCTAATAAATCATGTTTGTTGAATATATCTTCTACAAATGATTTGATAATGTCCTTTTGGTTGGATAGAGAAGACATCTGTCATCTATATGTTTGTGGACAATGAATTTATTGGTTATAGTAACTGGAAAGTATGATTGCATCAGGCAAGATTGATGAGATGACCTCGGAACTCGGTAAAATCATTGTTTGTGGTCCTAATACTTCAACAAAACAAAACAGAATAAAAAATGATGATAAATAAACTAATCCAACAGTTAAAGTAAGTTAGATTAAGTTTTTTGGATTGTTACTGGTTTGACTTGACTTGGCTTGGCTAGAATATAATTTTATTTCCATTCCCATGCTATAGTAGTAAGATTACCTCTTCTCAGATCTATCATATCTTTATATGCAGTCACTATTATTCAGAAACGATAATTCTCCACCTGTGGATGACGATGTATTGAAGATCATCATACCATTATCTAAGACAATGCCGCTGTTGTGTTTTCTACTGATAGATTCGTATGTTGTTTCAATTGCATCACTGTTCGTTCTTAACTCAATAATTCCTTTTTGATAAACACTCTCATCGGCAGGATTGGTAAGGAAAATTCCCGTTCCGTTATCTTTATACTTTATACCATTAACAGTCCCATAACCCTCGAATGTAAGATCAAAACTCATTGGACTAGCATTTTTAATTGGTTTTAGACTCGTTGTGTTATCGTATTCAACCAGAAAGGGGATTCCTAAACTATAGGAATTATTCAAAGGTGAGCTAAAGTTTATTTCTTCTACACTATTCACACCAGGCTGAGTTTCTTCTGCTCTTACTAATTGAGGTGCTATATCTGGAATGATGATGTTTGATAGCGAGAATAGTGATACTATTGTAGCAGATACCAACATCTTTAGAACTACAGTTGTCACAGATTTACTAGTTGCACCTATGTTTATTTCATGATTTGATTCTAGATTTTTCATAATTACCTATATGGAAGATATTTAATATTATCTTCTCAACACAATCGTTAAATATCAACCTAGGAGTTGAGGGTTTAAAGTTGGAAGCACTTACAGAATTGCTTTTTGTTTTGGCTAGCACAGACAGATTACAAGTATTATCATTTCTGAGTGAAGAAAAAGAATATAGATTAAGTGATATTGCCCAAAGATCAAATTCTTCAATGCAAGAAGCCTCAAAACATGTATCTAGGCTAAAAGATCAAAACTTTGTGGAGAAAAATCCATCTAATGGGTATTATACACTTACCACGCTTGGTAAACTTGTTATCAAGCTCCTCCCTTCAATAGAATTTCTGTCAGAGAATAAAGAATATCTTCTTACGCATAGCGTCTCCTCACTCCCCGAAGAATTCATTGAAAGAATAGGAGAATTACAAGAACATCGATACAATACGAAAGCGGGCTTAGTCTTGTCTTTTACACAGCAAGTTATCAGCGAAGCAGACAAGTTTGTTTGGCTGATGTCTGATCATTTACCAAAATTAATTGGCAAGATCTTCGTTCTTATGCTAAAAATACACATGCAAGAATTGAGATTGAATTTTCACATGAAATAATAGCAGGAATCGCATTAAATGAAAAGATGGCCGGTCTACTCATTCCTGATCTAAGAGGTAGCCTTGACTTTAATAGTGGTTTTATAAGTAATAGCCTTTCTTTTTGTAAGTGGTGCCAGGATCTCTTTGATTATGTTTGGGATAGATCAGAGAAGACAATAATATAGTAATAATATTCAAGAATTATCAATATGATTATCAGATGTAAACTTCATGGTTATAGCTGAAACTTTTACTAGCATTATTTATTACTATTCACCGTGACGTTTTTGATTGTACTATTCCCTTTTAGTAACTACATCATTTTGTCTTTCATTCTCGTTCTTATCCTCATTTTTTAAATATTCTTGATTATTGTCTTGATCTATAATGTTAAGTATGTGATCATTTGTTGTTTTTCGTCTGGGAAATACCTTCTCATAGGGTTCCAAAATATTTTCACAGAATTCTATTCCCTTGCGTGTAGGTTTGTATATTATTATTCTTCTTTTTCCGTAGGGCAATTCATTTTTACTGACAAATTCATTTGATTCTAGCTCATCAAGTATTGATTTATGCTTCTTTAAATTTAATCCACAAAAGCTAAGTAGAGTTGTCTGGTTCAACTCGTTATGTTCCATCAATTTTAACATAATGTCTTTTACAATGTAAATTCTATCTCTATATGATGATGTTGACCCAGACACTTGATTTCACTATCATTATTACTATTGGAGTTATTAAGACGGTTGTCATGTATAGAATCTCTTGTATAAATGTAAGTGAACCATGTTCATCGTGCTATAAGCAGGTTAATTCTTTATTGCCCCGGCGTAGTAACCACAGACCTTTAGCATCTATGTTTTTCTGACAAATATCTTTATGTGTCAATTAATATGGTTTGATTTGACTATGTTTAAGTTTTATGCTTGGATAGTCGAGTAGGGTTAAGTGAAGTGAAGAAAGACACCAATTCAACCAGTTCAAGCAGTATTAGGATGTAAACGTAAAGATTTTCCTTATTTTCTTCATGTTTTCTTTCTGCTACTGAAAACCTTTGTCCGATCTTATCCTACTCCAGCAGGAGACTGACTTTTTCCTGATTCATCGTGATCTAATCTTTTATGTGAATTCAATGTATCAATACTATCAAAACTCTTACCACATATCTCACAACGATGTTGTTTAGGCTTGCTTCCAGTTCCTGTTGATGGTGAAGGGGTGCTAGCCATTGTTTACAGATATAATGTCTTACTTAAATTATTTTTTTGATAATGTTATGATAAATATTACTCATTTCTAGATAGAACATATCATATAATTGAATGTAAATTGAGGATTTTTTAGCTTTTAGATTTTATATATTATTTTCAATAAAGGGATTCAAATTCAAATTATGGATGGAAGGACTTCATTCGCATGTGAATTCAGAACATTAGCTAAACCATCATAAAATAGCAAAAGTATACTGCAGCACAATTTTGTTTTGGTGATAATAAAGAAAAACATATTGTTCTGATTCGAAACATTGGAAGAAATATAGAAATATCAGCAATAAATATTGCCTGTGTTATGATAAGAAATTTTCTTTTGTCCATATTAATACTCATGTTAATCCTTTCATCAGCATTTGTTTTACTGTATCTTGAAAGTCCTCCTAAAGTAATAGCACAAACTGGTACGGCGACAGCAACAAAATAAGATGGCGGTAATATGAGCATAATCCTGAAGTAACAAATGTTTCGTATGCTAATATGATTACAGAGAAGTTTATGGGAATACCTCAGAGCCTTGATCTACAAAAAAGGAATATTGCAAGAAATATTCTTGAAAGGGATAGAGATATTGCTTCTATTTTCTTTCTTATACCAAAAGGAGATACATACATGGGAGAGCCCTATCCAGATCAGCAGCAACTTCCAAGACTCAATTATGCTGATCGTGATTGGTATAAGGGTGTAACAAGAACAAATGATACATATACAAGTGCAGTGTTTTTATCAGCAGCCATTCATGTTCCTGCTATAGCAATAGCAATTCCTGTCTATGGAAATAATATAGAAAGCAATGTAGGAATTAAAGTTAATCAAACTTCACCACTACCGCCGATAGTGGGATATTGGGTTGGCATAATAAACCCAATGAGAATTAATGAAAACCTCTCAGATTTCAATCTGCTAAATTCCAACAATAAAGTCCTACTTATCGATCATAACGGAACACGTGTATTTGAATCACTGCCATGGTCAAGAATAAATGTAACATCTCTACCATCTTCATCATCCTCTTCTCCATTATCTAATAATCAAAATCAAAATCAAAGTCTAAAGTCATTTTCCTATTTGCAAAGTGTCCAAAATGCATTGGAAGGACAATCAGGTTCAACAGGAGAATTGATAGACGGCATTAAGACAACAATATATTACAATCCAGTCCAAATACATCCACATACATGGGCTTTGCTTTTGTTACAGACTTCCAAATAACATATGAACTCTTTTATCTTCCTACAACTATACACTTTTTCCCATAGATCTTTATAAAGTGGTATATTAGTATCATGATATGCCAACAGTAGTTCATTTTGAAGTACCAGCAGACGATGTTGAAAGGTCAAAGAAATTTTATAGTGATTTGTTTGGATGGAAGATAGAAAAATGGTCAGGATCAACCGGTATTGGTATGGAATACTGGACGATAACTACTACAGATGAGAAAGGAAATAAAGCACTAGGTGGTGGAATGATGAAAAGACAAGGTCCACAACAACCAATTATCAACTATATAGATGTAAAATCAGTGGAAGAATATTCTTCCAAAGTACAACAACTGGGAGGTAAAGTACACGTTCCTAAAATGGCAGTACCGGGTATGGGATATCTGGCAGTCTGTCTTGATACAGAAAATAATGCCTTTGGAATATGGGAAAGTAATGAAAATGCAAAGTAAACACTGATTCTTCTTATTTTTTAAATTTCTTGCCATATTATAGATGAGAATCAATATTTAGTTGAATTAATCAAGTTGCTTATAGTGTAATGCAATTAGTATTCGCTAAGATTATTTTCATAGTAAATGAATTCATTTATTGTTTATTTCAAGTAGTTCCTTATGTCGAAAGCAGCTAGTTATATGATCATTAACAAGACCAACTGCTTGCATCATTGCATAGCATATAGTAGATCCAACAAAACTAAATCCTTTAGCCTTAAGATCTTTGCTTAGATTATCTGATTCTGCAGATCTTACAGGAACTTGCTGATAATTCTTAAAAAAGTTGTGTTTGGTTCTTCCACCTTCCACAAATCTCCAGATGTAATTATCAAAGCTGCCAAACTCCTGTTGCACCTTGATAAATGCTCTAGCATTTGTAATGGCAGACTGAATCTTTAACCTATTTCTTATAATATTTGTATTAGGTGAATGTAATAACTCATCAATAGTATGTATTCCGAATTCTGCCACTCTTTTTACATCAAAATTATTAAAAGCTATTTTATAATCTTGACGTCTCTTTAAAATAGTTGACCAACTTAATCCTGCTTGAGCACCTTCTAAAATTAGGAATTCAAATAGTTTTGTATCTTGGTGTACTGGAATTCCCCATTCAGTATCATGATATAGCTGCATTTCTGGATATTTATCATAAGCCCATGAACATCTGTTAACACTATATTTGTTCATACCATTTAGGACCTTAAATGGTCAATCTACACCAGAAGACAAAATGATCCTATAAAAGGATCTGGTTTTTCATAATCTATATAATCATAATCTATTATGGATAAAGAACTGGAGGAGAATACACATGCAACAGCTACTCCAAGTGAAACTCTAATGTTGCTACAATAAAGAGGAGAATATCGTGATAAGACTATTTTATATACAACGTTTCTTTAAGTATAGTAAATTATGGCTAAAACTAGTAATAACGGTTCCAATTGGAAGCTTGAAGGAGATTATTTTGAAGGATGTAATTGCGCATCAATTTGTCCTTGTATATTTAAGCTAGATTCGACGGAAGGAGAATGCAAAGTCGTTGTGGCCTGGCATATTGAAAGGGGTCATTTTGGTAATGGTGATATAAACCTTGATAATCTAAATGTGGTCTATGCCATTTATGCTCCTGGAAATATGTTTACTGGACCAAAATGGAAGTTAGCTTTGTATGTAGATGATAAAGCAAGTGAGCAGCAAAAAGATGCATTGACAAAGATTTATTCCGGACAAGTCGGAGGTTTCTTTGGTGCCGCTGCTAATCATGTCGGCGAAGTAATGGGAATCAAATCTGTTCCAATAGATTTTGCTGTCGAAGGTAAGAGACGCAGGCTAAAGATACCTACTTTGCTTGAAATCGAAATTGAGGGATTAAATGGCAGTAATACAACAGTAGAACCCGTAGTAGTCAATCCGGGCTTTACAATAGCACCTGGATATGATCCTATTATAGCACGTTCTACTAAACACACATACAATGATCATGGGTTCGAATGGGATAATAGTGGACGAAATGGATTCTATTCTAGGTTTAGATATGAATCTTAATTATTTCGCAACATTTTATCTTTTAAAATTATGTTTAATGAATAAACAAGATTAGAAAGAAAAATCTAAGAGATATTCACAAGAATTTTTTCATCTAATCTTTTGTAAACCAGACCTACATGCTTTTTTTGGTGTTTGGTATTTTTCAGCTCGTATGATTTTGTAAATTATAAATAATGTCTACATAATTATGCAGTCGTAGTTAATCTTCTCGATCTTATATTCATTATTGATCTTAAGCTAGTATATATCAGTGCGATCTGCAATACATATCCTCCTATAATCAGAATAATTGCATTAAATGGTTTAGAGAAGCTCAACATCAGGTTGACATGTGGTGGAGCAAGACTATTACCAACAATAACTAAGACAGCTATTGGTATACAAACATAAAGCGCCTTGCTATATCCCTTCCATATCAAGACAGATAGAGTAGCGAATGATAATTCCAAAATAATTGCTCTATCAATAAACTTGGGATTTCCGAATGGAATTGCAATTAAGCCTAGTACGGTAATGAAGACCAAAATGATCAGAGTAGCACGAATATGCGAGTCCATTAGGTAATTATTTTCCTTATTAAGATTAAAAAGTATCAATCTATAAAATCTATTAAATGTGACTGATTACGAAGGTCGAACCTATTAATAAATGAGCTCTAAACACTAGGATAGGTTCTCTCCTACCAACAATGTAAATATAAACAGAATTCACCACTTTTTTGGAATATTTCTGCCCCGTATATGGGCATTAGTGTTTATTAATCAAACTAGACAATTTATTTTTCCACAAACTATGTACTCCAAGTCCTATTAAGCCAAGAATAAGCAGGATAGAAGCTAAAGTAGGAAGCACTGACATTATAAGTTGGCTATCCATTACTTCTTCTATTAAAACCTCATTATCAGAAGAATATGAATAAAATGCCTCAAATATCATTGGAGGAATTACTATAATATCTATTCCTACACAAAGCATTACGACTGATGCGGCAGAAATTATGGCAATAATAGTAAGTTTGTTCACTTACTATTAATGATTATAAGGGCTCCTGTAAACCTAACGGTCATCTATATCATAATAAAAGCCAAAAAAATAAGAATAAACTAAGATAGTTAAAGCAGTTAAAGCAGAAAACTAAGTAGGTTCTCTAACTAGCAGCAAGAATTGTCAATTCAATGGTTTTAAATTACTCCAGAATTTAATTAATTAATATTCTCCTTGAATAAGTCTACCCAAAACTTAAAACAAGATCATGTAATTGCAAGAAGAATAAGAGATATAACTCAAACCTGTTCAGACAAATTATATGCAAATGTAATCATCCCCCCTGAAGATATAGAAATTATATCTGTAGTAATTGAGGAATTTGTCGACAAATTTCATCACGGCAAAGAAGAACAAGCATATTTTCCGCAGACCAAATATAAAAATGGATTTGGAGAAGATATTCGCAAATTTTTGATTGAACATGAGCTTGGAAGGAGGATCGCCAGAATGCTTCTAAAGGAATTAAAGAAACGGAAAAAAGACAGAAACAATTTATGGAGGGAACCAGTTGCAAGATTCCTAAAATCATATGCAGTTTTCATAACAGATCATACTGGAAAAGAAGATAGTTTTTTTGATTTAGTTGAAGAAAGACGTAGTATATCAGATGAAGAGGATGAGATGTTAATGAGACATTATGAAAATTGTGAAAATATCGTGGGTGGAAAAGAGAGAATAAAACAGATGTTAAAATTGGTAGAATACTTAGAAAATCAGGAATGGATGAAAAAGGAGCTATAATCGATATTATTCTCAATAAAAAATATTATAATAAATTTCTCCAACTCGTAATTTTATTGGATAGTCACTTATGTTGATAGATACCGTTAATAATTATCTAGACTATTTTTCTATTAAAAGAAGGGAACCTATTTTCTCTAAAAAATCCCATATCTAATTTTGTAACATTGCAAATATGTGACGAATGCAATAATATAGTGAGGACAAATGAAGAAATATTTCGTACCGTCATTGTTAGCTGTATTAGGCTATAGTATAGTGCTGTCTTTTTTTGTAACAACAACTTTCGCTCAAGGCGGTCCATATACAGAAGAATATATGCAACAACATGATGGTGGGGATAGAGCCGAATATTTGCAAGAAATGGGACACAGTGATCCATGGTTTTATGTACCACCAGTCAATGATGTCAGCATGTCTACTACTAATAATGTACCAGCTAACTAGTAATATGAACTAAAAAATCATCCTCTCATTTTTTATAAATTGAAATGATTAGATAGATAATAAAGAGAATACTATTTTGAGGCCGTTATATTTTCTAGTAGTACATCTAATTCCTGTTCAGATATTTTACAGTGGCTAAGTGCATTCTTAGTATAATTAGCTTGTAATTGTTTAATGCATTCCTCCAAATGAAGGTCTATAGATTCAAGAGCTGATCGTTCAACGGTAGCGAAGATCTGAATAGAGTTCATAGATATTATGCTGAATCCTAATACAATCACAAATGTTATACTATATATAATAAATTGCTTCATCAAAGGCATAAGATATTGATATCAAATAAATATTATTGCAGTATGAACTCAATATTGAAATAGCAACAGATAAAAATATACCAGAAAAAGGAAATGATTTGCTATAAATTAAGGTCTTAACTAACCATAAAAACATCCATGAAAGTTTCTGATTTATGTAAAATGGTTCAAGATTCAATTCATTCCGGCAAATATCCCCTTGAGAACAATCAAAAAGGTCTAGCAAACTCAATTCAAATTATAAATAGGTCGTCCAAAGATGACCTAGAAGGCAGTGACATAAAAATAGAAGTAAGATTACAAGATCTGTTCGTTCTGAGTAACTATGTATCTAATATGCAGCATTTGCCAGGCATTATTGAGATAGATATACTAGATTCCTTCAAAATGTTGTGTAGACGTTTGGAAAGGATAGAAAAATCTACTAATGAACCTTCAAATTCTACAATTTCTTTAAGGAAATAATTAAATATTATTTCTGAAAAAGATGTAACCAATATTTGTAAAGATCAATTTCTGATTTTCTAATCTGACTTTTTCCAAATTTGATATTCTATCAATAATATTATGTTTCATGGATTATTAGATGTAAACATTATCTCTAACCATTTTCTTCAATTTTGTAAGAGCATCAGAAAGCGGTTGGTCTGTTTCAAATATAATTAGTGTGTGGTTACCAGTTTTATTGTCAGGCCAATATTTACCGGGACAGTAATCACACGTTGTATAAGTAAAATTGTATTCACTAATTATTCTAAGGCCATTATTTGGAAATTCAGTTCTATAATACTGAAGAGATCCTGGATGAGTTCCACCATCATTATCTTTATTATTTTCTACTTGATGAGAAGGAGTATAGAAACCACCCACTACTAGATTGCCTTTAGATTTTTGATTTGTAACCATTATAGTTCCTTCTTCTGCTTCATATTCTTTATTGACAATAGTGTAGTTTCCGACAGGAAGCGTAGTTGACTCAGAATTATTTGTATAGTCTAGTACGCCTGTTGTATAAATGACATTCCCATCTCTATTATTCGTGATGTCAATTGTCTCTGGATGAGGCGTATCCCAGGGAGCATCTGCATCAAGAAATGTTATATTAGTTCCCTCTGGTATAACTAGCACTTTTGGGATGTAATATGGGTTCTTATCAGTGATTAACTTGTGTTTTTCATCTTGCCAACTTTCATGTGCTTCATTTGCTATCAATATTATAAAAGATCCTACAGAACTAGGCAATATCATGGATTCTGATTTGTATACAGATTCTGCAGTAGGAATGCCTCTTGTTACGCTTTTCATTGATATTGATGAAGATAAATTGCCTTGTTGTGCCCAAGCTACAACTAAGCTTGCCTGACTTTTTGTTATTATGGTTGTATAAAGAGTAATAGAGAGTACTAATAATAGTGCCAGTGCCGGCCATCGTGAACATGATTTTGAAAGGACAGGTTTTGTCTTAGACATTTCTGGTACATCGGATCTTGTTGACCCTATTATAAATTGATAAGAATTAGAGGTTTGATCCAATTTGATTCACTAAGGCTTTCCAGTATTATTCCCTCGTTGGACATCTCCCCCAAGTTGTACGATGCCTCATACTACTTTCTTTCTCTCATTTTTAGATCTCTTTATGAATAACATTCTTAATCTATTACGATCGACTAGAAGATATGAAAGCTTACCTTGTATTGGCCTTGTTTGTTACATTAGTTATATGCTTCGTTACTGATCCAACTCCAACAGTAGTAGAAGATACAACTGATAGATCAATAGAAAGGTATCAGTATACACCTATAACATATAACAACAGCAATAATGTCAATGATAAAGATGGACAAAAGAGGATAGGCGGAGATGTAAACCATTCTTGCCCTAAATGCAATTCGTATAGTTTATCTTTCGAAGAACTTAATATAGCAGAGGGTAAACAAATTCAGTTGATAGATTGTAGTACTTGCGGTTTTGAGTGGCTAGAAATGTGGATATTGCCTAATTGGCTATGGTTAAAGTCATCGTCACCACAT
>Ga0075419_10000210_pt1 | contig 34079 bp, 30 predicted proteins | sample SoiMetdeltSBSDD3_FD_76900 | JGI IMG/M metagenome (GOLD analysis project Ga0075419, IMG submission 76900) | Bulk soil microbial communities from a Populus tree surrounding site in Tennessee, USA - Soil MetaG P. deltoides SBSDD3 | ecosystem: Environmental > Terrestrial > Soil > Tree plantation... | reverse complement strand
GAGACCGGCCGCCATCGCGGCACCGGTGCGCATCGCCGGGACCCGGGCGCTGAGCGGCTCGCCGAGCAGCAGCACCTTGGTCGCGCGGGTGTGCTCGCCGCCCCGGCTGAGGGTCGCCCGCCAGCCCACGTCGGAACCCTCCGCGCGCAGGATGTCGTGCAGTGAACCGCCGCCGCTGAGGATCGCCAGGTACGGCTCGATCATCCGCCGCGCCGCCCGCAGCGGGAGGTGTTCGACGGTGGCTCCGAGCGACTCGAGCAGCGCGGCGGCGCGGTCCCGGGCGGCCAGCAGCTCGCGGCTGATCGGCCGCAGCCAGGCGTGCTCGGTGATCAGCACCCGCAGGCCGTCGAGCCGCACCGTCGCGGGATCGCCGAGTGGCGCGGGACGGCACAACGGGTCCTCGCCGTCCGGCCCGGCCAGCAGCCGCAGCAGCGGCATCAGGTCCTCTGCGCGGCGGGCCAGCGGACCGTTCGCGAGCAGCCGGGCAGCACCGCCGCGCGGCGCCGGGAAGGCGCCGGTCAGCGGTACCAGACCCACGCTCGGCTTGTGCCCGAACACGCCGCAGCAGAATGCCGGCATCCGGATCGAGCCGCCGACGTCGGAGCCGAGTCCGAACGGCGCGCCGCCGGATCCGACCGTGGCGCCCTCTCCGCCGGACGAGCCGCCCGCGGTCCGGACCGGGTCGTACGGGTTGCTGGTCCGCCCGTACACCCGGTTCTCGGTCTCGATCCACATGCACAGCTCGGAGGTGTTGGTCAGCCCGAGCGGGATCGCGCCGGCGTCGGTCATCCGGCGGACCACCGGTGCGGTGCGCTCCGCGCGGTGGTTGCGCCGGGCAACGACACCGGCACTGTTCGGCATCCCGTCGACCGCGATCGACTCCTTCACCGTGAACGGCACGCCGAGCAAGGGCGGCAGGACGTCGTCCGGTCCGGCGGCGGCGACCTGCTCGTCGGCCCGGTCGGCGCGTGCACGGGCCGCGTCGAAGGCGTCCACCACAACCGCGTTGACCACCGGGTTGACCCGCTCCAGCACGGCGATGTGTGCCTCGACGACCTCGCGGGCCGTGGTCCCGCCGGTCCGGATCATCCGGGCCAGGTCGACCGCTGAGCGCTCGGTGAGCGGGTCGGTGCTGCGGGTGAGCGTTCCTCCGCGTCCGGTGTTGCTGGCGGTGGGAGGAGGTGCGGTCCTCCGGCTGCTTCCGCGGCCAGGTCCCATTCTTCGAGTGTAGGCAGTGGATGGGTCGGTCGTTGCCCGCGGCACCGGCGTGTTGGGAGCATGCGCAACATGACCTCCATGCTCGGAGACTGGCGCGACCTCGGCACGCTGGAACGGGTCGCCGCGGCCGTCCGCGGCGGCGAGCTCGACCCGGTCGGGCTGACCGAGCGGGCACTGCTCCGGGCCGAGCAGACAGCCGCGCTGAACGCCGTCGTACACCTCGATCCGGACGGCGCCCGAGCGGTTGCGGCGGGGCACGACCGGCGTGGTCCGCTGGCCGGGATCCCCGTACTGGTGAAGGAGATCGTCGAGGTCGAGGGCTGGCCGTTCCGCTGCGGCTCGGCGGCCTTCGCGGACCGGGTCGGCACCCGGGACGCGGAGGTGGTCCGCCGGTTGCGTGCGGCCGGCGCGGTGCTGCTCGGGCTCAGTCACAGCCACGAGTTCGCGTACGGCCCCACCGGTACGTCGAACCGCGTCGGCCCGTGCCGGAACCCGCACGACCCGGAGCGGATGAGCGGTGGCTCCAGCGCCGGAGCGGGTGCCGCGGTCGCGGCCGGCGTCGTGCCGCTGGCGATCGGTACCGACACCGCCGGTTCGGTCCGGATCCCGGCCGCGTTGTGCGGGGTTGTCGGTGCCAAGCCGGCCCGGGGGACGCTGCCCGCATGCGGGGTCTTCCCGCTCGCGCAGAGCCTGGACCACCTCGGCGTGCTGACCGGGTCGGTCGCGGACGCGGCGTACGCGCTCGAGGTGCTGGCCGGGCGTGGGGCCGGGCCGGGTGCCGCGGGTGACGCGCCCCGGCTCGGCGTGGTGGCGAACCCGGAGTACCGGGACTGGCAGCAGGACGTGGGCCGGGCGTGGACCGCCGCGCTGGACCGGCTCCGCGCGGCCGGCGCCCGGCTCGAGGAGGTCACACTGCCGGACTGGACCGCGATGACCGCGACCGCCGTCGACCTGCAGGGTCCGGAGGCGACCGCGGTCCACCTCGGCCGGGACACCAGCCGCTACCAGCCCGATGTGCAGCGGCGGCTCAGCTCCGCGGCCAAGATCCCCGCCTGGCGGTACGTCCGGGCTCGGGCCGACGCCGCCACGCTCACGACGACCGTGACGGAGCTGCTCGCCGGGCTGGACGCCGTGGTGCTGCCCGCGGTGCCGATCACCGCCCCCGGCGTGGAGGCCGACGAGATCGCCGGGCCGGACGGCCCGACCAGGGTGCGCGAGCGGCTGTTGCGCAACACCCGGCTGGCGAACATCACCGGCCATCCGGCGTGGAGCGTGCCGCTGCCATCGCCCGGCCTCCCGGTCGGCCTGCAGCTGCTCGCGGCCGATGACGGTCAGGCCGCGGCCGCCGCCAGGTGGATCGAACGCGCATTCACCCGCTAGTCCGGAGCCTCACCCACCGCCAGTCCGCGCAGCGCGTCGAGCGATCGCACCGACAGCCCCACCAGCTCGTCGGCGGTCATCGGTCGCTCGTCCAGTGCCGACCACTCGATCGCCAGGTCCTCGACGTACGCGAACCAGGCGTGCACGGTCATCCGGGTCACCTCGCCGGCATCGCCGTCGCCGAGCGTCTCGAGCACCCGGGCGGTGAGCGCCGCCCGGGTCTCGTCGTACACCTCGACGACGAAGTCGTCCCCGCCCGCCGCGCCGCGGACGAACGAGATGTACGACTCCCGCCGCCGGTCCACGAAGGCCACGTACGCGGTCAGCATCGCCTGCAGCTGTTCGACCGGCGGCAGGGCCGGGTCCGGCCGGGTCTGCCGGAGCAGCCGCCGGGCCGCGGCCCGCATCACCTCGACGTAGAAGTCCCGCTTGGTCGGGAAGTAGTGGAACAGCAGCCCGCGGGAGATCCCGGCCTGCTCGGCCACCGCGTCCACGGACAGCTGGTGGATCGGCCGGGTGGCGAGCATCCGCAGGCCGAGTCCGACCAGCTGCTTGCGCCGGTCGTGTGCGGTGAGTCTCTGTCGGGTGTTCCCAGCCACACTATTGAGCATTGCTCAACGCCTGCGCTACGGTCAACGCGCCGAGAGGAGTGCCGCCATGGGGTTCGAGCCGTCGCCGCGAGCGCAGCAGCTGATCGCGCAGGTCGAGGAGTTCATCCGGACCGAGATCGAGCCGGTCGAGGCAGAGGTGCACGCCGCCCAGCGGCAGGCGGAGGATCCCTGGCAGCCGCATCCGATGATCGCCGAGCTGCAGGCGAAGGCCCGCAAGAAGGGGCTGTGGAACCTGTTCCTGCCGCAGGCCGCCGAGCTCGGGTACGGCGAGGGGCTGGGCAACCTCGACTACGCGCCGATCGCCGAGCTCACCGGCCGGTCCTTCCTCGCGCCGGGCATCTTCAACTGCAGCGCGCCGGACACCGGCAACATGGAGGTGCTGGTCAAGTACGGCTCGGCCGAGCAGCAGCGGGAGTGGCTCGAGCCACTGCTGGACGGTCGGATCCGGTCCGCGTTCTGTATGACCGAGCCGGACGTCGCGTCGTCGGACGCCACCAACATGGCGGCCACCGCGGTCGTCGAGGGCGACGATGTCGTCGTCAACGGCCGGAAGTGGTGGAGCACCGGGGTCGGCCACCCGGACTGCAAGATCCTGATCTTCATGGGTCTCACCGACCCGGACGCGCACCGGTACGCGCGGCACACGATGGTGCTCGTCCCGCGCGACACCCCCGGCGTCACGGTCGAGCGGATGCTGTCGGCGATGGGCCGATACGACGAGCCGCACGGGCACGGCGAGGTGTCCTTCGTCGACGTCCGGGTCCCGGTCGCGAACATCATCGCCGGACCGGGCCGAGCATTCGAGATCGCGCAGGGACGGCTGGGCCCGGGCCGGGTGCACCACTGCATGCGGCTGATCGGGCTGGCCGAGCGGGCGCTCGAGCTGGCCATCCGCCGGGGCACGTCGCGCACCGCTTTCGGCAAGCCATTGGTCAACCTCGGCGGCAACCGGGAGCGGATCGCCGAGGCCCGGATCGCGATCAGCTCCGCCCGGTTGCTGGTGCTGCAGACCGCGCATCTGCTCGACACCGCCGGCCTCGCCGGGGCGCTGAGCGAGGTCAGCCAGATCAAGGTCGCGGTACCGCGGATGGCGCAGGACGTGGTGGACTTCGCGATCCAGCTGCACGGTGGCGGCGGCCTGTCCGACGACCACCCGCTGGCCGGGTTCTGGACCGCGGCGCGGGCGCTCCGACTGGCGGACGGGCCCGACGAGGTGCACCGTGGAGTCATCGCCAAGCTTGAGCTCGCGAAGTACTCCCAGGAGCAGTGATGGCCAAGAGGATCCTCGTCACCGGCGGGTCGTCCGGTCTCGGTGCCGCCCTGGTCCGGCAGTTCGTTGCTGAAGGCAACAGGGTGCTCGCAACCGATGTGCGCGGTGAGGCACCCGAGGGCGCGTCGTACCTGACGCTCGATGTGCGCAGCGACGAGGACTGGGCGGCGGCGGTCGAGTGGTGCCGGCGCGAATGGGACGGGCTGGACCTGCTGGTGAACAACGCGGGCGTCGCCACCGGCGGGCGGATCGACGTCGAGACGATCGCCGAGTGGGACCGGGTGGTCGACGTCAACCTGATGGGTGTGGTGCGCGGCTGCCGGGCTTTCGCGCCGGTGTTCAAACAGCAGCGGTCCGGGCACATCGTGAACACCGCGTCCGCCGCCGGGCTGGTGCACCCGCCGATGATGAGCTCGTACAACACGGTCAAGGCCGGCGTGGTCGCGCTGTCCGAGACGCTGTCGCACGAGCTGCACCCGTACGGCGTGGCGGTGTCGGTGGTGTGCCCGTCGTTCTTCAAGACCAACCTGGCCGACTCGATCCAGGGCAGCGACACCGACATGAACGCGGTCGCCAAGCGGCTGATCGAGAAGTCCCCGCGGACCGCGGACGAGATCGCCACCGCGGTGCTGAACGGGATCGCCAAGCACCGGTTCCTGATCATCCCGGACCGGCCCGCGCTGATGTCGTGGCGGACCAAGCGCTTCGCCCGGCCGCTGTACGACCGCCAGATGCGCAAGATCGCCGCCCGCGCGCAGTCCCGCTCCGCCGGATCCCCTCCCGTTGCGTCCGACGAAACGGACGCACCTTCCGCCGGCTCGCCGGACGCGAGCGATCCGCAGGAGCGGGCCGGGTGAGTGACAGCACGAGGGCGGTGCGCGAGGAGGACACGTTCGACGTCGGGGCGGCCGACCGTTGGCTGCGTGAGCACTGCGGTGCGGATCTGCCGGCCGGCGAGCCCGAGGTCCGGCAGTTCGCCGGCGGCTCGTCGAACCTGACGTACCTGCTGCGGTACGACGGCCGCGAGCTGATCCTGCGCCGGCCGCCGAGCGGCACCAAGGCCCGCGGGGCGCACGACATGGGCCGCGAGCACCGGATCCAGTCGGCTCTCGCCCCGGTCTTCCCGTATGTGCCCGCGATGGTCGGCTACTGCTCGGACGAGAGCGTGATCGGGTCCGAGTTCTACGTGATGGAGCGGATCGCCGGCACCGTTCCGCACCATGACCTCGGCGTGGACCTGCCGCCGGAGCAGGTCGGACAGCTCTGCCGGACCGTGATCGACATCCTGGTCGAGCTGCACCAGGTGGACGTCGCGGCCGCCGGGCTGGCCGACCTCGGCAAGGGCGCGGGGTACGTCGAGCGGCAGATCGGCGGCTGGACGAACCGCTACCGCAAGGCCAGGACCTGGAACGTGCCGCGGTTCGAGAAGGTGATGGCCTGGCTGGACCGGAATCGGCCCGAGGACGTCGCGACCTGCCTGATCCACAACGACTACCGGTTCGACAACGTGGTGCTCGCGGCGGACGACCCGCTGCGGGTGGCCGGCGTACTCGACTGGGAGCTGGCGACGATCGGCGACCCGCTGATGGACCTGGGCAGCTCGATGGCGTACTGGGTGCAGGCCGATGACGACTGGGCCTTCCGGAGGTTCCGGCGGCAGCCGACGCACCTGCCGGGGATGATGACCAGGGCCGAGGTGGTCGACTACTACTGCGAGCGCAGCGGGTTGAAGCCGGACAGCTGGACCTTCTACGAGGTGTACGGACTGTTCCGGCTGGCGGCGATCGTGCAGCAGATCTACTACCGCTACCACCACAAGCAGACCCGGAACCCGGCGTTCAAGAATCTCTGGCTGCCGGTCATCATGCTGGAACGGCGCTGCACCCGGCTCATTGCCCGGAGCAACCGACGATGAGTGTCGTCTACCTGGTCCGGCACGGGCAGGCGTCGTTCGGGCGCAGCGACTACGACCGGCTCTCGCCGCTCGGGGAGCAGCAGTCCGCCCGGCTCGGCACGGCGCTGGCCGAGCGCGGGGTGAAGCCGGACCTGGTCGTGTCGGGTGCGATGAACCGGCACCTGCGCACGGCTGAGCTCGCACTCGACGCCGCGGGCCTGTCCGCCCGGGTCGAGACCGATGCCGGGTTCAACGAGTTCGACCACGACCAGATCGTGCTCGCGCACAAACCGGCGTACAAGCATCGCGCGGTGATGCTCGCGGACCTGGCCCGGACCAGGCAGCCGGCCCGGGCGTTCCAGGAGATGTTCGAGCAGGCGACGCGGCGCTGGGTGGCCGGTGACGGTACCTATGCGGAGTCGTTCGCGACCTTCTGCGAGCGGGCGGACGCCGCGGTCCGTCGTACCGCCGAGGGCGTCGGCAAGGGTCAGACCGCGTTGGTGTTCACCTCCGCCGGGCCGATCGCGGCGGTGGTGAGCCGGCTGCTCACCGGCACCGACGACCTGTGGCTGAAGCTCAACCCGGTCGCGGTGAACACCGCGGTGACCAAGATCGTCAGCGGCCGCCGCGGCCTCACGGTCGTCAGTGTCAACGACCACAGCCACCTCGAGGGCACCGATCTACTGAGCTACCGCTAGGAGCTGCTAATGCGACGCAACGTCCTGATCACCGGGGCCAGCGCGGGTCTCGGCGCCGAGATGGCCCGGCAGTTCGCGGCCCGCGGCCACGACCTGGCGCTGACCGCGCGGCGCACCGATCGGCTGACCGCGCTGCGGGACGAGATCGTCGCGAGGCATCCGGCTCGGACCGTGCTGGTCAAGCGCCTGGATGTGAACGACCACGACCAGGTGTTCAAGGTGTTCGGTGAGGCGGCCGGTGAGCTCGGCTCGCTGGACCGGGTGATCGTGAACGCCGGCCTGGGCAAGGGGGCACCGGTCGGCAGCGGGCGGTTCGACGCGAACCGGGAGACGGCGATGACGAACTTCGTCGCGGCGCTGGCGCAGTGCGAGGCGGCGATGCAGGTGTTCCGCGCGCAGGACGCCGGCCACCTCGTGGTGATCTCGTCTGTCTCGGCGATGCGCGGGCTGCCGAAGACGATGACCTCGTACGCCGCCACGAAGGCCGGTGTCGCGTCGCTCGCCGAGGGGATCCGGATGGAGATGCTCGGCAAGCCGATCAAGGTCAGCACGATCTTCCCGGGCTACATCCGCTCGGAGATGAACGAGAAGGTGCCGAAGGTCCCGTTCATCGTCGACACCGCCACCGGTGTGAAGGCGATCGTCGCCGCGATCGAGTCCGAGAAGCCGAAGGCCGTCGTCCCCTCCTGGCCCTGGCGCCCCCTCGCCTTCGCCATCCGCCACCTCCCCCTCCCCCTCGTCCGAAAGCTGGTCTGATGACATCCGTTCATCGGGCCCTTGTGGCCCGGCGTGTCGTCGTTCGTCGGGCCCTTGTGACCAGGAGGCGAGCATGACGTGGGGTCTGACGGTGCCGCTCACCGGCGTACCGCTGCGCGATCATCGCGAGCTGGTGACCGAGCTGGCATCGCTCGGCTACACGGACCTGTGGTCGGCCGAGGTCGCGGGCACGGACGCGTTCACGCCGCTGGTGCTCGCGTCGCAGTGGGACGACAGGCTCCGGCTCGGTACCGCCGTCGTACCCGTGCACACCCGCGGCCCGGCCGCGCTCGCGATGCAGGCCGCGGCGCTCGCGGACCTGGCGCCCGGGCGGTTCGTGCTCGGCATCGGGACGTCGTCGGAGACGATCGTGACCGGCTGGAACGGCATCGCGTTCGACGAACCCTACAAGCGCACCCGCGACGTGCTGCGGTTCCTGCGGACCGCGTTCGCGGGGGAGAAGGTGGACGGCGCGTTCGACACCTTCAGCGTCAAACGGTTCCGGTTGGAGAAGGCGCCGGACGTACCGCCCAAGATCATGCTGGCCGCGCTCCGGCCGGGCATGTTGCGGCTGGCCGCCCGCGAGGCCGACGGCGCGATCACGAACTGGCTGTCCGCCGATGACGTGCCGCGCGTCCGCGAGGTGCTAGGTGACGGGGTCGAGCTCGCGGCCCGGATCTTCGTCTGCGTGACCGAGGACGCCGAGCAGGCCCGGGCGATCGGGCGGTTCCTGATCGCGTCGTACCTGACCGTCCCGGCGTATGCCGCCTTCCACGACTGGCTCGGTCGCGGTGAGGTGATGGGACCGATGCGCGAGGCCTGGGCGGCGGGGGACCGGCAGGCCGCGATGGCCGCCGTGCCGGACGAGGTGGTCGACGACCTGGTCGTGCATGGCAGCGCGGACCAGTGCCGTGCCGCCGTCCACCGGTACACCACCAGCGGCCTCGACAGCCCGATCCTTGCCCTGCTTCCCACCGGCGCCGACCTCCGCGACACCGCTCGTCTCCTCACCCCCTGAACCCCTCGGGGTGGTCGCAAGGGCCCGATGAACGACGACACGCCTGGTCACAAGGGTCCGATGAACGGAAGGGTGGGGGGTATGACGGTGGCGGTGTTCGGGGCGGGGAGTATCGGGTGCTACGTGGGTGGGCGGCTGGCGGGGGCCGGGGCGGATGTGGTGCTGGTCGGGCGGGAGCGGCTGGCGCAGGAGGTCGCCGCGCACGGGTTGCGGATCACCGACTGGCAGGGCGCGGACCTCGCCGTCGAGCGGGTCCGGTACGAGACCGCCGCGCATGCCGCGGCCGGCGCCGACCTGGTACTCGTCACGGTCAAGTCGGCGGCGACCGCGCGGGCGGCCGAGGAGCTGGCCGGTGCGCTCGGGCCGGACGCGGTGGTGATCAGCTTCCAGAACGGGCTCCGCAATGCCGAGACGCTCCGGCACGGCCTGCCCGGCCGCACCGTGCTGACCGGGATCGTGCAGTTCAACGTCGTGCACCGCGGCGAGGGCGCGTTCCACGCCGGCACCGAGGGCGGGCTCGAGGTCGAGGACCACCCGGCGCTGGCGCCGTACCTGGAGCTGTTCGACCGCGCCGGGCTCGCACTGGAACGGCACCGGGACATGCTGCCGGTGCAATGGGCGAAGCTGTTGCTCAACCTCAACAACCCGGTGAACGCGCTGTCCGGGCTGACGCTCAAGGCGCAGCTGTCGCAACGGCCGTTCCGGCGGTGTGTCGCGCTGGCGCAGGCCGAGGCACTCCGGCTGCTCGCCGCCGATGGAACGACGCCCGCCAAGCTCACGCCGCTGCCGCCGCGGTGGATCCCGCGGCTGCTCGGTGCTCCGGACGCGTTGTTCACCCGGCTGGCCGGTCAGATGCTGGCGATCGACCCGCACGCCCGGAGCTCGATGCTGGACGACCTGGACGCCGGCCGCCCGACCGAGGTCGACCACCTGAACGGCGAGGTGGTCCGGCTCGCGGAACGGCTCGGCCGGACCGCGCCGGTCAACACACGCCTGGTCGAGCTGGTCCACCAGGCCGAGGACGGCGGCCGGCGCGGATGGTCCGGACCCGACCTGTACGACGAGTTGCGGGCCGCCGCTGGGACACGGGTCCGGTGATTGCAGCGGCAGGGACCGGTGGCGTCGTACGGTAGGCCGCATGGGAACCGAGGAGGAGCCGCGTCCGGACAAGGATGCGCAGAAGAAGTCAGGTACCGACGGCGGCGATATCGAGTCAGGCGGTGATATCGAGTCGGGCGGTGATATCGAGTCCGGTGGTGACATCGAGTCCGGTGGTGACATCGAGGGAGGCGGCACCGACTAGCGCCGCACCGAGTAAGACTAGCGCCGCACCGAGTAGCTAGCGACGTAACTGGCGACCTCTCAGCGACACGGCAGGGCGAGGCTGAACGTCGAGCCTCGCCCTACTGTGCTGGTCACACTGATCTGCCCGGAGTGCGCTTCGACAAGGTGCTTGGTGATGGCGAGGCCGAGACCACTGCCGCCGGTACTGCGGCTACGGGACGGGTCCGCGCGGTAGAACCGGTCGAACAGGTGCGGCAGATGTTCGGCCGCGATCCCCGGCCCGGTGTCGGACACGATCAGGTCGACCCAGCCCGCGCGCGGCTGCACCGACACGGTGACCGAGCCGCCGGCCGGGGTGAACTTGACCGCGTTCGCGACCAGGTTGCCGAGTGCCTGCCGGATCCGGGCCGGGTCCACGGTGACGATCGCCGGACCGGCCACGGACAGCTCGAGCGAGACCCCGGCGGTGTCCGCGGCGGCACGGTGCGCGGCCACGATCTGCTGGGCGAGCTCGGCGAGGTCGCGTTCCTCCGGATGCAGCCGGAGCATGCCCGCATCCGCGAGTGCCAGCTCCTGCAGGTCCGATACCAGCCGCTCCAGCAGCGCGGTCTCCTCGAGCAGCGACCCGACCAGCGCGCGGTCCAGTGCGACCACGCCGTCCTCGGTCGCCTCCAGGTAGCCCTTGATGTTGCTCAGCGGGGTGCGCAGCTCGTGCGCCACGTCGCTGACCATCACCCGCCGCTGGTGCTCGCCCTGCTCGATCGACGACGCCATCGCGTTGAACGCATGGCCGAGCCGGGCCACCTCATCGCTCCCCGTCACCGGGACCCGGGCGGCGCGGTCTCCGTGCGTCATCCGCTGCGCGGCCCCGGTCAGAGCCAGGATCGGCCGGACCAGCCGGCGGCCGGCCAGCACGGTGACCAGCGCGGCCAGCAGCAGTACGCCGAGCGCGGTCGCCGCGGTCCGCAGCAACCCCTCGACGCTGAACACGTTGAACCGGTCGCTGGTGCCGAGGTACAGCTTCGCGGCGGGCGCGACGTAGGGGCGCAGCGCCTCCGTCCGCGCGGTGGTCAGGCACTTCTTGACGGCCGGCTGGGCCACGCTCTTCTCGTCGCCGACCGGGATCACGGTCAGCAGCCCGTCCGGCCCATCCTGGTTGAACTTGAACGGGACCCCAGCCTGCTCCAGGCAGGTCGCGCCACGCGTCACCTCGTCCTTGTTCACCCGCTGCGCCAGCTCGCTCGGCGCGTACAGCTCGGGTGACACGCACACGTGGCTGCGCAGGTCGTACGACGTCGTGACCTTCGCGCCGCCGGCCTTCGCGACCGACTGCACCGACACCTGCGGTACGCCGTCCGGACCGGGCAGCAGAACAGCCGGCTCACCCCGGCGCAGCAGACACGCCATTGCGGACTTCGCGAGCGCCTCCCGCCGCGTGTGCTCGTCCTCGGTCAGCCGCCAGTACGGCGACCGGAACCCTCCGCCGCCGGCCGAGACGGCGACGTCGGCCGCGCCAGCCTTGACCATCGGGGTGACGAGACCGATCGGGGCGCTGGACGGCGCGGCCACGTCGATCGTTGCCGCAGGCACCGATGGTAACCCGCCGCCGTCGCGGGCCGAGTCCGCGATCACCCGGCCGTCTGCGTCGGTGAGCGCGATCCGGCGGCCGGTACGCTGCGCGGCCGCGGCGACCACCGCGCCGACGTCCTGCCAGGTCGCGTGCTCGGTCGCGTACCCGGTCAGCTCGAGGTAGATGGACTGGTCGGACTCGAGCAGCGAGGCGGAAGACTCGATCTCGCCCTGCAGCTGCTCACCCGCGCTGTACGTCGCCAGCACCGCGGTCGCGGCCACCGCACCGAGGGCGACCGTGAGCGACAGCGCCAGCAGCCGGAACCGCAGACTACGACGCATCGGCGACCGCCTCCGCGAGCTTGTAGCCGACTCCGTACACGGTCAGCAGGTACCGCGGCCGGGCCGGCGCGACCTCGATCTTCTTCCGCAGGTTCATCACGTGCACGTCGATGGTCCGGTCGAATACGTAGTGGTCGAACCCGAAGGCCTGCTCGAGCAGCTGCTGCCGGGTGAACGCCCGCCCCGGCGAGGCCGCTAGCCCGGCCAGGATCTTGAACTCCGCGGGGGTGATCTCGACCGGCAGCCCGGCCATGCTCACCTCGTGCCGCACGGTGTCGACAGTCAGCTCGCCGACCCGGAGCACGCCGCTGTCGTCGGCCGCGGAGCCACCACGGCGCAGCACCGCCCGGATCCGGGCGACCAGCTCGCGCGGGCTGTACGGCTTGGTCACGTAGTCGTCCGCGCCGAGGTCGAGCCCCAGCAGCAGGTCGTCCTCGGTGGACCGGGCGGTCAGCATGATGATCGGTACGTCCCCGGTATGATCCAGGTCCGCCCGCAGTACGCGGCAGACGTCGAGCCCGTCCACCACGGGCATCATCACGTCCAGCACCAGCAGGTCCGGCCGCCGCCGCCGCGCTTCGTCGATCGCCGACCGGCCGTCGTGCACGACCACGCACGCGTGGCCTTCCCGCTCCAGGTAGCGGCGTACCAGCTCAGCCTGCTTGTGGTCGTCCTCGGCCACCAGGATCCGCGCGCCCATGGCCGGAGTGTGTCAGTCGAACTTAAGGATTCCATGAAGAACAACGACGGCATTTTCCGGGATGTGAAGGCCGCAACGATCGCTGATCGGACCTTCACAGCATCTTCACAGCCGACCCGCGACGCTGCGTGTCATGACCAGGAGAGCAGCGATCGCGATGGTGTGCGCACTGGGGCTCACAGCCGGGTGCGGGGGCGGCGGGTCGAACGATCCGACGGGCTCCGGTGACGAGCAGAAGAGCCCGCTGGCCGAGTACATCGGCGGCGACTTCACCGCGGGCGGCGGCATGGTGGTGAAGTTCGCGGTCGCCGGCGACAACGGCAATGAGCAGCCGACCGAGCAGCAGCTCGCGCAGCAGCGCCGGATGGAGGATCTGATCGCGACGTGCATGCGCGACCAGGGTTTCGAGTACGTGCCGGTACCGCCGGAGGCGAAGCCGAAGTCGAAGTTCGCCGAGGCGTTCGAGCTGCCGCCGGACAAGTTCGCCGAGCAGTACGGGTACGGCATCAGCACCTTCGACTGGAGTGACCCGGTCGGCGAGGACGGCACCGACCCGAACCGCCAGATCCGCGACCGGCTGTCGGCCACCGCGAAGAAGGCGTACGACAAGGCGCTCGACGGCGAGGGCATGGTGGTCGCGTCCGGCGGCGGCGCCAAGGTGTCGAGCAGCAAGTCGACCGATCTGGGCTGCCGCGGCAAGGCGGCCGAGCAGGTGTACGGCAAGCCGAAGGACCTGAAGAACCCGGGCCAGGAGATGCGCCGGTTCGACAGCCTGTTCAAGGATCTGGAGGCGCTACGGAAGCGGATCGAGGCGGACCCGCGGGTGGCCGATGCGGCACAGGCGTGGTCGGACTGCATGGCCGACGGCCGGTACACCGGGCTGAACAAGCCCGAGGACGCCCGCACCAAGGTGCAGCAGCGGATGGACCGGCTGCTCGGGATCGACTCCAGCGGGCCGGGACCGACGGCCAAGCCGAAGAGTCCGAAGGACCTCGACCCGGCGCAGCTGTCCGCGCTGAAGCGGTACGAGCTGGCGATCGCGAAGGCCGACTACGACTGCAAGCAGGCGCACTACGAGAAGCCGTTCCGTGAGGTGCGGTTCCAGCTCGAGACCGAGTTCGTGGGCACGCACCGCACGCTGTTGGAGCAGTACAAGGAGTGGGCCGGCCAGCAGAAGGGCCCGCGGTGAGGTCGCGACGCCGGGTACTCGTCGTCGTCGCGGTGGTCGCCGTTCTCGCCCTCGGAGCCGGGCTCGCGGCCGGCAGCCGGCTCACCTCGCCGGCCGACGCGGCCGCCCGGACTGCCGCGCCGGCCGCGTCGCAGATCACCGTGCCGGTGGAGCAACGGGCACTGTCCACCCGGGTGGTGGCCCGCGGCGACGCGTCGTTCGACGGCGCGGTGAACGTGACGGTGGAGACCGGCGGACTGGCTAACCGGCCGGTTGTCACCGGCCAGGTGCCGAAGGTCGGTGCCACGATCCGGGAGGGCAAGCCGTTGCTGGAGATCACCGGCCGGCCGGTGCTCGCGCTCGCCGGGGTGCTGCCGATGTACCGCTCGCTGCGCCCGGGCATGCGCGGGCCCGACGTACGCCAGCTCGAGCAGACCCTGCGGCGGCTCGGGCACGACCCCGGCGAGGTCGACGACCTGTACGACGCCGACACCGCGCTCGCGGTCGCCCGGCTGTTCCGGGCCGCCGGGTACGAGCCACCCGCGGTGGACGAGCAGCTGGTACAGGCTGTCGACGCGGCGGAGCAGCAGGTGGACAGCGCGGAGACCGGGGTCGGCTCGGCGCAGCGCGCGCTGGACCAGGCCGAGGCCGGCCCGAGCCAGGCTCAGCGGGTGCAGGCCGACAACGCCGTGCGGGCCGCCGAGCGCGAGCTCGCCGCCGCCCGTCGTACCGGTGACGCCCGGGCGATCGCGCAGGCGCAGGACCAGGTGAGGCTGGCGAAGGCGCAACGCAGCGACCTGCTCGACGGCCGGGACACCTCAGCCGAGCGCACCGCACTGCGGCAGGCCCGGGAACACCTCGCCGACGCCCGGGACGCGCTCGCCGAGGCTCGGCTGAACGCCGCGACGCCGCTTCCGGTATCCGAGATCGTGTACGTGAAGAGCCTGCCGCGCCGGGTCGACGACGTGAACGTCACCCGCGGCTCGGTCGTGAACGGCCCGGTGATGTCGGTCAGCGGCGCCGCGCTGGTCGTCACCATCCAGGTCGACGCCGCCACCAAGCAGCTGCTCCGCACCGGCATGACCGGCACCTTCGACCTCGGCAACGGCCAGCGGGTGGACGCGACCGTCCGCCGTATCACCCGGAACGAGAACCTGTACGACGTGGTGCTGGCGCCTCGTCGTACGCTCAGCGGCCAGCAGCTGGAGCTGCTCCGGAACGCCAACGTCCGGGTCACGATCCCGGTGAAGAGCACCCGCGGCAAGGTGCTCGCCGTACCGATCGCAGCCCTGACCGCCGGGTCCGGCGGCGAGTCCCGGGTCGAGGTGGTCCGCACCGACGGCGAGGTCGAGCTGGTCGAGGTCCAGGTCGGGCTGTCCGCGGACGGGTACGCCGAGGTCCGCGGAGCCCTGAAGGCCGGCGACCAGGTGGTGGTGGGTCGATGACCGGGTACGACGTCCCGGCCGCCTGGCGATCGTCGTACCGGCCGGCGGTGGCGGTGACCTCGGCCGCGCGGCCGCCGGTGGTCGCGATGATCGGGGTGGGCCGGGTCTACCCCGGTCCACCAGAGGTGGCCGCGATCCGGCACGCGGACCTGACAATCGGCGCCGGTGAGTACCTGTCGATCGTCGGTCCGTCCGGTTCGGGCAAGTCGACGCTGCTGCACCTGCTCGGGCTGCTGGACAAGCCGACCGGCGGCACGTACCGGCTGGACGGCGTGGACACCTCGACCCTGCGGGAACGCCGCCGCGCGGTCTTGCGCGGCGAGCGGATCGGGTTCGTGTTCCAGGCGTTCCACCTGCTCGACCACCGGACCGTGCTGGAGAACGTCGCGCTGTCCATGCTGTACGTCGGGGTGCCGCGGCAGGAACGGTTCGCCCGGGCCCGCCGGGCGCTCGACCGGGTCGGGCTCGGCCACCGGATCGACTTCTCGCCGACCACGCTGTCCGGCGGCGAACGCCAGCGCGTCGACATCGCCCGGGCCTTGGTCGCCGAACCCAGCCTGCTCCTCGCCGACGAACCGACCGGCAACCTGGACACCGCGAACGCGTCCGCCATCCTGGACGTCTTCGACGAGCTCCACCGCGACGGCATGACGCTCGCCGTGATCACCCACGACGAACACGTCTCGGCCCGCGCCCAGCGCCAGGTCCACATAGTCGACGGGACCCTCCGGTGGTAAGGCCACTGCCGTTCATCGGGCCCTTGTGGCGCGGCGTGTCGTCGATCATCGGGCCCTTGTTTCCACGGCGGGGTGCGGGCCGGGCTCCGCGGCCGGCGGTCCGGGACTTGCTGGACGAGGCGCTGGCAGGCGTCGCGGCCCGCCCGACCCGGCTGGTGCTTACCACGCTCGGCACTGTGCTCGGCATCGCCGCACTGGTCGGCACCCTCGGGCTCGGTCAGACCGCGTCGGGCCAGATCACCCAGCGGTTCGACCTGGCCGCCGTCACCCGGGTCGCCGTACAACCCGGCGAGCGCGACGCCGGCGAGGAGACGCAGGCGGTGACTCAGCTGCCGTGGGACGCGCCCGCCCGGGTCCGGCGGCTGAACGGTGTCGAAGCGGCCGGCACCTTCAGCCGCCTGGACGTCGGGGACGACCTGGTGCGCAGCGTCGCGGTGGTCGACCCGCGCGGCGACGACGCGTTCCAGCTCGCCGTGATCGCGGCCTCGTCCGGGCTGTTCGACGCGGTCCGCGGCGAGCTGCGCACCGGGCGGTACTTCGACGACGGGCACGACCGGCGCGGCGACCGGGTCGTCGTGCTCGGCAAGAACGCCGCCGCCCGGCTCGGCATCAACCGGATCGACGCGCAGCCGGCGGTGTTCCTCGGCGACCAGCCGTACACGGTGATCGGGATCCTCGACAGCGTCGCCAACCGGGCCGAGCTGCTCGATGCAGTGATCATGCCGAACGGCGCCGCGCGCACCGCCTACGACCTGCAGTCGCCCGCCGAGCTCGAGATCCGCACCGCGGTCGGCGCCGCCCAGCTGATCGCCCGGCAGGCGCCGGTAGCGATCGACCCGAACGAGCCGACCGCACTGCAGGTCGACGCGCCGCCGGCACCGGGCCAGGTCCGCCGCGACGTCGAGGCCGATGTGAACGCGTTGTTCCTGCTCCTCGGCGGCGTCGCGCTGCTCGTCGGCGGTCTCGGGATCGCGAACGTCACGCTGCTCTCGGTCCTGGAACGTATCTCGGAGATCGGCCTGCGCCGCGCTCTCGGCGCCGCCCGCCGGCACATCGCCGCGCAGTTCCTGGTGGAGAGCGTGGTCATCGGTTTCCTCGGCGGCCTGCTCGGTACGACGGCCGGCGTACTGCTCACGGTCACCGTCTCCGCCGCCCGCGACTGGACCCCGCTGCTCGACATCCGCCTCGTCGTCATGGCCCCGCTGCTCGGTGCCGTCATCGGCCTGGCCGCCGGCACCTACCCCGCCTGGAAGGCCTCCGCGATCGAACCGATCGCCGCCCTACGTGGCAGCTGACCCGCCACCGAGTTCCCTTTCCCTTCCTCTCTTGCGGGTCGTCGGTCACTTGTCACTCAGCTGTGGACCGTGAGCTTGACATCCGCATGGGCACCTGAAGTTCCTCGAGCTCGGCGCGGCCCTCGGCGACACCGTCGGGCGTCAGCAGCAGGGTGCAGGCCCGCTCGAACCGGGCGTCGATGCGCTCGAAGGCGTCCACCGCCGACCCGACGGCGTCCAGATCGCCGGTGGCACGGCCGGCGGCGCGGCTGAGGCACGCGGCGGCCCAGTCGTTCTCGGCGCCGGCCGGCGCGGCGGCCGCGAGCCGATCGGCGGCGTCCGGCAGGCCGGCCACCACCGCGAGCTCCGCCCCGGCCGCCCGGGCATAGGGCGCCCACCAGTACTCCGGGAACTCCGCGAAGGCCCGCGAGACCAGTGCGCCGGCACCCTTCGCGGACCCGGCGTGCACGGCGACCCGGGCCTGTGCGAACACCGCGGAGGCGGCGAGCGACGGTGCCGTCGAAGGTCCAGCGGTCCGCCCCATCTCGAGTGCCCGGGCCTGCCACTCGTCGAACGATCCGTCGTCGCGCAGTCCGTGCACCAGCGCCGCCGCGGCCAGTGCGGACGCCATCCACTCCATCGGCGGCGACCCGGCCTGCTGCCAGCGGTTCCACAGCGTGTCGGCCTCTTCCAGGCACGCGTCGAACCGACCGGTCAGGGCGTAGACCCTGATCAGCCGGGGCAGCGAGATGTACGCATGGTCCCCGACCGGGTCGTCGGTGAGCCCGGCACGCGCGACGGACAGCGCCGCCGGCAGATCCCCGGTCGCGATCGCGGTGGTGGACGCGACCCAGTAGGCGTCGATGATCTCGGACGCCGCGTACGGCTCGTGCCGGGGCAGCGGGCCGGTCAGCCGCATCCGTTCCAGGGCGTAGGACCGAGCCTCGCGCAGCCGCCCGGCGTTCCCGACGGCAATGCCGAGCGCGTCCAGGGCACCCGCGATCAGGACCGGGTCACCGGTCAGCCGGGCCGCATCAACGGCCCGCTGCGCCAGCGTCGCATCGGCACCGAGCCGGCGTTCGCCGTGCTCCCACGCCTTCGCGGTGGCCAGCAGGGCCGCGACGTGCGGATCCGCCGGTACGACCTCGGCCGCCGCTGCCTCCGACATGAGTCGCGCGGTTCGATCAGCGGGCACCGCGAACATCGGCCCGGCCGGGTATCGGTTGATCGCGATCACCGCGGACGCCAGCATCGCCGCGCGTACGTTGCCATCGGCAACCGCCCGGTCAGCGGCGTCGAGCAGCAGCCGGACGGTGGTCTGGCCGTCGGAGACCGCGAGGGCGGCATCCGCGGCCGACCGTAGATCGCGGGCCGCCGCCACCCCGTCCTCTGCCCGGTCCGCCGCCGACCGGTAGTGGCCGACCGCCTCGACGAACCCGCGGCGGGCGAAGGTTAGGTGCCCCAGTGAGCGCGCCAACCGGTGCGCGGTCGGGTCCGGCGCCGCCGCCGTACCGGTCAGCGCCGCGCGCAGATCGCCGACCACCGCGTCGTACGACGCCTGCCAGCCGGAGCCGTCGACCTGGTTCTCCAGCGCGCCGGCCGTACTGGCGGCCCAGTGCAGATGTCGGTCCCGGGCGGTCGTCAGCTCGTCATCGGTCAGCCGGGACAGCGCGAACTCCCGGATCGTCTCCAGCAACTGCCAGCGGGACCCGCGACGTACCACCAGGCTCTTGTCGGTGAGCCGCCCGAGCAGATCCGCGACCTCACCGCGGGCCAGGTCGGGACTGGTCGCGCAGGCCGCGTCCAGGTCGAAGCCACCGACGTACACGGCGAGCCGCCGGAACAACAGCCGCTCGTCGTCCTCGAGCAGCTCGTGGCTCCAGCCGATCACCGCACCCAGCGACTGGTGCCGCGGATCCGCGCCGCGCCCGCCGGCCAGCAGCCGGAGCCGGTCGTCGAGCGCGGTCCGCAGCCCGTTCAGCCCGAGCGAGCCGGTCCGGGCCGCGGCGAGCTCGATCGCCAGCGGCATCCCGTCGAGCCGTGCGCAAACGCCGGCGAGGTCGTCCGGGTCCGCGGCGAAGGACGGATCGACGGCCAGCGCCCGGTCCGCGAACAGCTCGACCGCGTCGGAGTCGGCGTTCAGCGGCGGCAGCAGCACGGTCTGCTCGCCCGGTACGCCGAGTCGTTCCCGGCTGGTCGCCAGCACCGTCGCCTCGGGGCAGGCGGTGAGCAGTCGTTCGACCAGCGCGGCGACCTCCTCGACCACGTGCTCGCAGTTGTCCAGCACCAGCAGCGACCGGCCGGCCCGCAACCGGTCGACCAGCGCCTGCTTCAGCGTCTGCGGCGGCCGCTCGGTCACCCCGAACGCGGCCGCCACCGCCCGGGTGACGAGCCCGTCCCGGACCGGGACCAGGTCGACGAACGCCCCCGGTGCGGAGAGCTCCGCGGCCACCACGGCGGCCAGCCGGGTCTTGCCCATCCCGCCAGGGCCGAGCAGCGTCACCAGCCGCGCCTGCCGCAGCGCGTCCAGCACGGCCGTCGACTCGGCCGTCCGACCGACGAAGGTGGTCCGGCTGGCGGGCAGTCCGGCCATCCCCGGGGCGCGACGGGACCCAGCCAGATCGGCGAGTTCGCGCCGGTCCGCGACGCCGTACTTGCGCAGCAACGACGACACGTGGCTCTCCACGGTGCGCACCGAGATGTGCAGCGCGCGGGCGATCTGCGCGTTCGAGCGATGATCCGCGAGCGCGTCCAGCACCTCGGCCTCACGCGCCGACACCTCCACCTGACCCACCGACACATCATGGCCGATCGGTGCCGGTTCCGTGGTGGTTCCGTGCTTGGCACGGATGTCGGCAGCGGGTGCTCGGCGGGACCGTCGTCGTACCAGAACGACGAAGCCAGAAACGACGAGGAGGACATGATGAGCGGTACGACGATCACGGTGCGGCGGGTCCGGCCGGCAACGGTCGGCCTGTGGGTGGTACAGGTGCTGCTGGCGTCGCAGTTCGCGTCGGCCGGGGTGATGAAGCTGTCCGGCAGCCCGGTGATGGTGGACATGTTCGCCGAGATCGGCGCCGGCCAGTGGTTCCGGTACCTGGTCGGCGCGCTCGAGCTCGCCGGGGCGATCGGCCTGCTGGTGCCGCGGCTGTGCGGCCTGGCCGCGCTCGGGCTGGTCGGGCTGATGACCGGTGCGGTTGTCACGAACGTGTTCGTGCTGGACGAGTCGCCGGCGATGGCGGCTGCCTTCCTGCTGGTCGCCGCGCTGGTCGCGTGGTTCCGGCGGGCGGTGACCCGCGAGCTGGTCCGCAAGGCGGTGCGGTGAGATGACCGAGCTGATGATCCGCGGCTTCGACGGACAGCTGGTGCGGCCGGGCGACGACGGGTACGACGCCGGCCGGGCGGTGTGGAACGCGATCGTGGACCGGCGGCCGGCGCTGATCGCGCGGTGCGCCAGTGCCGCGGACGTGGTGGCGGCGGTGCGCTACGGGCGGGAGACCGGCCTGGAGATCGGCGTGCGCTGCGGCGGGCACAGCTTCCTCGGCCTGCCGGTCGTGGAGGGCGGTCTGCTGATCGACCTGTCCGGGCTGTCGTCGGTCCGGGTCGACCCGGGCAGCCGGCGGGCCTGGGTCGGCGGTGGCGCACTGCTCGGCGCACTGGACGTGGCCGCGCAGCGGTACGGGCTGGCCACCACCGCGGGCAACGTGTCGCACACCGGTGTCGGTGGCCTGACGCTCGGCGGCGGCATCGGCTGGCTGGCGCGGCTGCACGGGCTGAGCTGCGACAACGTGGCGTCGTACGAGCTGGTCACCGCCGACGGCGACGTGCTGCGGGTCAGCGAGACCGAGCACCCCGATCTGTTCTGGGGCCTGCGCGGCGGTGGCGGGAACGTCGGCGTGGTCACCGAGTTCGAGTTCCGGCTGCACCCGGTCGGTACCCGCGCCCTGGTCGCGGACGTGTTCTACCGGCTGGACGACGCCGGTACGGCGCTGCGCGGCTGGCGCGACGTGTTCGAGGACACGCCCCGCCAGGCCACCCCGGTGGCACGGATCGGGCGGCGGGACGAGTTCGACGGCCGGCCGGTGGCGAGCATCGGGTACGTCTGGGTGGGCGACCCGGACGAGGGCCGCCGACTGCTGGCGTCATACTCGGACATCGGCCGGCCGATCAACACGCGGGTCCGCGAGCTCAGCTACCTGGACCTGCAGACCGGTGACGACGAGGCCGAGGGTCACGCGATGCGCCGATACTGCAAGGGCCGCTACCTGCGCGAGCTGCCGGATGCCGCCATCGACGCATTCCTTGCCTGGGGCAACGACCCGTACCGGCCGGGTGCTCGGCTGACGCTGAACGGCGGTGCGATCGCGGACGTTCCCGACGAGGAGTCGGCGTACAGCCACCGCGACGCGCTGGTCGAGTTCACCACCGCGGCGGGCTGGACCGACCCGGCCGAGGACGAGGCCCGGGTCGCCGCCGCTCGCCGGTACGCGGCCGGTCTCGAGCCGTACACCAGCGGTGCCTACGTGAACACGATCGCCGACGAGGACGACGACGCCGTCCGCCAGGCGTACTCGACCGACAAGCTGGCCCGCCTCCACCACCTCAAGTGCACCTACGACCCCACCAACCTCTTCCACCGCACCCTCTGATGCATCGTTCGTCAGTCCGGCCCTCGAGGGCTCAGCGGGTGGCGGCGATCGCGCGCACGCCGCGGGTCGCGAGCGCGTACCCGACCGCCGTAGCGGCGAAGCCGAACACGACGAATGCCAGCACGCCGTACGACTTCCCGTCGTCCGGCAGGATCAGCGCCGCGAGCGCGGCCGCCGACACCTGCGCGACGTTGAAGATCATGTCGTAGATCGAGAACACCCGGCCGCGGTACACGTCGTCGATGTTGGTCTGCACCAGGGTGTCGACGCTGATCTTCACGCCCTGTGCCGCGAACCCGGTGACGAACCCGGCGACCAGCAGCGCCGGCTGCGTGTACAGCCCGCCCGGCATCGCGGTCGCCAGCGCCGACACCGCGAACAGCAGCGCCACCCAGTGGTGCAGCCCGATGGTCCGGGTCGCCCACGGCGTCACCAGCGCGGCGGCGAACAACCCGGCGCCGATCAGGCCGGTGGCCAGCGCAAGCGCCGCGAACGCGTCGTCCAGCCGGTCGGCGGAGTAGAAGTAGTTCCGGTACAGCAGGATCATCCCGACCGTCACCAGGCCGAAGAAGAACCGTAGCGAGCCGATCGCGATCAGTCCGACCAGCGCCTGCCGCCGGTGGCGCAGGTGCCGCGCGCCGGCGACCAGTCCGGCGACGATGCTGCCGATGGCCTCCCAGAAGCCCGGCGCCGGGCCGGCCAGGTCCGGGCCGAGCTGCCGGCGGCCGAGCCGGAGCGCAAGCAGCGCCGCGCAGGTGTAGATCGCCGAGGTAGTGAACAGCACCACCAGGTCGGAGTCCCCGACCAGCTTGATCAGCGCGCCGAGGCCTCCGCCGACGATGAACGCCGCGGTACCGCTGGTCGGCGTCACCGCGTTCGCCATCACCAGCTCGTCGGGGTCCACCACGTGCGGCAGCCCCGCGGACAGCCCGGACAGCAGGAACCGGTTCACCCCGAGGGTGAGCAGCACCAGCGCGTAGAACCCGGGACCGGCGTTGCCGGCGGCAACGACCGCGGCCACCGCGAGGACCAGCGCGGCCCGGGTGAGGTTGGCGGCGTACAGGATCTGGCGGCGCGACCAGCGGTCCAGCAGGACGCCGGTGAACGGGCCGAGGATCGAGTACGGCAGCAGCGCGACCGCGAACAGCCCGGCGATCGCCGCCGCGTCGGGTGCGCGCTCGGGGGAGAACAGCACGTACGACGCGAGCGCGACCTGGAAGACGCCGTCGCCGAGCTGGGAGGTCAGCCGGACGGCGAACAGCCGGCGGAAGTCTCCCCGCCGCAACAGTCTCCCGAGATCCCGCACATACTGCACCCGGTCAGCCTAAGCGCCTCGAGTGTGTTCACGAATCGCCATGTGACAGCGCTCTCCCATGGCGATTCGTGAACACACTCGGGGCCGCCACCGCCGAGGTCGCCGCACTGCCAGAGGGCGACGCCGTCCGCGCGGTGGAGCGGGCCGTGGTGTTCACGGCCCTCGCCGAACCGGTCCTGCTGGCGATGCGCCGGCTGGCCCAGGAGCACGCCTCGGCCCAGCGCTACGGCCGCTAGACCCCAGCGGTCCGGGCCGCCTGGCGTTCGAGCATCCGTTCACGCTGCTCGACGAAGCGGGATGCCTGCGCGTCGAGATCGGTCATGAACTCGCCGAGCTCGTCCCGCGCCCTGGCACCGTCACCGGACAGGTCGTCGCGCTCGAACACCTTCCACATCCGCAGGATCGGCGCGACCACCTCGTCGTGGTACAGCCGCAGGTCGTAGATCCCGGCCTTGGCGATCGTCACCGAGTTGCGGACGAAGCCCTCCATCGTTGCCCCGGGCATCGAGAAGTCCCGGACCTCGTTCGTGACCGCGCGCATGGTCTCGTTGGGCGCCGACTCGAACGCCGCCGCGACCAGATTGCGGTAGAAGATCATGTGCAGGTTCTCGTCGGTGGCGATCCGGGCCAGCAGCTGGTCGGCGATCGGGCACCCGGTGGCCTTGCCGGTGTTGCGGTGCGAGACGCGGGTGGCGAGCTCCTGGAAGCTGACATAGGCGATCGCCTCCAGCATGGTCTTGTCGACCTGGTGACCCATCGTCATGTGCGCCATCCGTGCCTGCTCCAGCTCGACCGGGTCCACGCCCCGGGTGACGACCAGGTAGTCGCGCAGGGCGATCCCGTGCCGTCCTTCCTCCGCGGTCCAGCGCCCCACCCAGGTACCCCAGGGACCGTCCAGCCCGAACTGCACCGCGATCTCTCGGTGGTAGGACGGCAGGTTGTCCTCGGTGAGCAGGTTCGTGATCATCGCGACCTTGGCGACCGGGTCGAGCCGGGACTGCTCCGGTGACCAGTCCTCGCCGCCGAGGAAGGCGAAGTCCCGTCCCTCGCTCCACGGAACGTAGTCGTGCGGGTTCCAGTCCTTCGTGATCGCCAGGTGCCGATCGAGGTTCTCCTCGACCACGGGCTCCAGCTCGTGCAGCAGGTTCGTGACCAGTCGGTCAGACATGGCGGTTCCTTCCTCAGGTCGGATACCTCCGTCTACCCTACGGCACCGTAGGTTACGGTGCCGTAGGGTGTACCGATGAACCGGGGCGACTTCGGGCACTTCCTGGCGATCACCACGCGGTGGAAGGACAACGACGTGTACGGCCACGTGAACAACGTGGAGTACTACTCATTCTTCGACACCGTGATCAACGAGTACCTGATCCGCGCCGGCGGGCTGGACATCCGCGACGGCGACGTGATCGGGCTGTGTGTCGAGTCGCAGTGCGCGTTCAAGCAGTCGCTGGCGTTCCCGGACACTGTCGACGCCGGGATGCGCGTGACCAAGCTCGGCACGTCGAGCGTGCACTACGAGATCGCCCTCTACCGCGCCGGAGCCGACGATCCCGCCGCGCTCGGCCGCTTCGTGCACGTCTTCGTGAACCGCGCGGACCGCCGCCCCACTCCGATCCCCGCGCCGCTGCGCGCCGCGCTCATCGCGCTGACCTGACCCGCGCCGCGCGGCGGAGGTCGTCGAGCTGGTCGGACAGCGCCCGGCGCACGGCGCCGGCGAGGTCGGTACGCCGCAGGCACGCCTCGGCAAGGCCGATGGTCGCCGGGTCGGCGGCGTACCTCGGGAACGCACGGCCGCCGAGCACCTCCGCGACGGACAGGCCACGGTCGCCCGCGGAGAGGACCTCGGTGAAGTACCGCGGCACGAACTCCGCGGTCAGGTCCTGCTGGTCCGGTTGCCAGAAGCCGTCGGCCGTCGACGCGAGCAACGGCTTGGACAGCGCGGAGTCGCCGAACAGCAGCCGCCACGCCTGCTGCTTGGCCGCTGCCTCCGGGCGCGCGGCACGGCAGTACGCGGCCGCCTCCCGTCCGGCCGCGGACGGGTCGCGGGTGAGCTCGGTCGCGAGGTCGGACTCGGTCGCGCTTCCGATCGCCGACAGGCGGCGCAGAACCGTCCAGCGCAGCTCGGGGTCCAGCTCGGCGCCGCCCGTCACCCGGCCGGCGGCGAGCCACCCGCGCAGCTCGTCCGCGTCGGCGGTGCACTCGACCAGCTCCCGGGTCGCCGCCACCGGCATCCCCTCGGCGCCGGGCCGGACGCCGCCGCCGCTCGCGAGCAGCTTGCGGCAGACCACGGCCAGCGCGGCCACCGCGTCTGCGTGCCGCGCCGGGTCGACGTACCGGCCGGCGACCTCGCGCCTGGCGAACCTGAGGACGAAGGCGGCAAGGCTGACGTCCGGTTCGGACGGAAGCTGGCTGCCGACCACGTCGAGGTAGTCGGCCACGGGCAGCTCGGCATCGCGGACCAGGTCCCGGGCGAGGTTCCACAGCACGGCCCGGTTGAGCGGGTCGTCGATCGTGGACAGGTACGACGTGACGGTCTCCCAGGACCGCGGGTCCAGCCGGACCTTGAGGTAGCCGAGGTCCTGGTCGTTCGGCAGCACCAGGTCCGGCCGGGGCCCGTCCACCAGCCACGGCAGCGGACCGGTCTCGGTCTCGCCCCGCTCGCGCAGCACCAGCCGCCCGTCCCGCAGGTCGTAGCCGCCGACGAGGATCCGGTGTGGCCGCGAGCCGCCCGCCAGGACGGCGGTCGTGCCGTCGACGGTCAGCCGGAGTGTGTCGACGCCGCTGGTCCGCAGCCAGGCCTCGGTCCAGGACCGGACGTCCCGTCCACTGGTCTCGGTCAGCGCGGCAACGAGGTCGGCCAGGGTGGCGTTCCCGAAGCGGTGCCGGGCGAAATGGTCGTTGATGGCGGCAAGGAAGTTGGCCTCGCCGACCCAGGTGACGAGCTGGCCCAGCGCGGCGGCGCCCTTGGCGTAGGAGATGCCGTCGAAGTTCGCGAGAGCGGCCGCCGCGTCGTCGATGGACTGGCCGGCGACCGGGTGTGTGGACGTGCGCTGGTCGGCGTCATACCCCCAGGCCTTGCGGATGGCGAAGGCCGTCCTGGCGGTACGGAACCCGGTGACCTCGGAGACGACCTTGTACCCCATGTACTCGGCGAACGACTCGTTCAGCCACAGGTCGTCCCACCAGCGCATGGTGACCAGGTCGCCGAACCACATGTGCGCCAGCTCGTGTGCGACGACGACCGCGCGCTGCATGCGTTCGGCGTACGTCGCCTGCCCGCGGAAGAGGAAGTTGTCGTTGAAGGTCACGCAACCCGGGTTCTCCACCGCACCCCAGTTGAGCTCGGGCACGAACACCTGGTCGTACTTGCCGAACGCGTACCGCTCGGTGAACAGCTCGTGGTACCGGTCGAAGCTCCGTGCGGTGGTGTCGAGGATCTCCTCGGCCGCCGCGTCGAGCTGCGCGGCCAGCGATCGCCGGGCGTAGAGCCCGAGCGGGATGCCGTCGTGCGACGTACGGACCGAGTGCAGCGGCCCGCCGGCCACCGCGACCAGGTACGTGCTGACGGGTGCGGTCGGCGCGAAATCCCACCGGCCGCCGCCGACGGACGCGACGGCGGCGTTGCCGACGACCGTCCAGTGTGCCGGTGCGGTGACCCCGACGCGGACGACCGCCTTGAGGTCCGGCTGGTCGAAGCAGCCGAAGATCCGTGCCGCCTCGGCCGGTCCGCACTGCGTGTAGACGTACACCTCGCCGTCCGCCGGGTCGGTGAATCGGTGCATGCCCTCGCCGGTGTGCGTGTACCGCATGTCCGCCTCGAGCAGCAGCTCGTTGTCGGCCTGCACCCCGGTGAGCGGCAGCCGGCCGTCCCGCAGGGCCGCCGGATCCAGCTCCCGGCCGTTCAGCGCGGCGCGGTGCAGCACCGCGGGCCGGATCTCCGCGAAGGTGTCCTGCCCGGGCCTGCCGGAGAACCGGATCACGCTGCGCGAGCCGAAGATCTCGTGGCCGCGGGTCAGGTCGAGGTCGACGTCGTACGACTGGACGTCCAGCAGCGCGGCGCGGGCCTCGGCCTCGGCACGGGTCAGCGGCTTGTGCACGTGCCCTCCAGTCGTGGCACATGGGTGCCGTTGACTTCGTCGTTTCGCGCACACCTGTTCACAGTCTGCGACCAGTCAGGCAGTCTACGCATCGTGCGCCTGGGGTGTACGGCTCGTGAGGGCAGCGGGGGTGACGCAAGGCGCGACGTCAGGCGGTGAGCAGGCCCACGCCGAGGCAGACCACGCCCGCCGCGAGGGACAGGGCGCCGAGCCACAGGATCCAGAGGAACCCGTTCGGTCCGGTGCGGTCCTTCCCGGCGGACGAGGCGAAGAACCCGCCGGACATCAGGATCGCGGCGATCGGGATCCCGCTCCGGCCGATCCACAGCGGTACGCCGGTCAGGCCGGTCGCGTCGACGTACAGCAGAGCGACCAGGCTGAGGATCACCAGCACCCCGGCGTGGGCGTGACCGGCCCGGGCGAACGCCTTCTGGAAGTCCGTCATCGGGACCTGTCCGCGCACGATCCTGGTCATGAACCAACCGCCGAACTGGATCGTCACGATGGTGAGCAGCAGGACGCCCGCGATCGTCCGGGACTCGTTGCTCAGAGCAAGGGTTTCCACACGTACTCCTAGTGGGTCGGGACCGCGGTGCGCGGTCGTACGGTCTGCAGCGCCCGGAGCGCGGGCGTGCGGTCGGCGGACCGGGACACCCACAGTGCGACGCCGATGTACACCAGCTGTTCCGGGATCCGCTGCGCCAGCGGTGTGGCCTCGCCGCCTGCGAACGGGACGTCGGCGACGGCCGCATAGATGTTCGCCGGGATCAGCAGCACGAACAGCGCCGCCAGACCGAGGCCGGCCGCCCAGCGGGTCGCGGTGATCACCAGGCCGATCGCGCCGAGCAGCTCCAGCAAGCCGGTCAGGTAGACCATCGCGCCGGCGAACGGCACGAACGGCGGCACCATCGCGACCAGGTCGGCGTGGTTCGGCATCACGGTGACGCTCGCCGGGACGAAGTGCGCGCTGGCGGTCAGCACCAGCATCACGGCCATCGCGTGCGCAGCGCTGGCCGCCCAGCTGCCGAACCGTCGTACGCCGAGTGCCCCGAGCAGCCGGAACCCCAGCAGGGCTACCGCGAGGACAACGAGCACAATCATGGCGTATCTCCTTATGGATAGTGTCAGTATCTATTTACGGATACCGCTACTATCCATCAAGATCGGGACGTACGCAAGTGAGAAAGGTGACGGGATGCGAGTCGCGGAGCTGAGCCGGCTGTCCGGAGTGCCGGTGCCGACGATCAAGTTCTACCTACGCGAGGGCCTGCTGCCCGCGGGCGAGCTGACCAGCCGCAACCAGGCGAGGTACGACGACCGGCACCTGCGCCGGCTCCGGCTGATCCGGGCCATGACCGATCTCGCCCAGGTCCCGCTGGCCGGCGTCCGTGAGGTGCTCGAGGCGTTGGACTCCGACACCATGTCGATGCACGACCGGATCGGCCACGTGCACCGGGCCATCACCCCGAGCCGCCGGCTCACCGCGGACGACAGCGCGCGGACCGCCGCGGCGACGCAGGTCGGCGAGCTGGTCGCGCGGCACGGCTGGTCGGTCGAACCGGACGCGCCGGCCCTGGCCACGCTGGTCGACACCGTCGCGATGATGCGGTCACTCGGTCAGGAGCACCTGCTCGGGCACCTGGACGCGTACGCCGAAGCGGCCGAGCACCTCGCCACACTGGAGGTGGCGGCGGTCAGCTCCCGGCCCGACCCGGACCAGCTGGCAGAGGGCGTTGTGGTCGGGACGCTCCTCGGCGAGTCGGTCCTGGCGGCGCTCCGGCTGCTGGCCCAGGAGAACGCCTCAGCCCGGCTGCTGGGCGGCTGACGGGAACTCGAGCACCGTGCCCGGCTGCAGCGCGTCGATCAGCAGCGCGAGCGGTTCCGCGACCTGGAGCACGCCGGTGCGTTCGACCTCGTCCGTCGCCCGCTCGGCGATCGCGGCGATCTCGGCGATGCCGCTCCGGGCCCGTTCGATGCGTTCCTCGGCCGAGCCGTGGTCCCAGGTCGCCCGGCTGAGCGCGCGGGACGCCTCCTGGAACAGCGGCTTGGTCTGGTACGGCGCCTGCCGGGCCCGTCGCATGATGTCCCGCAGCGTCTCGATGTCCACGCCGGCCTGGTTGTAGTCCGCGATCGTGGTCAGGTTCGCGCGCAGCTCGGTGAGCTTGTCGATGGCGTACTCCAGGCCGTCGATGGTGAGCCTGGCGGTCAGACATGCCTGCAACACCTTGTCGTACTCGGCGTGGAACCGCTGGTAGGACCACTGCTCCGCGTGCGGGCGCGCCATCGGGTTCCCGGTCACTGCCGCCCGCCTTCGCGGTACGTCTCTCGTGGGCCGGACCCGCGGGCACGGCGTCCGGGCAGGGGGAAGCGTGTGGCCACGTCGTCGGGGCCGCCATCTGGGGTGATCGTCATCGGCTACCTGCCTGATGCGGTGGGGCGTTCACGATCAGGATGCCAACCGAGGGGGGCCACTGGGGCGCTACTGGGGGCGCCACTTGGGGCGCCTCTCGACAGCCGAACGCGGCGCCCGGACAGACCTGCCCGGGCGCCGCGTCGACCAATGGTCCAGTGGTACTAGCGCTCGACCTCGCCGCGGATGAACTTCTCCACCAGGTCGCGGCAGACGTCGTCGGCGTACTGCTCCGGCGGCGACTTCATGAAGTACGACGACGCGGACAGGATCGGGCCGCCGATACCGCGGTCCTTGGCGATCTTCGCCGCGCGGATCGCGTCGATGATTATGCCCGCCGAGTTCGGCGAGTCCCAGACCTCGAGCTTGTACTCAAGGCTGACCGGCGAGTCGCCGAAGTTGCGGCCCTCGAGCCGGATGAACGCCCACTTGCGGTCGTCCAGCCAGGCCACGTAGTCCGACGGGCCGATGTGTACGTTGCGGTTGTCGATCTCCTCGCGCAGCTGCGAGGTCACCGACTGGGTCTTGCTGATCTTCTTGGACTCCAGCCGCTCGCGCTCGAGCATGTTCTTGAAGTCCATGTTGCCGCCGACGTTCAGCTGGTACGTCCGGTCGACGGTCACACCGCGGTCCTCGAACAGCTTGGCCAGCACCCGGTGCGTGATGGTGGCGCCGATCTGCGACTTGATGTCGTCGCCGACGATCGGCACGCCGGCCGCGGTGAACTTGTCCGCCCATTCCTTGGTCCCGGCGATGAACACCGGCAGGGCGTTCACGAACGCGACGCCGGCGTCGATCGCACACTGGGCGTAGAACTTGGCCGCCTGCTCCGAGCCGACCGGCAGATAGCAGACCAGTACGTCGACCCGTGCGTCCCGGAGCGCGGCGGTGATGTCCACCGGCTCCTCGTCGGACTCGGTGATGGTCTCGCGGTAGTACTTGCCGAGACCGTCCAGGGTGTGGCCACGCTGGACGCTGATGCCCGTCGGCGGGACGTCGCAGATCTTGATGGTGTTGTTCTCGCTCGCGCCGATCGCGTCGGCGAGGTCCTGGCCCACCTTCTTGGCGTCGACGTCGAAGGCGGCAACGAACTCCACGTCGCGGACGTGGTAGTCGCCGAACTGGACGTGCATCAGACCGGGCACGCGCTCCGCGGTGGAGGCGTCACGGTAGTAGTGCACGCCCTGGACCAACGACGCCGCACAGTTGCCGACGCCGACGATCCCTACTCGGATCGAAGCCATTGGGTACTCCTTCGTTGGGTTCATTGCGGGGGGACTTACGGGGGGCTTGCGTGGGCCTACGAGGGACTTACGTGGGGCTTACGGGGGGCACAGCAGGTGGTTCCGGTGCGGCCTTCCGGCGTTCGCCGTCGATCAGCTCGCTCAGCCAGCGCACCTCGCGCTCGGCAGACTCCAGGCCGTGCCGCTGCAGCTCGAGCGTGTAGGCGTCGACCCGCTCGGCGGTCCGGCTCATCGCGGCCCGGACGTTCGCCAGCCGCTCCTCCATCCGGGCCCGGCGGCCTTCCAGAATCCGCAGCCGGGTGGCCGGGTCGGTCCGGCTGAAGAAGGAGAACCGCACCCCGAAGGTGTCGTCCTCCCAGGCTGACGGCCCGGCGTCGTGCATCGCCTCGGCGAAGTGGTCCTTCCCCGCGGCGGTGATCGTGTAGACGATCTTCTGCCGCCGGCCCGCGTCGGACGACCCGGACTCAGCGGTGATGAGGCCCTTGCGGAGCATCGTCTTCAGGCAGGGGTACAGGGAGCCGAACGACAGCACCCGGCCCCAGCCGAACTGGGCGTTGACTCGCTTGCGCAGCTCGTAGCCGTGCATCGGCGTCTCGTGCAGCAGGCCGAGTACGGCGAGCTCGAGCACCCCGCTCCGACTGCCCATCAGCTCCACCTCCTGGATCGGCCGCATGTGTCACGACGTGATGTATCGACTCGATACATCGCATAGCCACTGTAGGCAGGCATGACGACTGCCCACAACTCCTGACAAAGGCCAGGCCGCGATGCGACGCTCGCGAGGTGTCACCGGCGGCGTCCCGGGGACATGGCACGAAGAGGTCAGCGGCATCGATCGGGCATCGATCGCCGTGACCCAGGTCGCACCGCCCGGGTGCTGCGGGCGGCGGCACTACCACATCGGCCGTACCCTAGTGGGGTTGCCGTCAGCCAGACCGTCGAGGACGATCACAGTGAGTGAAGGACGCAGTAAGCCGAAACCGGAGACCGGACGCCGAAAAGCGCACTGGGCGCTGCGGTTGCTGGGCTGGCTGCTGGCGCTGTTCTGCCTCGGCGTGATCGCGGTCGCGGCGACCTTCTTCATCGGGTACAAGATGACCGACATCCCGGACCCGAACCGCGACTTCCAGACCAACACCACCCTGGTTTTCTACGGGAACAAGGACCGGACCCAGCTCGGCCGGTTCTCCGAGCAGAACCGGATGTCGGTCGAGCTGAACGACGTGCCGAAGTACGTGCAGAACGCGCACATAGCGGCCGAGGACCGGACCTTCTGGACCAACCCCGGCATCGAGCCGACCGCCATGGTCCGGGCGGGCTGGAACATCGCTCGGGGTCAGGACCTGCAGGGAGGCTCCACGATCACGCAGCAGTACGTGAAGCTGATGTACCTCACCCAGGAGCGGACGGTCTCCCGGAAGTTCAAGGAACTGTTCATCTCGATCAAGCTGAGCAAGTCCGACAACAAGTCGCAGATCCTCGAGGACTACCTCAACACGATCTACTACGGCCGCGGTGCGTACGGCATCCGCGCGGCGGGCATCGCGTTCTTCGGCAAGGCCACACCGAAGGAGCTGACCGTCGCCGAGTCGGCGATGCTTGCGACGATCCTGAACAACCCCTCGACGTTCAACCCGGACGAGCCGCAGAACCAGGAGCGCATCCTGCAGCGCTACCGCTACGTCCTGGACGGCATGCGCGAGATGGGCACGATCACGCCCGAGCAGGAGGCGCAGCTGGGCAAGCAGCTTCCGAAGATCAAGAAGGAGCAGAAGAGCAACAAGTACGAGGGGCCGAACGGTTTCCTGCTCTCGATGGCCAAGGAGCGGCTGAAGGTCGAGGGCGGGTTCAGCGAGGAGGAGATCGCCGGCGGCGGTCTGCGGGTGTTCACCACGTTCGACCCAGACCTGCAGCAGAAGGCGATCGACGCCGTGCAGGACGAGGAGCAGCCCAAGGAGGAGGACGGCAAGAAGGTGCCGCTCAACATCGGCATCGCGTCTGTCCGGCCGGGCACCGGTGAGCTGGTCGCGATGTACGGCGGGGCCGACTACCTGAAGAGCCAGCTGAACTACGCCAACCGCGGCGCCCAGCCCGGTTCGGCGTTCAAGCCGTTCGCACTGGCCGCGGGACTGAATGACGGCATCTCGCTGAAGGAGCGGTTCCAGGGCGACGGGCCGATCGACGTCGCGGGCCAGGAGCTGGACAACGAGTTCGGCGAGGACTACGGCCCGGTCAACATGATCGAGGCGACCGAGAAGTCCATCAACACGGCCTACTACGACATGACACTGCAGATGGACGACGGACCGCGCAAGATCGCCGAGGCGGCCGAGGCCGCCGGCCTGCCGAAGATCCCGCAGAACCAGGTCGTCCCCGCGATCACGCTTGGTGTCACCAACAACACCCCGATCCAGATGGCGAACGCGTACGCAACGTTCGCCGCCGAGGGCAAGCACACCGACCTCGTCGTGATCAAGGAGGTTCAGGACGCCCGCGGCAAGGTGCTGTACAAGGCCAAGCCGAAGCAGACCCAGGCGTTCGACGCCGACGTCGCCCGCGACACGACGTACGCGATGCAGCAGGTCGTCGACCGGCCCGGCGGCACTGGTTACAAGAACGCCCGCAAGATCGACCGTCCGGCGGCCGGCAAGACCGGTACCGCGGCGGGTGTCGCCTCCGAGCACGTGAAGAAGTTCCGTGCCTGCCTCAAGGAGAAGGGCCCGGACGAGGTCGACGAGTGCGGTCCGTCCCAGGACACGCTGACCTCATGGTGGGTCGGGTACACCCCGCAGCTGTCCACCGCGGTGGTCTACCGGGCCGGCAGGGACGGTCAGGGCGACCTGGACGCGTTCACGAACAAGAAGGCGTTCTTCGGCAGCGACTGGCCGGCGCTGACCTGGATGCGGTACATGAAGGCCGCGCACGAGGGACTCGAGGTCGAGGATTTCCCCGAGCCGACCGACGAGAACCGCGAGATCCGGCAGACGCCGAAGGACG
>Ga0075419_10000208_pt1 | contig 34143 bp, 26 predicted proteins | sample SoiMetdeltSBSDD3_FD_76900 | JGI IMG/M metagenome (GOLD analysis project Ga0075419, IMG submission 76900) | Bulk soil microbial communities from a Populus tree surrounding site in Tennessee, USA - Soil MetaG P. deltoides SBSDD3 | ecosystem: Environmental > Terrestrial > Soil > Tree plantation... | reverse complement strand
TGCCGTGGCAATTACATAAAGTCGCTTCATTGTGTTGCTTGCTCCGAAAAAATAGATCCTTCCCGTCCCCTGGCTGTTGCAAGAGCCGCACCACGATTGGGAACAGGAAAGGCAACAAGAGGTTGCAAGTGCCCGAAGGGGCATCGTGCTTTCGGGCCGTAAATTCCGCCGACAATCGCGGCCACCGAAGATGTGACGCGCGTCACATTCCTATTTTGCGAAGCCACTACTCGTTCAGGATCCGCCCCAAGTTACGCGACCCGTGCAGGATCCGTTCAATGCGCACGCCTCGGTCACCCAAGGTAAAGAAGATCAAGTAGGCGCCGTGTGTGCAGCAGCGCAATCGGCTGCCCAGATCCGGCCGTTCCACGTAGGCCAGAGGAGCACGCGCGATCTTGCGCGCGTGCTCAATCAATTCTTCTTCGAACTTGAAGGCGCGTGCCGGGTTGTCCCGCGCGATGAAGTCCGTTATGTCGGCGAGATCCATCTCAGCCTGGCGTGACATCCGTGTGCGCATGCGGTTGCTATTTCTTCGATGCTTTGCTCTTTGCGCGGCGCGCTCGATTTCTGGCGACGACCTCTTCTACCGATCCGGCATCCTCGCTGTCGATGCCTTGCTGGATAGCAGCTCTCAAGTCCCGGTGGCGGAGCTGACGCAGCTTCTCCTCGTCCTCGAGCAGCCGCAGACCAGCTCGCACGACCTCGCTGACATTGTTGAAGCGGCCGGATTCGAGCTGCTTCTTCACGAACTCCTCAAAGTGGCTGCCGAGAGCGACGCTGGTAGGCATGAGTGTCATTGAATAACTAATAATATTAGATAATCACAGAATATAACGACTTCCGGGGGATGCTCAAGCTGCAATGATCGTTTCGATCAGCGTCCGCGTGCGATCGGCGGCAGGAGCGAGCGACTGCCGGTGATCAACGAGCGTAATCAGCGCCTTCCACAGAGCCCAGCCACGAGCGCGTTGCCATGTTGGCGCATCCAGCGGAACGCCGTCTTTGAAAAATTCGAAGCTCTCCGAATCAAAGATCGTCCATGCCGCAACGAGGTCGCAGGCCGGATCGCCGACGGCGCAGCATCCGAAGTCGATCACCGCGTGCAGTCGTCCGTCCTTCAAGAGGAGATTGCCCGCCGCGACATCGCCGTGAATCCAGACCGGCGCGTGGTCCCATGACGTCGCGAGTGCCTGTTCCCAGATTTCAGTCGCGCGCGCGGCGTCGACTTCGCCAGCCAGCATCTCAATCGCGCGCCTGGTCTGCTCGTCATAGATGGACAGTCCACTGCCGCGATGAAAGTTGTGTGCACCCGGGGCGGGGCCGCTCGTTGCATCCAGGCTCTGCAGCGTCGTGAGAAATCGCGCGAGCTCGGCAGCGAGCGAAGTCAGGTCGACGCTGCTCGCGGATGAAACCGTTTCGCCTTCGATCCATCGATGAATCGACCAGTGCCACGGATAGCCCGCGCCCGGCTTGCCGAGTGCCAGTGGAGTCGGCACGACGAACGGCAACTGCGGTGCCAGCCACGGCAGCCATCGTTGTTCCTTCTCTACCTGCTCCGCGTAGCACTCGGCGCTCGGCAGCCGGATCGTCATTGCACGCCCAAGGCGAAACGTCCGGTTGTCCCAGCCGCCGGGTTCGAGCGGCACGATCGGCTGCTGTGCCCATTGCGGGAACTGCTGCTCGAGCAACGTGCGGACCAGTTGTGAGGTGATTTCGAGCATGCGACAGGCAGCGCAGTGGCGTCACAATGCGCACCGGCGAAGCGTCACTGATCGTGACTGAGTTAACAAGGCTGTACGGACAATGACTATGCTCGGCGTGCTCTGGATCATCGGTCGCCTGCTCCTCGGCGCTTATTTCGCCGCGGCGGGGATTCACCATTTCACTGCGACCTGATCGCAGCCGCGTATTCCTGGTAGTGGTACGTTCCAGCCTGCGTCAGGCGTAAGATGCGCGCCGATGATGCGTCGGCGCTTCGCAGGGTTTAGCACGATCCGCGGCCGGATGCTGTTCTGGATCCTCGCCGCGACGATGCCGATTTACTCCGGCGCTCTCTACATGTCGTATCGCGCGACCGCGCAGCGCCTGGAGAACGAAGCACAGCGCGACGCCGACCAGCTCGCAGCGCAGCTCGCGGCTGGAATGGATGCAATCATCCGCCCGATCGAAGGCGGCATTCGTACGGTTGCCAGTCAGCTCGAAGAGATCGATCCGCCGCAGGAGCAGTATCCCGCGCGCATCCGCGGCATCCTGGCCGCGTGGCCAGACGTTTATGGGTCGACCATCGCGGTCGAAGTGTCACCGGAAAGCGCAGCGACTGCGCGGCCCTTCGCGCCGTATCTCTTTCGTCGCGCAGGCGACATCGCATACTCCGATCTTGCAAGCGACAGCTACGCGTATCGCGAGCTGCCGTGGTATCGGTCGGCGGCGGATTCGCAGCAACCGGTCTGGTCGCTGCCTTACTTCGATGCCGGCGGCGGCGACGCGTGGATGGTCACTTACTCGGTGCCGTTCTTCCGCAGGCACACGGACAACCGGAGGTTGGTCGCCGGCGTCGTGACGGCGGACCTCGATCTGAACTGGGTCAGAACGGCTGCAGTCAACGTGTCGCCCGGATCCGCCGGGATGGGCTGGCTGATCTCGCCGCCGGCAACACACTCCTTCGTCACGCCCATTGGATCGACGGTGCAGCGCATCGCGGCCTTCGATCCGTCGCTCGATGCGAGCGCGATTCGTGACATCGGCGAGCAGATGCTGGCGCGCGGCGTGACGTTCGGACTGCTGCCTCGAGGCGTGTCGACACAACCTGCCTATCTCGCCGCGCGCACTTTGCAGACGCTGGATTGGCGAGTGATGTTGATCATTCCAGAGTCCGGGTTGCTCGCGGAAGCCCGCACGTTGTTGAGCCGGCAACTCTGGCTGGGAGCGGCGGGCCTGGTGCTTCTGATCGGCGCGATCTCATTGGTCGCTGCCGCGATCTCGCGCCCGGTGCACGCGCTGGCGGTAGCTGTTGGGACTGCAGGCGAAGATCGCCTTGGGTTCGCTCTGCCGGACTTGCCGCGGCGGGACGAAGTCGGTGTGTTGACCACGGCTCTGCGGCGCATGCGCGATTCGCTTCGTGAGCACATCGAGCTGCGCGCTGCGAGTCTGGCCGCGCAAGCGCGACTGGATCACGACCTGCAGATCGCTGCCAGCATTCAACAATCGATGCTGCCGCGAGCGGGATCGCATGCGATCCCGGCGGGAGTGCGCGTCGCGGCGGCATTGCTGCCGGCCAAGCAGGTCGGCGGCGACCTGTACGACTACTTTGCGGTGGACGAGCGAACGCTGCTGTTCGCTATTGCAGACGTGTCCGACAAAGGCATTCCCGCGGCACTCTTCATGGCCCGGTTGGCCGGCCTGCTCAGGGTGCTGGCGACGAGCGGCAAGTCTCCGGACCGCATCCTTCGCGAGATCAATGCTCATCTCGTTGCCGACAACGATGCGTGCATGTTCGTCACCATCGGCTGCGGGCTGCTGGACATCGGCAGCGGGCACGTCAGCTACGCCAGCGCAGGACATGAACCTGCTCTTGTGCGCATGGCGGAGGGCGACGTGAGACCGCTTGCCGTCGAGAACGGACCGGCGCTCGGCATCGATGTTGCGGCCGAATACGCGGTGACGGAGTCGATCATCGCTCCTGGCGACACGCTGCTGCTGTTCACCGACGGTGTTACCGAAGCGACTGTGCCGGACGGATCGCAGTTCGGGTCGGAGCGTCTCGCGTCGTTGCTCGGCGAGGCTACTGACGGCACCCCGAACGGGTTGGTGCGGTTGGTGGTCGATACGATTGCTGCCGACGCCTCAGCGATGGATGATCTGACCGTCCTGGCCCTCAGTCCGAGTCCACCTCGCGTGAGCGTGCAACGAACCGAAACTGCCATGCGCTGGCTCATCGAGCCCGAGATCTCGACGGCCGGAGTTGGCGAAGCGCAGCAGTGGCTGCGCTCGATCCTTGCCGCGCGCGCCGTCGCGCCTGATCGTATCGGCGATGCAGAGCTGATCGCCGAAGAGCTGCTGACGAACGTCGTGAAGTCCCTGGAAGCGCGCGGCGGCAGCGCTTTGCTGTCGCTGCACTGCGAGTTGACTGCGGCGCAGATCGTCATGACGGTCCGCGATGATGGTCCGCAGTTCGATCCGCTCGCGCTGGCGGCGCCCGACCTCGAAGCCGACATCGAGGACCGTGCCGTCGGCGGACTCGGTGTCGTCATTGTTCGCCAACTGGCCGATGGCTGCAGCTACTCGCGCAGCGACGGTCACAACGTCATGGAAGTCCGTCTGCACCGAACCCCTGTCTGACGAGGTGAGCACCATGCTTCTCAAGATCGTCGCCGAGCCCTCGAACCCGTCGAACATTGCGCTCGTCGGCCGCCTGGACAGCAGCACCGCCCCGCAGCTCGACGAGGTGTTGGATCGTGTCCTGCACGGCACGCCGCTGTCGCGGCTCGTATTCGACTTGAGTCGGCTGGAATATCTCAGCAGCGCCGGCATCCGCTGCTTCATTCGTGCGCGCAAGGCGATCGAATCCCGCGGCGGGAAGGTTGCGATCGTGAATCCGCAACCCGCGGTCCGCAAAGTGCTCGATATCGTCAAGGCCATCCCGGCCGCCGGCATCTTCAAGGACGTCGCAGAGCTCGACGACTATCTGGACCACATCCAGAGGCAAGTGCGCGAAGGCGACTGAGCGCGCCTGGCCGGCTAAAGGTTCATCCGGCGCAGGTCGGCTTGAAACCGCGGGTCGGCGCGCAGGTCGTCCCATTTCGGATCGCTCTTCAGCAGCGCCAGGCGGGCATCGCGAACCGACAGGGCGGCGTCGAGATGTTGGAAGGCCTGGTCGCGCTCCCCGAGCGCGGTCTCGATCATCGCGAAGTGCGTCGGCGGCACATAACTCTGGCGCGCAGTCGCCTCCAGCGATTTGAGAACCGCGCGGGCTTCATCCGTTCGCCCGAGACGCGCCAGTGCGATGGCGCCGAACGTGTCGGAAAGCGTCTGCAGCGGCGACAACCGCTTCGCTTCCGCGCTCTCCACCAGCGCTGCTTCGTACTGCCCGGCGTCGACCAGCGCATTCGCGAGCAGATGATGCGAAAGCCAGAACTGCGGATCGAGCGTGATGACTTCCTTCAGGCGCTGCACGGCGGCCTCATGCTCGCGCTGATGCGAGAGATACAGCCCTTCGAGAGCGCCGATGAGCGGACTGATCGGGTTCAGCTCGACCGCGCGCCGCGCATGCGTCAGCGCTTCCTGCTTGCGTCCCAGATTCGAGTACAGGTGCGCAAGATGGATATGAGCATCGGCGTTGTTCGGCGCCAGCATGACGGCACGAGACAGGTAGTTTTCCGCCGCGGGCCAGTCCCAATCGAACCACAACGCGACCAGGCCGCGCGCATAGTTCGCTTCGGGGAGGTCCGGCGCAATGTCGATGGCGCGGCTGGCCGCCGCCTTCGCGTGTTTCGCTACTTCGGCCGGCGGCACATCGTTGCTCAGGACCATTGATCGCATTGCATCGGCGATGCCGGCGTAGGCAAGTGCATAGGATGGGTCCGCCTCGATCGCCTGCTCGAAATACTCGATGCCTCGCCGCACTTCGGGCATGACCAGTCGGAGCTGGTGCAGCCGGCCACGCATGTAGAGCTCGTACGCGCGCACGCTCTCGGTCTGATGCGTCGACTGTGGAAGGAGCTGGATCTGCAGCGCTCCGGCGACTCGCTGGGCAATGGCGTCCTGCACCTGAAAGATGTTCGAGAACTGCTCGTCGAATTTTTCCGCCCACAACTGCCGGCCGTCCGCCACGCGCAGCAGCCGCGCCGACGCGCGCACACGGTTATCGGCGATCTGCAACGTGCCGTCGACGACGACTGCCACTGCAAGCTGCCGGCCTGCATCGAGCGGGTCCTGATCGAGATCGATGAAGCGACGCGTCGCGCTCAGGGGCCGCACGATCAGGTTCGGGCTGCGGCTCAACTCCATGATCAGGCTGTCGGCCATGCCGATCTCCATCGCCTCGTCGCGACGAGCCTGGACGACGGACTTGAAGGGCAGGATAGCGATCGCTTGCGGCTCGGGCGGCGCGCTCACTTTTCCCTGCGGCGCCAGGCGCCAGGCCAGGATGCCCACCGCGACGACAGCGATTGCGGCGGCGCCGAGTAACAGCCACCGCCGCTGCGACGACGACGGAGTCTGAACCTCCACCGGCGCAGGCTCCGCAGCGCGAGGGACCGGGCTCACCGGCGCCACGAATCTGTAACCCTGCCCGGGAATCGTGACGATGAACCGATGCTCGCCGAGCTTCTCGCCGAAGGCGCGGCGCAGCGCTGAAATATTCTGCGTGAGGTTGTTTTCTTCGACGACCACGTTCGGCCAGACCGCCCGCAGCAGCTCGTCTTTGCCCACGGTCTGCCCGGCGTGCCCCACCAGGTACACGAGGGTCTCGATCGCCTTGGGGCTCAGCGGCACGGCCGTGCCGTCCGCATCCAGCAGCTGGCGGCGCACGAAATCCAGGCGGTAGCCGTGGAACTGACAGATCTCCGCCGTCTGGGCGCTCATGGAGCGGGGCTCTCACAAATCCGCAGAAAGCTTCAGCGATTCTAACTACAACAACGGGGCGGCTGCTCCACAAAGGACACAACCCGGCGCGTCGACGCGGCGGGGATCAGTACGACCTTTGGGCAATTTGGGAGATCAGTCATGAGCACGACATTCCTTCGTTCCGCATCCCGCTGTCTGGCCGTGTCTGCGCTGCTGCTGGCGATGGGTCAGCCGGCCGCGTGGGCCGGCGGCGATCACCGGCCGTTCAAGCGCATCACCGGAGTCTGGAGCGCGCGGGTCAACATCACGAACTGCCTGCCCGGTACCACTACCCCCGGTCCGGTGGTGTTCGCGAGCTTCGATGCGCTGAACGTCTATGCGGCGGACGGCACGTTCCTGGATACGAACTCCAGCGATCCGACCACGCAATCCGCGCACTTCGGCTACTGGCGCCAGATTCGCGGTAACCGCTACGAGTTTGCGCAGAAGTTCTTCCTGTTCAACACCGTGATCGCGGGGACTCCGGCCAGCTACCGCATCGTCCGTCACGAAGTGCTGCTGGACCGCACAGGCATGAGCTTCACTTCCGCAGGGTACGCGCAGACCTTCGGTGCGGACGGGACGTTACTGGCGACAGGCTGCTCGACCTCGTCGGCAGTGCGCTTCGACTAGCCGCACACGCACGGGGGCGGCGTGGCCGCCCCCGTGCGACCTGGACGCATTATGTCGGGGACTCAACCGACGAAAGTTAGTCGGGCAACCCGCTGGTCGGCGGGTGCTCAGTCGATTGTGTGGCTACTACGCTGCCGCCGATGTTGCACCCGGTGGCTAGGCACACGATTTCCGCAAAGATCACCCGGCCGCACTACGCGCGCGTGCTGCCGCGGACGCGGCTGATCGACCTGCTCGACAATCGACATCAGCCGCTCGTGTGGGTGAACGGTCCGCCCGGTGCCGGCAAGACTGCGCTCGCCAGCAGCTATCTCGAAGCGAAGAACCTGCCGCACCTGTGGTATCGGCTCGACGAGGGCGATCGCGACCTGCCGACGTTCTTCCACTATCTCGGCCTCGCGATGGGTCACGCGACGGGTCACAAGCGACGCGCACTGCCGCACCTGACGGCCGAATACAGCGGAGGCGCAGCATTCGCGCGGCTCTATTTCGAAGAGCTCGCCGCGCGCGTGCAGCCGCCGTTCGTGCTGGTCCTCGACAACTATCACGAAGTGCCGGGGGACGCCGAGTTGCACGCTGCCCTGCGTGACGGCATCGCCGCGTTGCCGCGCGGTTTCATGATCATCGTGCTCAGTCGCAGCAGTCCGCCGCCCGAGCTGGCGCGCATCCGGATCAACGATCAAATGATGCTGCTCGGCTGGGAGGAGCTGCGGCTGACGCTCGATGAAGTCAAAGACATGCAGGCGCTGATCCGCGCCGACAGCAAGCTCGCCGCTTCACCGGAGCTGCTGCACGAACAGACCCAGGGCTGGGCCGGCGGGCTCGTCCTGCTGCTGCAGCAAGGTCAGCTCGCGGACCCGAAAGCACCGCTCCCCGGTGCCAGTCATCAAGTGTTGTTCGACTACTTCGCCGGCGAGATCTTCGCGACTCTGAGCCTGCCGAAGCAGCGCATTCTCGCCACGACTGCGTTGCTGAGAAAGATGTCGTTGCGGGCCGTGATCGAGCTGGCCGACTGTCCGTGCACCGGCGAGCTGCTGCAGGACCTGAATCAGCGCAACTACTTCACGTTGCGGCATCCCGGCGCCGAGCCCGTCTACGAATACCACCCGCTGTTTCGCGACTTCCTGCTGGCGCGCGCCGCGCAGATGTTCGATGCGCCGGAGCTGACGGTGCTGCGCAAGAAGGCAGCGGCGCTGCTCGAAGCGGACGGACAGATCGAAGAAGCGGCCGACCTGCTGTGCGCGGCAGGCGATGCGGCAACATTGGCGCGACTCATCGTCGCGTACGCTCCGGCGCTAGTGGAGCAGGGACGCTACAAGGTCATCGACGGCTGGCTGGGCTGTCTGCCGGAGAGCGAGCGGACTGCGAATCCGTGGTTGCTGTACTGGCAGGGCGTCTGCCGCTGGCCCTACGATCCTGCGCAGGCGCGCACTCATCTCGAACGGGCGTACGCGCGCTTCAAGGCCGACGGCAATCTGCTCGGTCGGTGTCGCACCTGGTGCGCCATCGTCGACAGCCTCGTGTTCGAGTGGAACGACTTCAAGCCGCTCGACCACTGGATTGCGGAGATGGGCGAGCTGCTGAGCTCGACGCCGGAGCTGCCGGACGCGACGGTCGAAGCGCACATCGCGTGCGGCATGTTCCTGTGCCTGATGTATCGCGATCCCGCGCATCGGGACATGGGTCACTGGGAACAGCGGGTGCTGCATCTGATTCTCCACGGCGGCGATCGGCAGCTTCACACGAGAGTCGGTACGCACCTGCTCCTCTACTACTCGTGGTGGGTGGGCGATCTCGCGCGCGCCGACCTGCTCGTCAGGACACTGCGGCCGCAGATCGAGGACAACCCGTGCCCGCTGACGCAGCCGACGTGGCACGCCATGGCAACCAGCTACTACATGACGGTGAGCGCGTCGGACGAGAGCCTGAAGCACGTGAATCGCGGCCTGGAGGTTGCGCGTGAGAGCGGCATCCAGGCCTGGAATCTGCTGCTCTCTCTGCAGGGAGTGCTTTCGAGCATGACCATGGAGGATGCGGAAGTGCCCGAGCAGTATCTGCGGAGCATGGAGGCCCACATGAGCAAGCGCGGATTGCTCGACAAGGCGCTCTACTACCATGCGTGCTCGCGGCTGCTCTCTGCTCGCGGCAATTACACGGCTGCGCGCGAGAGCGCGGGCATCGCGGTCGCGATGACGGATGAGGCGGGAGTCCGCTTCGCGTCGGTCAACATGCGAATCCAGCTTGGGACAGTCATGGTGCGCACCGGCCAACTCGAGGCCGGCGCGGAGCTCATCGAGCAGGCGCGCGTCGAGGCGAAGGCGATGCAATCGCAGACGCTCGAATATTCTGCTTGCATGGCAGCGGCGGCGATTGCGATGGAGGCGTCCGATGAAGATGCCTGCCTGCGCCATGTGCGCGACGCGCTCACGATCGCCGCTCCGCGCGGCTGGCACAAGTTCTTCTCGTGGTCGGAGCCGACCATGGCGCCGCTGCTCGCCAAGGCGCTCGCGCACGGCATCGAGCCGGAGTACGTCGCAAAGGTCATCAAGAAGCGTGGCGTCGTGCCGCCCGGCAACGGGATGGCGCTGGAGACCTGGCCCTGGCCGCTGAAGATCTACACGCTCGGCGGTTTTCGCATCCTGAACGACGGCCAGCAGCTTCCGTACACGGCCAAGTCGCTGCGCAAGCCGCTCGAGCTGCTGTGTGCGCTGATCGCGTTCGGCGGCTCCGACGTCAACCAGTCGACGCTCATCGACGCGTTGTGGCCCGACCTCGAGGGCGACAATGCGCAACGTGCGTTCCAGACGGCGCTGTACCGCCTGCGCAAGTTTCTCGACGAAGACGTCATCATCTTCAAACGCGGCCGGCTGACGCTCGACACGCGCCGGGTCTGGATCGACAGCTTCGCGATCGATCGCTCGTTCCAGGACGTCGAACGGGTCCTCGCAGACCGGTCATCGGCGACGGATGCAGTCGACGCAGTCACGAGCTCGCTGCTGTCGGCGTACGTGGGTCCGTTCCTGCCGGAGGAATCGGGGAGCTGGGCGATCGTGCGACGCGAGCGACTGCACGACTATCTGCTCGACGCGTTGCAGCGGCTGGCGCGGCGTTTCGAGACTCAGTTCGCCTGGCACGGAGCCGTGCGTTGCTATCGGCGCGCGCTGGAAGCGGAGCCGCTGCGCCAGGATTTCTGGTATCGACTCATGATCTGCCACAAGCAGCTGGGTCAGCCTGCCGAAGCTCTCGCGGTCTACCGCCGCTGTCGTCAGTTTCTCTCGACGGATGCCGGCAGCAAGCCATCGGCGGAGATCGAAGCGCTGCGAGCCGAGCTGTCGATCCTCGACGCCTCGGCCTGACCCGCGCGCAGATGACCTGCGCCGACGCCGAAGCAGGCGGCGGCCGCCAGAGTCGCGGCGACGGCGAGCCACATGCCGGCTCGTATCGATGAGTCGCCGAGCGTCGGCGCGAGCAGATCGCTGACTGTTCCCACCGCGAGAGGACCGAGCCCGCTGCCGACGAAGTTCAACGTCAGGATCAGCAGCGCTGCCGCGGTCGCACGCATGCGCACCTTGGCGACTTCCTGCGCCGCCGCTGTGACCGGTCCGAGCACAGCGGCACAACAGACGGCGCCGGCATAGAACGATGCGAGTGCCTCCGTCGGCGGCAGCACCAGGTAGAGCGCGATGAACGGTGCCGCCAGCACGCTGGTGAGCGCGGGCAGTCGCAACAGCCAACCGACATCACGTCGAGAGAGTCTGCTTACCAGCCAGCCTGCGAGCGGTCCTCCCGACAGTCCGCCGAGTCCCGTTGCTACACCGAGCCACAAGCCGGCCGTCGCAATCGGCACGTCGTGCACGCGCACGAGGAACGACGAGCTCCACACGATGACTGACATGATCGCGAAGTTGCTCAATGCTGCGCCGAGTGTCAGCCACACAAATGCCGGCGATCGCAGCAGGTAACGCAGCGTGACGCCGAATCCATAGTGAGTCGTATCTGCCGCGCGCTCTTCCGATGCACCGCGCTCGGGCTCGCGAACGGTGAGTCTTACCACCAGCGCGAGCACGAGACCCGGCACACCCGCACAGACCAGCGTCATGCGCCAGCCGACCGTGTCGTTGAGCCAGCCGCCGACGACGAAAGCGATCATGATGCCGACCGGCGACGCAGTTGCGAGCAACGACAGCGCGAGCGCGCGGCGCGCAGGCGGAAACAGGTCCGAGAGCATCGAGTGACTTGCAGGCGCGGTGGCCGATTCGCCGATGCCGACGCCGACGCGCGCCAGTGCGAGCTGTGTGAATGAAGTGGCGAGTGACGACAGCGCCGTCATCACGCTCCAGAACGCGAGTGCGACGGCAATGATGGTGCGACGGTTCGCCGAGTCCGCGAGCCGTGCGATCGGCACGCTCGTCAGCGTGTACAAGGCGACGAACGCGAAGCCGGTCAGCACGCCCATCGCCGTGTCGGACAACTGCAGGTCGCGCTTGATGGGCTCGATCAGGATCGCAAGGATCTGCCTATCGATCAGGTTGAACACCGCGACGAGAACCAGCACGAGGGTGGTGTAGCGCACGCGCGCACTGTTCACGCCTGCGGCGCACCCCTGAAGCCGTTTTTGACAGATTCCCGCACTCACTTTCGACAGTGAGCGCGGGCTGCCGCCGTGACATTTTGGTGGGAGGCCGCGGCATAGAGTTCGCGCACGCAGCGAGCCGCTGCTCCGAAGAGGTCCGTTATGTCGTTCAGAGATTCCCTGCCGATGTGCGCCGGCGTGTTGGTCCTGGCTGCCGTGCCCGCATTCGCGGCGACCGATCCGTCCTTCGAGATCGAAGAGATCGTCGTCACTGCGCTGCGCCGGCCCGAGCCCACACCGCTGCAGAAGACACCGATGGCCATCTCTACGATCAGCGGCGAGACGCTGGACAAGCGCAGCCTCGAGAACGTCACGGACCTGCTGAAGGTCATTCCGGGCGCCGGCATTCAGGATCAGGGCGCCGGACAACGCAGGCTCGTCGTCCGCGGCGTAAACAGCCCGGGCGAGGCGCTCACGGGTCTCTACTACAACGAATCGTTCATCCAGGGCGCACCGAGCACGACCAACGACGCCGGCCAGCGCATGCCGGAGCTGCGCCTGTTCGACGTGGAGCGCATCGAAGTCCTGCGCGGTCCGCAGGGCACGCTGTACGGAGCCAGCTCGATGAGCGGCACGGTCCGCGCGTTGTTCAATCAGCCGACGTCGGAATTTCAAGCACGCGTGACCGCGGGCACGGAGACCTCGGAGGAGGGCGATCCCAGTTACGAGGCGAACGCCATGGTCAACGTGCCGCTGGTGGATGAGCGGTTGGCAACGCGCGTCGTCGGCTATCACCGCGACCGCGGCGGCTACATCGACAACGTAACGCTCGGCCGCGAAAACAACGACGAGGACAAGGTCAGCGGCGGACGCATCCTGGTGCGCTACACGCCGAGCGAGACGCTGACGATCGATGCCGCAGCATACGTGCAGCGCGAAGACGCAATCCTGTCCGCGTGGGAACTGCCTGCGGGTACTTACAAGACAGCGGTGCCGACGCTGCTGCCCATCGAGGATGACTTCGAGCTGTACAGTCTGACCGCACGTTGGGATCTCGGCTTCGCGACCTTGACCGGCGTCGCTTCGCACTTCAATCGCGATCTGCTCGCGACGATCGACGCGTCGCGCCTCATGCAGTTCATCGGTGCCGGTGCGTTGCTCGCTCCGGCCGTGCTGGTCCAGCCGCAAGACATCGAAGACGACAGCTATGAGTTGCGCCTCAGCTCCAACGGCGCCGACACGCTCGTGTGGACTGTCGGTGCCTACTTCGACCGGCGCGATTCGTTCACTCTCACCCGCCAGCTCAAGGCGAGTCCTGCAACCGGCCTGCCGCTGCAGCCGGAGCAGGTGCGCATCCGGCGCACGATCGACGAGAACCTGGAGCAGCGCGCGCTGTTCGGTGAGGTGACTCTCAATGCCACCGACGCTCTCGCGTTCACGGTCGGTGCCCGCTACTTCGACTACGACAAGGCCGCGACGATGGAGACGACGGTTCCGTTTCCGCAGATCGGCATCGCCCTGCTGACGCCGCCGCGCACCTTCGACAGCGACGAGGACGGCGTGGTGACGAAAGTCAACGTCGCGTATTCGCTGTCGGACAGCGCGCTCGTGTACGTGCAGGCGACGGAAGGCTTCCGACCCGGCGGCGCGAACCAGGTCGTGGGCCTGGCCGTCGAGCAGACGCCGTACGAGGCGGATTCGCTGTGGAACTACGAAGTCGGCGCGAAGACGAGCTGGTTTGCCGATCGCATGACGCTGAACGTCGCTGCATTCCGCATCGACTGGGACAACATGCAGGTCACCGGCACGACGCCGCCGAACGGCGCGTTCAAGTTCATCAGCAATGCAGGCGCGGCGCAGATCGACGGTGCCGAGCTGGAGCTTGCTGTGGCGCCGATGCAGGGACTGACGCTGTCGTTTGGCGCGGCATACACGGACGCGAGACTCACCGAGGACCAGGTCAGCGCCGTCATTGTTGCGCCCGGACGCGAGGGAGATCGCATCCCGAACGTGCCTCGTGTGTCGGCCGCGTTCGGTGTCGACTACGGCCGGCCGCTGGGCGCGGCGCTGTACGGCTCGGCCCGCGTCGACGTGACTCACGTCGGCGAGTCGTTCTCCGAGCTGCGCCCGAACAGTCCGTTCTACGAGCGCATCCCCGATGCGACGCTGACAGACCTGCGCCTGCGCCTGGAAAGCATCAGCACGAACTGGAACGTCGACCTGTTCGTCAACAACGTGTTCGACGAAGTAGCCATCGGCCGCGTGCTGTCGAGCGAGTTCGGTCGCGATCTGGCGGTGAGTGCGCCGCCGCGCACCTTCGGTCTGAGCATCGGCAAGAGCTTCTGAGCCGCCAGGGGTCCTCCATGTCGAGCATGCACCAACTGATCGTCCAGGCCCTGGCCCACGGACCGGCAGAAGCAGGCTTCGAAGTGCACTATCAGCCGATCGTGCGGATGGAGGACCACGCGACGATGGGCGTGGAGGCGTTGGCGCGCTGGCGGCATTCGACCGCCGGCTACGTCTGCACCGACGTCATCGTGAGCATTGCGGAGCGGCTCGGGCTGATGGGGGCGGTGGACGACTTCGTTCTCATGCGCGCGTGCGAGGACAGCGGTGCGCTTGCCAAAGCGTACGGCTGGCCCGTCGACGTGCACGTGAACGTGTCGGCTGCGCGCCTCGGTCTGCCGTCGCTCGAGGCTGCCGTCGAGAAAGCGCTCGAACGCTCCGGCTTGCAGCCAGGTCGGCTCGTGCTGGAAGTTACGGAAAGCGCGCAGGTGTCGGACATCGATGCAGCGATTGCCTGCGCCAACAGCCTGCGCGAGCGGGGAGTGCGCATCGCGCTCGACGATTTCGGCGCGGGTTTCAGCTGGCTCGGCCGGTTGCGCTCGCTACCCGTCGACATCGTGAAGCTGGATGCTTCGACCACGTGCCTGGAGATCGACGCGACGCGGGCGCAGGCGATCTGCGCATCGCTGCTGTTCCTCTGCGGCGAGCTGCAGGTCGTGGCCATTGCGGAGGGCATCGAAACCCATCGGCAGGCAGAGCTGCTGACGCAGCTCGGCTGCCGCATGGGCCAGGGCTACTTCTACAGTCACGCCGAGCCGCTCGGCCGCCTGGTCTCGCCATACGTGCGCAGCGCGCCGCTGCTGCGGAGTGCAGTCACTGCTTGAGTCAAAACTCGGTGATGGGAAGGGACGCTTACTCAGTACTGGTGCGCTAGTCAGTAATCCTTGTATCTTTCCGGGATGGTGACTGCCACGTTCCAGGCCAGCGAGCGCTATCGTCTCTACGTCGTCTGGCTCCTCTGTCTCGTCTATCTCTTCAACCATGTCGACCGCCAGATCCTGGCGATCCTGATCCAGCCGATCAAGACGGAGTTCGGGCTCTCCGACACCGAGCTCGGGCTGCTCGGCGGAGTTGCGTTCGCGTTGTTCTATACGACGCTCGGCATTCCGATCGCGCGTTACGCCGATCGCGCCAATCGCACGCGGATCATCGCGGTGTCGCTCGCCGTGTGGAGCCTGTTCACGGCGCTGACGGGGTTGGCGCGCACGTTCTGGCATCTGCTGCTGGCGCGCGTCGCCGTTGGCATCGGCGAAGCAGGGTGCAGCCCGCCGGCCTATTCGCTGATCAGCGATTACTTCGAGCCGAAGCGCCGTGCCACGGCGATCTCGATCTACTCGCTCGGCGTCTCGGGCGGGGCAATCGTCGGACTGCTGGTCGGCGGCGCGCTCGCGGAGGCTTACGGTTGGCGGACCGCATTTTATGTGCTCGGTCTGCCCGGCGTGGCGCTGGCGATCGTCGTTGCGCTGACGTTGCGCGAGCCGCCGCGCGGCTGGTCCGATCCGCACGCTACTCCGGCGCCGCAGCCGGCGCCGCTGCGTACTGTCGTCGCGGCTCTTTGGGGCAAGCGCTCGTTTCGCTGTCTGTCGTTCGCGGCGGCCCTGCACGCATTCGTGGCCTATGGGGTTGCGGGTTTCTATTCCGCGTTCCTGATCCGCTCCCATGACATGGGGCTCGCGCAGGCGGGTCGGTGGCTCGCGTTCGCATCGATCGCCGGCGGTCTGCTGGGCACGTTCCTCGGCGGCAAGCTGTCGGACGTGCTGGCGAATCGCAGCGGCGACGCGCGGTGGCCGCTCTGGGTGCCGGCGATCACGTTGCTGCTCAATTTGCCGGTCGGAGTGTGTCTGTTCCTCGCGAGCGACGTGCCGGTGGTCATCGTCCTGCTGACGATCAACATCGCGTTGGGCAGCGTCTACCTCGCGCCGTCGATTGCCACCACGCAGCGACTGGTCGGGCTGCGCGAGCGCGCGCTGGCGGCATCGATCCTGTTCTTCCTGCTCAACCTGATCGGGCTTGGGCTCGGTCCGATCGCAACCGGCCACGTCAGCGACACGCTGCGCGAGTACTTCATGGATCAGGGAGCCGGCGCAGCGGCGGCGGCGGCCGACGGCTTGCGCTTCGCGATGCTGTTGATGCTCGTCGCCAATCTCGCCTCGGCGATTCTCTATCTGCGTGCTGCGCGCACGGTCCGCGCCGAGCTGGTGAGCTGAGCGCCGGTCGCGCGACGGCATCCCCGGGGGGTATTGGGGTCTGGCCAGCCGCCGCGCGCCGAGCGCCGCATTGATATCCCGCTAGTGGTGGCGTAGTCAACAAGATGCAGAGCCGCTCCGGATTCATGCAATTTTGCAGAGCGAATCGCATTTACTATTGGTTGAATCGTCAGCAGGCTTGGAGCATGATCCCCTGGCCGCACGTCGGCCCGAATCCGAACAAGACGTCGCACGATGGGGGGTTCTTCTATGTCGAATGCCAGAATCGTCAGCGTGGCGGCGCGCCGCTGCGCGCTCGCCACCGCAGTTGCGCTCGCCCTGCACGGCGGAGTCGCTCTCGCGCAGGAGAGCGGCGCCGATTCCCGAGTTTCCGAGATCGAAGTCATCGTCGTCACCGGCTCCTACATCCGGGGCGCAGCCGAGGACGCCGCGCTGCCGATCGACGTCGTCACGGCCGACGACCTGCAGAAGCAGGGCGCGCCGTCGATGGTCGAGCTGATCAAGTCGCTGCCGGCTTCGCAGGGTGTGTTCGGCGATTCCAACCAGTTCGGCGCCGGTCAATCGACGGGCTCGGCGAACGTCAACCTGCGCGGCCTCGGCGCACTGCGCACGCTCGTGTTGCTCAACGGCCGCCGCGTGGCGCCGAATCCCGCAATCGGTGCCGGTGTCGACGTCAACCTGTTTCCGACTGCGGCGATCGAGCGCATCGAAGTGCTGAAGGACGGCGCCGCCGCCACGTACGGCTCCGACGCGATCGCGGGCGTCGTCAACTTCATCACCCGCAAGGGCTTCGAGGGGATGCAGATCGACGGCTCGTACAGCTACATCGAGGACTCCGACGGCGATTACAACACCAACATCGCCTACGGCTGGCAGGGCGACAGCACGAACATCCTGCTCGCGGCGGGCTATAAGCATCGCTCCGAGCTGCACGTGGTCGACCGCGACTGGGCGGTGCGCTCGTACGCCGACAATCCGACCGGCGGCTGGACCAGCTTCGGCAGCCCGGGCGCATTCCAGGTCGGCACGACGCGGTTCATCGATCCGCAGTGCTCGGCGTTGGGCGGTGTGCCGACAGGAACAGTCGGCGGCGTCGGCGGCGTGCCGACCGACGGCACCGGCGTCGCGCCGACTTCGTGCCAGTTCCAGTACACGCAGTTCGACAACCTGGTCGAGCGCGAAGAGCATTACCAGGCGTTCGCACAACTCGAGCACGACTTCGGCGAAGACACTTCGCTGCACATCGAGCTGCTGTACGCCTCGCACGATGTGCCGGAAGAGAACTCCTCGCCATCGTACGGGCCGAATCAAGGTCCGACCGGCGGCGCGCCGAGCTATTTCATCCCGATCGCGAATCCCGGCTTCGCGCAGCTCCTGCCGCAGCTTTCCCCGACGCTGCAGGCAGCGATCGCGACCGCCGGTGGCGCTGGCACGAGCGGTCTGTTCTGGCGGCCGCTCGGCGCCGGCGGCAATCCGCTGACGGGCGAGGGCAAGCAGGACGAGCGCCTCTTCTATACGTATCGCGGTTCGGCCGAGCTGAGCGGCCGGTTCACCGAAAGCACGGGCTGGAATGTCGCTGCCACGTACGGCATCACGACGGCGGATGCTTCGACGCCGGATATGTATGTGGCGCGGCTGGATCGCGCGTTGCGCGGACTGGGCGGACATGGCTGTACGGGCGTTCCCGGTCAGGGCGGCTGCCTGTGGTTCAATCCTTTCTCGACAGGCGTCGCCTCGCACGCGATCACCGGCGCACCCAATTCGCAGTTCGATGCGAACAGCGTCAACAGCCGCGAAGTGCTGGAGTACCTGTTCCAGGATTTCGGGTATGAGCTGGAACAGAGCCTGTTCACTTTCGACGCGGTGCTGAACGGCGATACCGGCGTGCAGTTACCGGGCGGCCCGCTGGCGTGGGCCTTCGGCGCGCAGTATCGCGAAAACGGCTACACGCGCGATCCTAAGGACAGTGCCGATCTGACGCTGTTCCCGTGTGCGGCTTCGCCGGTGAATTCGGCGGCGACCTGCACGAGCAACGGCCAGTTCGTCGGCACGGGTCCGTTCTCGTTCCAGGGCGCGTTGACGCCCTACGATCTGAGCCAGGACCTGTATGGTGTGTTCGGTGAGTTGAGCCTGCCGATCACCGAGTCGTTCCAGGCACAGCTCGCGGTGCGTTATGAGGACTACGGCGGCGGCATCGGCGACACGCTCGATCCGAAGCTCGCGTTGCGTTGGCAGGCGACGGATTGGCTCGCGCTGCGTGGCTCGGCGAGCACGACGTTCCGCGCACCGCAGGAAACCGCGGTGATCCCGGGCTTCATCGTCGCTTCCGCGTTCACGCCGGCTGCTGGCGGCTACAAGCCATTCCGCACCAACGGCAATCCGGAGCTGAAGCCGGAGACGGCGACTGCGTTCAACGTCGGCATTCTGCTGCGTGCCGGCGGCTTCACCGGGTCGATCGATTACTGGAGCTTCGACTTCGAGGACGTCATCGAAAACGAAAGCGGGCAGGACCTGATCGCGCGCTTCTACCGGGGCGCGACCACGACCAATCCCGCGCCGAACTGCGGCAATCCAGAGCTGGCGGTGTTGCAGGCACGCCTGACGTTCAACAACGGCGTCTGCGGTGCGGCGAGCACCGCGCTCGTGCTGACCGACATCTACACGATCAACGGCGCGGACACGAAGGTCGAGGGCATCGATGCGAGTCTGCAATATGCGTTCGGCGGCGTGCTCGGCGGCGAGCTGACCGTCGGCGTCGACGGCACCTACAACCTGAAGTACGAGCAGGGCGCGAACCTGATCGAAGGCATCGTGGTGCGCGAGGCCGACGACTACGTCGGCACGCGCGGCACGAACGGCTCGCAGCCGCGCTGGAAAGGCTCGGCATTCGTCGAGCTCGGCACCGGCAATCACAACCTGCGCTGGATCTCGCGCTACGTCGGCAAGATGCACGACACGCGCGTCACGACGTCGTTCCTGGCGTTCTCCAGCATCCTGGAAGGCATGCCGGGATCGACTGTCGACTCGTACCTGGCGCACGATCTGCACTATCGCGTGGTGCTGCCGGCGCAGATGACGCTCAATGCATCGGTGCTCAACGTGACGAACGAGGATCCGCCGTTCGCGCGGCTCGATCTCAACTACGATCCGTTCACGGGCAGCCCTCTGGGTCGGGTGTTCAAGCTCGGTGTGACCAAGACGTTCTGACACGCGACTTGCGGCATGGTGCCGCGCGGGCTATAAGCGCGGCACCATGTCCGGACCGAAGAAGAGAGTCGTGCGGCCTGCGGCGGCCAAACAGCAGCGCAAGCGACTCTCCCCAGAGCTGCGGCGCGCACAGATGATGGACGCTGCGGCGCAGTTGGTCCTGGAGCAGGGTTATCTGCCGCTGCCCATCGAGCATCTTGCGCGGACTGCCGGCAGCAGCAAGGCGCTCATCTACACCTACTTCCCGACGCAGTACGACCTGTTCAATGCTTTGCTGGAGCGCGAGCTCAATGCACTGGCGACGGCGGGGTTGATCACTGCTTCGGAAGTCGGAGATCTCGAACAGGCTGCGGTCCTGTGCGGCATGGTGTACTTCGAGCACGTCGCGCGCTCTGGCCCGCTGCTGCAGATCCTCACCGCCGACTTGTACATGTCGGGTCACGAGAACGAGCGGCTGGTAGGCGAGTGCAATGCTCTGCGCGAGCGGCTCGCGAGACTCGTGCACAAGACGCTGGGCTTGCCGCTGCGCGAGGCGCATGCGGCAGTCGAGATGATGATCGCTATTCCGCTGGAATCGGGGAGCCTGGTGTTCGGACGCGAAACGCCGCCGGAAGTAGGGCGGGCGATGTGTCGCGCGCTGCTGTCAAGCAGCCTCGAGGCTCTGCGCTCCCCCGAGCCGTTGCCCTCGTCCAAGCATCAGGGTTCGTGATCCGCGCAGCACGATCGACAGGCACAGGTTCTCGGCCGCGTCCAGGCCGATCTTCTTGTCCGCGATGAGCTTGCCCGCACGCACGCACAGGCGCGTCAGCACGATCGTGCATGCCAGCGCCAGCTCGGGCGAAACGCCGTAAAGCTTCACGAGTCTTGCCGCGTGCGACTGAGCTCCCGCGACCTGTTGCGGCCGGCGCTCCTTGATCAGCGTGCCGCGCACATCCGGGCTGCTGAGCAGCGTGTAGAGCAGGCCGCCGCGTTCGCCGATCTGTCGCAGATAGGTGCGCGTCGCGAGCGTGATCTGCGAGTAGTGGTCGGTGCCCTGGCGCGCTTCGGCCAGGCGGGCCTGCTCGATGCGCGCGAACTCGCGGTGTGCGATGTCGACGCAGAGTTTCTCGCGGCTGCCGAAATAGTTGTACACCTGCGTTTCGCTCATGCCGGCGGCAGCCGCGATCTGCTTCATCGAAGCTGCGTGCACGCCGCCCTTGCGGATGATGTCCGCAGCTACATCGAGCAACTGCTCGCGTCGCACGGCAGGATCGAGGCGCGTGCGTGCACGTCGCGACGAAGCGCGCTTTGCGGAGATCGTGAGCTGACGTGCGCCGGCTTCCGGCGCTGCCGGCAACGGCGGTCTGCGTGACGGCCGGCCGGCGCCGGCGCGCAGCCAGTAGCCGCGCGGCGGATACGGAACCAGCAGTCGATTGCAGATTTTCGCGAGCGCATTGCCGCTCAGCCCGACCTCTTTCGCGACGATGCTCAACGGCTGCGACCAGACGCGCTCGTAGAGCTCCTTGCGGGACAGGGCGATGGGACGGCGTGAGGCCATGGCTTTCACGCTAGCGGCGGGCGTAGCAGTCGTCAACTTTGACGGAGATTTCTCGCCAAGGCGCCAAGTACGCCAAGGACGCAAAGGAAGGAATATTGAAGGACGCATCCCCTTGGCGCACTTGGCGGGCTTGGCGCCTTGGCGAGAACCTATTGAGCCCGCGCTGCCGGCCGCTGGTACAGCTCGATCATGTAGCCGTCCGGATCCCGGACGAAATTCGTGCCGTCGACGATGTCGCGCGCGGCGCGATAACCGGCTGCGACCACCAGTTCCGCCGCCTTGCGGCCGTCGGGTACGACCAGCACGACGTTGCCGAACTCCGAGGCGCCCGGCTTCACTTCGCCCCGGCGAATGACGATCAGCGTGTCCTCGCGGACATTCCCGGTCACGCTCAGGAGATACTCGCGCGCCTCGCCCTGCGCCGGAACGCGAGCCGCGATCTTGAGGCCGAGCACTTCCGTGTAGAACTTCTTCGAGCGCTCCAGGTCTGCGACGCGCAACCCGACACCCGCGACGCGGATGGGCTGCACATCGGCAGCGCAAGCGAAGCCGGCGCTGATGAGCGCAACGGCCAGAGCGACGCGTGCTGCGATCATTGCGTGCTCCCGGCGCTGGCTTGCGGCGGCAGAATGACTGCGCTCGGGCCGGCCTGCACCGGTGACTTCGGATCGATCACGATGCCGTCGATGATCCTGAACGGCAGCGCCGCCATCGTCGGCTCTTCGGCCTTCGCGACCGACTTGTAAGATTTGACTGCGGCGACTTCGTGGCTCGCATCCGGCGTCGCGACGAAGGCCGGCAGCGCATCGACACGCAGCGCGAACGAAATGTGCGTCTTCTCGCCCTTGGCGCCCTTCGGACTGAAGTCCGCGTTCCGGCGCAGCGCGTAGTACACGTCCGGCAATCGCACCCATGTGAGCGACTCGATCACGGGTCCGCGGGCATTCACCCAGCCCTTGTAGACCACTTCCCACGGACGATAGCCGCCGACATAGCCGCTGAGCGTGCCGTCCTCCTTCATGCGTAGATCCACGCGTGCGCGCAGCAGCTCCAGGTCGCGTGCGTAACTCGGATCGCGCAGCATCACGTCGGAAGAGGCAGTGGACAGGATTCGACCGTTCACGGTACGCGCCGCAAAGATCGCTTCGTAGCGCGCGTCCGGCTTGATGCGGAACGTGTAGTCGCGGGCGATCGCACCGTTGCCGTCTTTCACCATCTTGTCGTCGCTGGCGTAAAGGCCGACCTTGACGTGCTTGTCGTTCAGCGGATCGTTGCCGCTACCGGCGACGACGATGACGGTGGTCCAGCCGCCGTTGCGCATCGAGTCGTTGAATTGCAGCGCGCCGCTCGACAGGCGCGGCGGTCCGCGATACGTCTTCCAGCAGCCGAGCGTCTTGTAGAAGACGTTGTCGATCCCGGGCTCGCCGTTCGGGCTGGTGAAGCCCGTCTTTGCGTCGCCGTCGAGATCGATGCCTTCAGCGATCGTGCCGCTCACGCCGACCAGTCCGGTATCCGGCGTCGAAGTCGGATTGACGTAGACGTTCGCGCGATCCTTGCCGCGGAACGCCATCTGGTTCTGGCCGTGCACCGGGCTGCGCGTCGGGTTCGCCGGGTTGCGCAACCACTTCGCTTCCTCGGGCGTGTATCCGGCTTCGACCAGCACCTTGACCCAGTCGATCTCCGGGTTCGTGCCGTTCGGGCAATCGGTGCCGGGCGCAGTCACGCCGGTCTTCGCGCCGTAATACATCGCGGGTTCGTTCCACTCGACGACGTACGTGCGTGTCCATCCGGCGAGCGCAGGGCCGGCAACGAGTGTCGACGCGACAGCCACGACGACAAGATGACCGGGTGGTCGTTTCATCGTCGTACCCTCAAGCCATGACTTCGCGGACGGGATTGGACGTCTTCATCGCGCCGACGCCGAATTCGCCGACCGGCGCGCCGACCAGCTGCTGCGCCGTGAGTGAAACTCGCGTGACTGGCTCACCCGTCGCGTGCACGTGCTGGCCGGCCTTGTGCCGACCGCCCGCGCGGCCCGCGAGCAGCAGCGGAATGTTTTCGATGGAGTGGATCTTCGCGTAGCCCGTGTCGCTGAACGCCATGATCAGCATGTTGTCGAGCAGCGTGCCGTCGCCTTCGCGGATCGCCTCCATTTCCGCGAGCAGGCCGCCGAAGCCCTGCATGACGAGGCCGGCGAGCTTGCTCGTTTCCGGCTGATAGCCGAGCTGCGCGTCGGTCGGCTCGTCGTGCGTGATCTGGTGATAGATCTTGCTCTGGCCGGCCATGTACGTCTCGGAGCTGCCGGCCGTGTGCACGAAGTTGAAGACACGCGTCTGGTTGCACGCCAGGCCCATCGCCAGCAGCTTCGCCAGCGTTCGCGTGTTGGAGTTCACGACGTCGACCGAAGCGGCGTGCGGCATCTCTTTGGGCGCAGCAGGCACGACGCATGCCTCGCACCTGTCCGGCCGTTGCAGCTGCACGGCGAGCTGATTCTCCATCTCGCGCAGCGACGTGAAGTACTGGTCGAGCTTGATGCGATCGGCCTTGCCGACGCCGGCGAACAGCGCCTCGCGCTGATCCTTGACGGCCGACAGCACGCTCTGGCGCAGCATGATCGATGGATCCGGACGCCACTGATCGCTGTTCGGATCCTGGAACCCGGCTCCGAACAGGCGCGTGTACAGCGCGAGCGGCGTCGCCTCGGGCGTCGCGAACGTGGTGCCGGTGCGCGTCGAATAACTGACCGGACGGCGCGAGACGGACGCGTCGATGTCGAGGACCCTGAAGCGCGTCGTGCCGCCGATCGCATCGGCGATGCGCGTGTCGAACGACGGACCGTCGAAGCGCGTCGACGACGCGGGCGCGATGCCGGAAAGAATCGAAGCGTGGCCGCTCCAGTGCACGAGATTCGCGCGGCCGTCGGGGATCACGCGGAATCCGGAGAACACCGAGACTTTGTCCTTGACTGCCGCGAGGCAATCCAGCTCCGGCGTGATCTCGTAGCCGGGGCCGACGGTCTTCGGCACCCAGCGCGTGCCACCGGTGGGCGTGTCGGTCAGGCCGAGTCCCCAGAAATAAGTGCCGAACCGCACCGGCAGTTTCGCGCCGTCGGCGAAGGCGACGCCGTTGCCGTCGAGAAACATGTCGAGCACCGGCAAGCCGACTGTGACGGCGGCGCCGCCGAGCATGCCCTTGAGGACCGAGCGACGGTTGAAGTGCGAGGCCATGATCAGAGTCCTCCTGCAGAAGTCGTCGTCGCAGCCGTAGCGGTCGTCGGCGTGGTTGTCGGCGCTGGTCGTGCGCCGGACGGAACCACGACCTTGAAGAATTCCGGAGTCGTTGCGATCTGCGTCATCAGGTCGGGCACGCGATAACCGCCGCTGACGAAGGCACGGGTCTGATCCGCGAGATAGTCCTCGTCGCGCTCGTCGGTCTTGCGACCGACGCCGTACGCGTACACGTTGCGCACCAGGCATGCCGGCACGCGCACATCCTGTCGCAGGAAGCTGGCGAGGCCGGTCGCGCCCGTGAACTTCGCGCCGTTGAGATCGGCGCTGACGTCGATCGGCGTGCCGTTTTCCAGCGTACGGAGCTGACCGAGCCCGTCGAAGTGCTCGAGTGCGAGTCCGGGCGGGTCGCTGCGTCGGTGGCAGGCAGTGCAGCCCGTGTTCTGCATGTGATCGAGCAGCCTGCCGCGCACCGTTCCCTGCGTACTGTCCTTGACCTTCGAGAAGTCCACGTCCGCGGGCGGATCGGGCGTCGGCTCGCACATGAAGATCTCGTGGATCTTGATGCCGCGGCGGGTCGGCGAAGAAGTGCCCGGATGCGCGAACAGCGACAGGAAGCTGACTTGCGTCAGGATGCCGGAGCGCTCGGACGACGCGTCGAACGAGTAGGGCGCCCACTCCGCCGCCGACAGATACGGCACGTTGTACACGGCGGCCAGCGGCCGATTGATGAACGTGTCGTTGGACGTGAACAGCTCGCGGTAATCGCGCTTCTGCCGGATCAGCAGCTCGACCGTCGTCTTGAGAGTCTGTTCCTTCGCGGCCGCGGCGACGGCCAGGTTGAACTTGGGGTAGATCTGCGGATCCTTCACCAGGTTGTCGAAGCCATCGAGCTGCAGCATGTCCGCGAAGAACGCGCGCGCACCCTGCTCATAGCGCGGCGACGATGTCAGACGCGTCAACTGTTGGCGCAGACCGGCTTCGGTGTGAATCGCGCCGCTGCGCGCGGCGGCGAGCAGCTCCGCATCCGGTGTCGTATCCCAGAGCAGGAACGACAGTCGTGCAGCCTTGGTGTAGGCGTCGAGGCGATTCTGGCCCGGCTTGTCCGGATCGGGTTCGGCCGTCTCCACTCTGAACAGAAACTCCGGCGCGACCAGCAGGCTCGTGAGCGCGAGTTCGAGGCCAGAGCCGGCAACAGCGGATCGAGCCGCGAGTTCCTGCTCGGTGAGCGGCCTGCGGAAGAGCTGCTCGCCGTACTTCGCGATGAACTGCCGCGCACACTCGTTCGACTTGCAGCTTGCGACGTGTTCCCGGGTGACAACCTGCTTGGCGATCGCGCTCGCGAGCACGAAGTACTGCTCGAAGCCGGAGGAGGTCAGCGAGAGCTGCGCGCTGCCGAGCGCGAGCAAGCCGTCCTCGCGCTTCTCGGGCTCGAAGCGTGCGCTGACCTCGATGTCGGAGCCGAAGATGTCGGCGATGGTGTGGCGATACTGCGTTTCGGTGATGCGGCGGACGCCGACCTTGAGCGATGGCGCTGCCTGAGCGACCACGCTGACGAGTCCCGCAGCCAGCAGTGCGGCACCGAGTGTGCACTTCATCCGGTTCGGCACTTGATCCCCCTGGTACTGCTGTGCAGCCAAGCCTCATGCCCGGCGGCGCGCAAGCACCGTAGTATATTATTGGTGCTACCGTCAATTAGCGTCCGGGTAAAGAAAATGCAAGGAAACCGAAGCGTGGAATGGGCAGTGCTGGCAGCAGGCGCGGTGCTGCTCGCAGTTGCAACAGCGAATGCATCGGACGTCGTCGGAGATCCCGAAGCGGGGGCAGAGACCTACAACACGGTGTGCGAGGGCTGCCACGGCGTATCCATCGCGCCGACGTTGCGCGGCGTCATCGGGCGACCGATCGCGAGCGTCGCAACCTTCACCGGCTACAGCGAAGCGCTCAAGTCGAAGAGCGCGATGAGCTGGACCGAGGCGAACCTGGATGCATTCCTCACCGCACCCGGGACATTCGCGCCCGGCACGCTGATGACCCAGACGATTCCGGAAGCGCAGCGGCGTGCCGACCTCATCGCCTACCTGGCGACGCTGCCGCCGCCTCGCTAGCGGCCCGCGGAATGAAGTACGAAATCGCGCCGGGTCACCATGACTGCCGCTTCAGCTCCTCGAACCAGTTCAGCACCAGTTCGAGCTGATCGGGAGCCGCGGGCTGGTTGCCCGTCACCAGGAAGCGCTGGCCGTCGGGCGCCACGTCGTAGTTCCCGGCGAGCGCATCCAGAGTGTACGGGCCCGAGAACAGGCGTCGAACCGCGCCGCTGATGAATGTTTCGCCAAGCGTCACGGGCGTTGCGAACAGAGTGTCGCCCTTCGCGAAGAACAGCTCGCGCCCGTTGCGCGCCCAGACCGGGGCTGTGCCGCCGTCGATCGAGACCTGGCTGCGGCCGGGCCCCTGCACCGGCCGCACGTAAACCTGCGGCGTGCCCGATTCGTCGGACGCGTACGCGACCCAGCGGCCGTCCGGCGAGAACGTGGCCGCCGCTTCGTTCGCCGGGCCCTGCAGGAACGGTGTCGACGTGCGATCGTCGGCAGAGTAGAGCCATACGTCCTGGCCCGTCGTCGTACCGGTCTGCCGATACAGGAGCTTGCGTCCATCCGGCGACCAGCCGAGAGGAGAGGGCAACTCTCCGCCGTCAAACACCGCCGTGCCGTTGCCCGTGCCGTCGAACCTGGCCGAGAACAAACGGATGGCGCCACTGCCGCTCATGTCTGCGGCGAATGTCACGTGCACGCCGTCGGGCATCCATACGGCGCGGTCCTGGTCGCCCGGAACCTGGCTCACGCGCGTGACCGTGCCGCGTTCCGCGTCCAGCACCCAGACTTTCGAGAACGCTGCGTCGATGACGACGGCAATGCGCTGCCCGTCGGGAGAAACGCGCGGCCACCAGTACGATGCCTGCCGATCGGTGACAGGTCGCGCCGCGCCGCTGCGATCGACCCAAAGCAGCGGTCGCTCCGCGGACCTGGAACCGCCGGCTGCGTAAACCAGCGTGCCGTTCCTGGAGATCGCGACTTGCGCGCCGCCGCTCTCCGGATGCGTGACGACGCCGTCGACGACTTTGACGGGCGCACCAGTGACCGCGAGCCGCGCGAGGTCGAACGGCATCGCGTACAACGCGCCCGCACGCGCGAAGATCAAATGCCCTGTAGGCAGGTACTGCGCCGAATGTCCTTGCGCTACGGCGTGCTGCTCTCCCGTTACCAGCGAGCGCACCACGATCTGTGCGTCGTCGAACGATTGCAGGTGCGTCGATTTCACCGTGAACAGGATGGCTTTCCCGCCCGGCAAAAAATGCGGCCAGCGATGGGCAGCTTCGCTCGCGCGCGGATCGATCACGGTCAGCGGTTTCACCTCGCCGCCGCGGTCGGAAACAACGAACAGGCTGCCGAGGGTCGAGGGTGCGAAGGCAATCTTGCCGTCGTCGGACCACGCAGCGCCGCGGTAGCCCTGCATGCCCACGTAGCGCGGCACCGTGGTGATCGTGACGACTGCGCTGCCGGTGATCGACACTTTCTTCAGCGTCTGGCCGACGAAGAAGCCGAGCCAGCGACCGTCGGGTGAGAAGAAAGGAGTCGAGGCGTCTTCGGTGCCGGCGATGGGCGCGCTGTGAGCATCGTTCAACTGCCGCATGCGCAGCGGACCGCCACCGACGGTGCGATATGCGATGCGTGAGCCGTCGGGCGAGAGCGCGAACGAAAGCTGCTGAACCGCAAAGTCGAGCGGACCTTCGAGCGGAATCGACGCGCGAACGGGCTGTGGCGCTTCAGTCTGCGGCGATCGCAGCAACAGCGCGACGCCAACGATCGCGGCGACGGCCAATGCGCCAGCGACCAGCCACGCGGGTCGCACGCGCGGCGGCGGCGATTCCTGCGGTGCAGCGAGCGCATCGTCGATCTCGATGCGCGCGACGCCGATATCCGGCAGCCGCTTGCGACGATCCTTTTCCAGGCAGCGACGCAGGAGCCTGCGAACCGGAGCGGGAGTCGCCGCGGGCAACGCTGCGAAATCCGGCTCCTGATCGACGATGCGCGCGAGCACCTCGGCGACGTTGTCGCCGTCGAACGGCCTGCGCCCGGTGAGCATTTCATAGAGCACGCAGCCGAAGGCCCAGATGTCGCAACGCTTGTCGACGGCTTTGCGGCGGGCCTGCTCGGGACTCATATAAGGCGCCGTCCCGGCGAACGTCCCGACGTCTGCAGGCGAACCGCCGGGATCGAACGCCTCGGCGAGCCCGAAGTCGAGCACCTTGACCGTGCCGTCCGGCCGCAGCTTGATGTTCGCCGGCTTGAGATCGCGATGGATGACGCGATGCTCGTGAGCGGCTTCGAGTGCTTCGGCGAGCTGTCGCGCGATCGGCAGCGCTTCGTCCAGCGGCAGCGGACCTTGAGCAATGCGGTCGGCGAGCGTCGCGCCTTCGACGAGCTCCAGCACGAGCGCGTACGTGCCCGCGTCCTCTTCGAATCCGTAGATCGCACCGATGTGCGAATGATTGAGCGACGCGAGCAATTGCGCTTCGCGTTTGAATCGTGCGACACGGCCGGCATCGATCGCGAACGCCTGCGGCAGAAGCTTCAGCGCGACATCGCGATCGAGCCGTGCATCCCGTGCGCGATACACCTCTCCCATGCCGCCGGCGCCGAGTCGCGACAGCAGTTGATATGAGTTGAGTATGCGGCCGATCTGCTCGGGGCTGACCGGCGGATCGAGCAGCGAGGCCGCGGGTGTCTCCATGAACCCGGCAGCACGCGCGCTCGACGCGAGCAACGCTTCGATTCGCGTGCGAAAGCTGCTGTCGGTCCCACACGCTTCCGCGACATACGCCTGCCGCTCCGCGCCGTCGCGTGCGAGCGCTTCCTCCAGCACGCGCTTCACTCGCGGCCAGTCATCCAGCGTCGTCATCGGGTTTCAGCTCGTTGTAGAGCCAGAGCTTCGCAGTGGCCCAGTCGCGCTTCACGGTCGCCGGCGAAATGTCGAGCGCCTCCGCGGTTTGCTCGACCGACAGCCCGGTGAAGAACCTGAGCTCGACGACACGCGCTTGTTGCGAATCGACGGCTGCCAGTCTCCCCAGCGCTTCGTCGAGCGCGACGATGTCGACTGCGGCTTCCGGCGCCGCTGCGTTCTCATCTGGCGAAGTCAGCGAGATACCGGCACCGCGCTTCGCGCGTCCGCGCTGACGAGCGTAGTCGACCAGCACCCGTCGCATCAGCGTCGCGGCCATCGCAAAGAAATGAGTGCGATCGTGCCAGCGCATCGCATCGAGGCCGGCGAGGCGCATGTAGGCCTCGTTGACCAGGGCCGTCGTCTGCAGCGTGTGGTTGGCGCGCTCGCCGCGCATGTAGTGGTGGGCCAGGCGCCGCAATTCCTCGTAGACGATCGGCACGAGCTCGGCCGCGTCGCTGTCGAGCGCTGGGTCCTGTCCGCTCATGAGCCCGAATCCATCGCAAAGGCGCCTTATGAGTCAGGGACTGGAAGATAGCACTGGAGTCGAGCGTGACGAAGATATCGAAGGGGAAGGTAACACTCTGTTTGCTGGCCGCATTCGGCTGGATTGTGCCCGCCGCGGCGGCGATCGACTCCGTGCGGGTCGACAAGACCCGGCCTTATGAAAAAGCGGCCGGCTACACCTACGCCGAGATCACGATCGCCGGAACGGTCCGGCGCGACGACGGCGTCGGCCAGTATTCCGTGCCCGCGATCCTGATCTATCCGCGCCAGCGGTGCGGCAACGACGTGGGCGTGGTCGACTGGCTCAACTCGGCGGCCTTTCACTTTTTCCCGGAGACCGGAGAGACCGGCACGATCGACTTCACGCTGGCCTCGACCGGCACGCACCTGTTCGACGAGGGCTACACCTACCTGTCGATCCAGTGGAACAAGTTCGTGACCGAGAAATTCGGGCCGACGGCGCCGAAGGATGGTTACGATCACAATCACATGGTCTACGGCAGCATCGAGCGCGGCGGCGATGCGTGGGAAATCTTCCTCGACGCCGCGCGCTTCCTGAAGAATCCGGGCAAGTTCCCCGGCAAGAACCGTCCGGCGCGTGTCGACACCGTGCTCAGCTCGGGCTATTCGCAGGGCGGCGCGCTGCAATTGGAAATGCTCGCGCACAACCTCGATCCCAAGCGCGTCTACGACGGCCACCTGATCCAGATGATCGGTTTCGGTTGCTGGAAGCGCGACGACAGCCTGCCGCACTTCGGATTCCTCGGCGACTGCACACCGCTGCCGGCGCAGCACGTGCCGGTCATCATGCTCGCGTCGGAAACCGACATGGTCGTGTATGAAATGCTGGGCATCGGCAAGAGCGCGTACTTCGCGCGCAGGCCGGCGGATCCAAACTGGCGTCAGTACGAGATGGCTGGGATCGCGCACATCCCTGAATCGATCGTCGCGTTCGGGCTGCCGAACCAGAGCAGCGCGGACCCACGGCCGGTGTTCCGTGCCGCGTTCGACAACCTTGCGCGCTGGGTACGCAGCGGCAAGCACGGTCCCAAGCCGCCGCCGTCACGGCACCTTGAAGGCTCTCTCGATGCGAACGGCGCCTTCACTCCTACGAAAGATGCCGATGGCCACTTCGCCGGCGGTGTGCGGCTTCCTCATGTCGAATCGCGGGTGCAAGGCCGCGTTGCGGGCGCGCCGCTCGGCAACTACACCCCGCTCAATCCGTCCGACAACGTCTTCTTCCTGTTGGGCGGCACGTTCACGCGCTTCAGCGACCAAGAGCTGCTCGCTCGCTACCCGACACGCCACGGCTACGTGAAGCGTGTGAAGCGCGCGGCCGACGATCTGGCCGACCGCGACTACATCACGCGCAAGGACCGCCGCGCGCTGCTCAAGGCGGCCGAGGACGAGCCGCTGTACAGCTCGGATTTCGTGGGGGCGGGGCGATGATCAGCGCACGTCGCGCTGCTGGGAAAATCCGTAGAACTCGCTCACGCCAGCGACAGCAGTGCTCACCAGCGCGCGCTCCTCGGGACTGACGGCAGGATTCCAGATGTCGAATATGAAGACGGCGCGCGGCTCGTCGCTGTCGTTCCAGGCTTCGTGCTCGATCGTATCGTCGAACACGAAAGCCTTGCCGGGTTGCCACTCGCGCCGGGCGCCGCCCACGCGAAAGCCGCAACCCGGCGGGACGATCAGCGGCAGATGCACGATCAGGCGTGTGTTGTTGACGCCGGTGTGCGGCGGAATGCGCGTGTGGGTATCGAGGATCGAGAACAGTACATTCGGACTGGCACCGGGCACTTCGCAGCGCGGCCAGTTTTCCAGTGCGGCGACGGTGCGGGGACAGCGAGCCAGGTGCTCGGGGTACGGGACGCCGTCGCGCCACAAATAGTAGACGCTCCAGCGCCGCGACTGGTGGAGGTCGCGCCACTTCTGTTCGATCGAGCGCACGGTGCCGTGCGCAACGTACGGCTCGAGCGCAGCGCTGTCTGCGGACAGCACGTCGATCAGCTCCGCGCGAATGTCGTCCGTCGCGGCCTCGATCGAGTCGAGCCAGGGGAAACTGGCGCGCTCGTGGAATTCGATGGCCGGCAGCTCCGGGAAATACAGGAACGAAGGCCGCTGCTGATAGATGCGCTCGCGCTGCGTGAGGATCGACAGGCACCGATCGAAGCGATGCAGCGGGATGTCTGAGTACTCGGCGCGCAGCGTCGTCAGGCGTTCCTCCAGGAACGACTCGAGCGCGCGATTGTTGGCTTCGATGACGTGGCGCGCGTGGGCGAGCAGATCGCTCATCCACTCAGGCACGCGTGTCCCGGGAGTGACCGCGCGCAGCGCCGTTCGGTACGTGTAAGCCGCTCCGCGCGTGTCGTTCTGAAGTTCCTGCAGCGACGCCTTCTGCAGCATTGCGCGCAGGTTGTTCGGCTCGAGTGTCAGCGCCCGTTGCAGCGCCTGCATTTCTTCATCGCGCTGCCTGAGCCCGCGCAGCGCGGCGGCGAGATTGATCCAGATCGACGCATCGGATGCATCGCTCCGCACAGCCTGCTCGAACAGCTCACGGGCGCGCGCCGCATCGCCGGACAGCAGCATGCGTTCGCCGAGTTCGTTGAGCTCCCTCGCACTTGCGCTCGTCATTCGATCGCGCGATCCCCATCGTGGTCGTCGCGGATCTTAGCGAAGGAATTTTCGAAGAAGCGTCAATGCACGATGCAGTTGTTGCGAATGCTCGATGCACAAATTGATCGGACACACGCTGCTGCGTGTGGACACTTTTCTGCGACAAATGCGTATAGGAGCCGGACTACGTGCGCTCAGCGCGTCGGGTTGATCAGATATTTTTCGCCGGTCGCGCGCTTGTTGTACGCCTGTGCGACTGCGAGCGTCGCGACGTCCCGCAGCGAAATTTCTTTCGTGTAGTGACTCGCGAAAGTCGTCGTCAGCTCGGCGACGACGCGCTGGCGCAGTCGCATGACGTCGGCCATGCCGATCTTCTGCAGGAACGGCGTGAGCAGCCAGCCGCTCACCGACCACGAGAAGCCGAACGTGCGCGTGAGCTCGGTCTTGCTCGTGTCCAGCACGCCGTAGATGTACACCTGCTTGAACGTGTTCGATCCATAGCGGTTGTACGCCGTCATGCGCGCAGCAGCGGCAGCTTCCATCGCGGTCAGGAGATTGCTCGCCATCATGCCGCCGCCGACTGCATCGAATGCGAGCGTGGCTTCCGTCGCGCCGACTGCTTCGATCAGCTCGGCCATGAATCGCGGCGAAGTGGAGTCGAGCACGATCTTCGCGCCGATGTCCTTGAGGATCTTCGCCTGCTCCGCGCTGCGCACGACGTTGACCAGGCTCACGCCGTCTTTCAGGCAGATCTTGTTGAGCATCTGTCCCAGGTTGGAGGCGGCGGCCGTGTGCACGAGCGCCTTGTGTCCCTCGCGACGCATGACTTCCACCATGCTCAGCGCCGTCAGCGGATTCACGAAACACGACGCAGCCTGCTGCGCCGTTGTGCCGCTCGGCAACACCAGGACCTCGACGGCTTTCGCCAGCTTGTACTGCGAGTACATCGAGCCGCTCGCGACTGCGACCATCTTGCCCAGCAGCGCTTGCGCTGCCGGCGACGATCCGGCCTTCACGACAGTTCCAGCGCCCTCGTTGCCGACGGGCATCGATTGGTCGAAGCGCGCTGCCAGTGCGGGTACTGCGCGCTCGAGAATGTTCGCGGTGAGCACCGGGCTCGCGGCCGTTCCCGACTGCTTGGCGGTGTTCATGTCGACCGGCCCCAGCAGCAGGGCGATGTCGGACGGATTGATCGGCGTCGCTTCGACGCGGATCACGATCTCGTCGGGCCCCGGCTCGGGCGTCGGCACCGAGACGAGCGAGACCTCCAGCACCCCGGACTTCGTGACGAGGGAGCGAAGCTGCAGACCGGTATCGACGTTCGGCGGTGCCATTTTGTTCTCCTGCGCTGAAGAGCGAGCCGATAGACTCTAGCACGTGGATCGCACGTGGATTCATGGGGAGGCTCATGTTCCGATTCTGGAAGCGGCGCCCGCGGACCGTCGTGCTCGGCCAGCAGATGGCCAACGCCCGGGCAGCGGAGCGACAGCGCCTGGCGAACCCGCCCGAAGCACCATCGCCGATGCCGGCTGCGACCTATAACTCGGCCAGCGGGTCTCTGGACTTTCTGAATCCGACGCCGCACGCGCTCGATCCGCAGCTCTGCGAGCTCTGCCGGCGGATCGCAGCGCTCGAGCCGGCGGCTCGTGCAGCAGCTCGGCGCTCCATCAGCATGGAGGAGTTCTA
>Ga0075419_10000207_pt1 | contig 34204 bp, 31 predicted proteins | sample SoiMetdeltSBSDD3_FD_76900 | JGI IMG/M metagenome (GOLD analysis project Ga0075419, IMG submission 76900) | Bulk soil microbial communities from a Populus tree surrounding site in Tennessee, USA - Soil MetaG P. deltoides SBSDD3 | ecosystem: Environmental > Terrestrial > Soil > Tree plantation... | reverse complement strand
GCGCGGACCCAAGGTTGAGCGCGTTGGCGACGATCCCGGCGTTCTGCCGATCGTCATACGGATGCGTCGTCGACGCCAGCATCAGCTGGCCTATCGACGAGCGTTCCCTGCCCGCAAGGCAGTCGCGTGCTGCCTCGACCGCCATCGTGATGGCGTCCTCGTCCCAGCCGGCCATCGCGCGCTCGCCTTTCGCGAGGCCGCGCAGGCCGGGAGCGAACCAGGCGTTCGCCGCCGCGATCGTCTTGCGTTGCAGCCGCAGACGCGGCAGGTAGGCGCCGCAGGAAACAATGCCGAAGTCGTTGCCCATGCTCGAGCTCTCAGTAACAAGGATTCACTAGCCGAAGACGAGCGCGACCCCATGTGCCTGATCGGCGCCAATCGCGATCGAACCGTCCTTGAGGATAACCGGCGAGAAGCCGCCGCGCGCGAGCGCGTCCGCGGCACGGCCACGATCGACGACGCGGATGAACAGCGCGGCAACCAGTGGATGTGCACGCGTCGGCAATGCGACGCTGTCGAGCCGCTCGCCGACGGTCTTTCGCGAGCCGAGTGCGATCGGCGCGGATCCGGTTTCGACCAGCCGTCCCTCGGGGACGCGGCGCGGCTTGGCGTCGAGCAGCCGCGCGTAACCGGCAGCCGCGGCTTTCGGGTCCTCGACGATCACGCCCAGCGCACCGATCCCGAACGCACCGAGCGCGTGCGTTTGATACTCCTCGCGCCATACGAGGTCCGCGTTGAAGTGCTGGCATAGAAAGGTACGGCACCCGGGCGTGTCGGCGGGCGAGAGCTGGACGATGCGAAACTCGGCATCGCGCGTGCCGTCCGCAAGCGCGACCGGACGCGAGAAATCGAGCGGCGGCTCGGCACCGACGCCGGCCGCGGCGAGCTCGCGGTGCGCGGCATTGGCATCGTCGGTGGCGAACGCGACTGCGCCGAGGCCTTCGCCTGCGGCGAGAAAGTCGCTGAAGTATTGCAGCGCCGGATGCGGCTTCGGCACCGCGAGCAGCTCCAGATAGTCGCTGCCGAACACGATGCAGTGATTCTTCGAGCCGAGCGTGTGGTGGCCGCGCGGCGTCAGCGTGAAGCCGAGCCGCTCGTAGGTATCGCTCGCGCGGTCCAGGTCGCGCACCAGAATGACTACGTGGTCGATCCCGCGAATGTACTTGCGCATGCTTTATTCTCGCAGACGCTCGGCCTCGGTGAAAAACCCCCGAGTGACGAAGCACCGGATCATACATACACTTCCGCTGCATGCAGATCGAGGGCGTCGAGGTGATCGTCGAAGGTCAGGGCCCCAAGGCGATCGTGATGATCCATGGCTGGCCCGACACGCATCGATTATGGGACGGGCAGGTCGCCGCACTGAAGGACCGCTATCGCTGCGTGCGCTTCACGCTGCCCGGGTACGACCTGTCGCAGCCGGGGCGAGCCTACTCGCTCGACGAGGTAGTCGAGACGATCCGCAAAGTAGTCGCCGAAGCGTGCCCCGGCGGGCGCTCGACGCTGCTGCTGCACGACTGGGGTTGCTTCTTCGGCTACCAGTTCGCAATGCGCCATCCCGAGATGGTGGAGCGCGTGATCGGTGTCGACATCGGCGATGCCGGCTCGCGCCGCAACCGCAGCGAGCTCGGCACGAAGGGCATGCTGATGGTGATGGCCTATCAGGTGTGGCTTGCGCTCGCCTGGCGCGTCGGCGGCGGCATCGGAACCTCGATGGCGCGCCGGATGGCCCGCATGCTGCGCTGCCCCACCGATCCTGGCAGCATCGGCGCGCAGATGGGCTACCCCTACGCGTTGCGCTGGCTCGGCGTCGCCGGAGGGTTCCAGCGGCTCAGGACCTTCGAGCCGCACGGCCCGATGCTCTATCTATACGGCGAGCGCAAGCCGTTCATGTTCCACTCGCGCGGCTGGATCGAGCGCCTCGCCGCGCGACCCGGCAGCCGGGCGCTGGGCTTTCCGACCGGGCATTGGGTCATGATCGGGCGGCCGCGCGAATTCAACGCAGCGCTGCTGTCATGGCTCGCTGAGACCGACAGGCAAAGCTGAGAGAATGTATCCAAAGGGGGAGCCATGGCGGACGTCCGCACCGTTGAATTCAATTCGCTGCCGAAGAGCGTCAGGACCCGATTCGCCGCCCTGACGATCGGAACCGGGGAGCCGGCGCCGCTGCTGTCGGAGAGGACGTCGACGAACACGAAGATTCTCGGGCTGAGTGTTCTTGCCGCCGTGCTGGCGATCCTGGTGGCCACGATGGTGGGCGCTGGCATCGGCAGTCTGTGGAACGACCTGGCCATCCATGGCCTGCTGCACGTGCTCTTCGGCTACATCCCGCTGGTGTTCGTGCTCGCTTTCGTGATTCTCGTCATCATCCAGCGCAAAGTCGTCGGCTCACCGTTGCCGTTCCAGCCGGGCCGCTACCTGTTTGCGACGGACTTCGTGGATGCGCGCACCGGTACCCTTCGCATCGTTCCGACGAAGGACTTGAGCGACTTCAAGGGTACGCACATGCATACGAACAATGTGTACACCCATACGCAGCTCAACTTCGTCTTCGGGAACGTGACCGAGCAGTTCACCATACGCGGCCAGGACACCGCGCAGGCTGCGATCAACGCTTTCTGGGACAGCCAGAAGGCGCTTTCCGCGGCCGCGCAGGCCCAGGACTGGCCGGCGGTCGAGAAGCTCGACCCGTTCTTCGAATGCCGCCGCACCGGTGCGTGGGAAGGCGGAACGCCAACCGACGGTGGACCCCAGGTCAAGATCGTTCCGCCGTTTTTCCGCAGGCGCGCGGTGATCGCCGCAATCGTCGCGATCGTCCTATCCCCCCTGATCGCGCTCGGCCGCAATTTCGTCAGTGACGAAATGATGTACGCCAACGCGAAGAATCTGGACAGCGAGTCTTCGTACGGCCAGTACCTTGACCGCGGCTGGCGCCATATCAGCGAAGCGAAGCTCGCGCAGCCGATCGCGGCCTTCCGCGAGGCGAAGAAAGATGCGACGGTGTCGAAGATGCGCCGCGTGCTGAAGACGTATCCCGGCTCGTCGGTCGAGCCGGACGTACGCGCGGCGCTGCACGGCCTCTACATGAAGACGTTTGCGGACTTCCGGGCGAGAGCATCGACCGCGGACGCACGCATGCTGCCGTTCATGGAGCGGCTGATCGACTACCTGGAGAAGAACGACACCGCGACCGTGCGTGTCGTGTTCAGTCCGCCCAGCACCGGAACGCTCGCGCAGGCCGACGCCTTCTTTCGGCGCGAGTACTCGCGCGGCGGAAAGATCGTCGAGCCGATCAGCCCGTATTTCGAGCCGAAGAACTCGGCTCCGCGCGAAGGGTCGATCGTGTCGCGCCTGAACACTGCGTTCGCGTCGATTTTCCCGACCGACGTGCTGAAGCTGGAGCAGGGCACTCAGGGAGCGACGGGCGCGAAGGAGCCGTCGATCTCGATTGCCTACGTGGTCGGCCCATCCGGGCGCGCGTACAGCTCGGATGACAACCAGCGCGTGTTCGTCGGTATCGACGTCGCGTTCGGCATGCGGATGAGGATTCCGAGCGATGCCAATCCGTTCGACTTCAACCTGAAAGTGTCTCCGCCCGAGCGTTTCGGCTACCGCGTTGCGCCCGGCGCCAGCCAGGCAGAGGCGGCCTACAACGCGATGGCAGAGCGGGCGTTCGACGAGTTCACGACCAAGCTCCAGGGGGTGTTCTTCAGGAACCCGCCGGGTAAATAGGTGGTTGTCCTGGCTACAGCCCGCCGTTGACGACGAGGCACTGGCCGGAAACGTAATCGCTGTCCGGACTGCAGAAGAGGTACACCGCGCCCGCGGCTTCCTCGGGCGTGCCGCCTCGCCCAAGCGGAATCATCTGGTTCAGCGCAGCGAGCCTTCCGCCCTGGATCCCGACCTTCACTTTGCGTCCCTGCACTTCGATTTCACCCGATTCGCCTTCCTGCAGCGGCGTCGTCAGGCGCGTCTGGATGTACCCGAAAGCGACTGCGTTCACGGTTACGTCATAGCGGCCCCATTCCTTCGAGAGCGCTTTGGTCAGGCCGAGGATCCCTGCCTTGCCCGAGGAGTAGTTTGCCTGTCCGGCATTGCCGTTCACGCCAGAGGTCGAAGAAATGTTGACGACCTTGCGCACGATGCGCGTTCCCTTCTTGCGCTCATCATCGACTGCCGTGCGCAAGTACTGCTGGAACGCGCGCAGCACTCGAAACGGGGCGGTGAGGTGGACATCGAGGATTGCGTACCATTGCTCGTCGCTCATCTTCTGGATGACGCTGTCCCACGTATAGCCGGCATTGTTGACGACGATGTGGCAGCCGCCGAACGACTCGAGCGCGGTCTTGACGATCCGCTCGCCGAAATCCTTCTCCGTCACGTCGCCAATGCAGGCGATCGCGCGGCCGCCCAGGCGCTGGACTTCGGCGACCGCTTCCTTCGCCGGCGCCTGGTCGAGATCGTTGATCACGACCGACGCGCCGTCGCGCGCGAGCCGCAGCGCGATCTCGCGTCCGATCCCGCGTCCCGATCCGGTGACGATCGCCACCCGCCCGTCGAGTTGTGCCATTGGATCTCCCTGCTGGATGCGGGCCGGTCAGGCCCGCAATTCCGCGTAGCCGTTGTTGAGAACGACGATGTTGCGTTCCGGCACCGCGCAGCGAAACGCGAGCCGCCCGTCGCCTTCACTCCAGATTTCGGTGCGGATCGTTTCGCCCGGATACACCGGCGCGGAGAAACGCACGTCCATGCGCTTCAGTCGCGCCGGATCGTAGTCGCAGACGAGCTTGAGCAGCGCGTGCCCGGCGACCCCGTACGTACACAGCCCATGCAGGATCGGGCGCTCGAACCCGGCGGCACGCGCGACTTCCGGATCCGCATGCAACGGATTGAAGTCGCCGCTCAATCGGTAGATCAGCGCGGATTGCGGCAGTGTCTTGATCTCGACGGACGCATCCGGCGCACGTTCCGGGATCGCCTGAGTCTTGCGCGGCACCCCCGCGGGCCCGCCGAAGCCGCCGTCGCCGCGCAGGAATCCGACGCTCGCCACTTCGGCGAGCAGTTTTCCCGAAGCCTTGTCGCGGATTTCGCGCGTCGAGTACACGAGCGCACCCTTGCCCGCGCCCTTGTCGACGATCTCGTCGATCCTCGTCATGCCCACGACCGTTCCGGCCGCGGGAAGCGGCTCGTGCAAGCGCAGCCCCTGCTCGCCATGCAGAACCTTCTTCCAGTCGACGCCAGTCGCCGGATCCTTCAGCCAGAAACCCGGCGATGCGAGCACGACCGCCATCGTCGGCAGCGCCTTCAATCCCTCCTCGCAGACGAAGTCGAGCTGCTTGTGATCGGTCGGGTCGGCGCCGAACCCCAGTCCGAGCGCATACAGCATCGAGTCTTTCGCCGTGTAGGCATGCTCGATCGGCCGGAACGGCCAGTTCTTCAGCTTCTGGTAGTCGATCGCCATTGACGCAGGATCATAATTGGTTAATCTGCGGATTGCACTCTTGCGGGAGAGCGGGTCGATGGCCGAGCGGATCAGCCTGAAAGTCCACGTCGAGGCGGAGCGTTGCCAGGGCCACAACCGCTGCTATTCGATCGCGCCCGAGCTGTTCGAGATCGACGAATTGGGCAACTCGCGCGCCCGGGGCGACGGCACCGTGCCCGCGGCGCTCGAAGAAAAAGCGCGGCTCGCAGTGATGAACTGCCCGGAGCACGCAGTGCGGCTGACGCAAAAAGCCTAGGGAGGCAAGTGCGATGACTGAACGACGGCCGGTGTCGGACTGGGCGACCGATTGGGACCACACCGATCCTGCGTGGATCGAGAACCCGTTCCCGATCTGGGACGACCTGCGCAAGCGCTGCCCGATCGCGCACAGCGAGCGATTCGAGGATGGCGCGCACTTTCCGTCGCGCTACGCGGACGTGCGCGAGATCGCCTACGACACCGAGCACTTCTCCTCGCGCCGGGTGATCGTGCGCCAGAAGAAATTCAACCCGGTGATGCCTTCGCCGCCGATCACCTCGGACCCGCCGGAGCACCGTCCCGCGCGCATGCCGCTCTTGCCCGCGTTCAATCCCAAGGCGATCGAGAACCTCACGCCGGGCACCCGCGCGCTCTGCAACCGCCTGATCGACGGTTTCCTAGCGAAAGGAAAGTGCGACGCGGCGATCGACTACGCGCAGCACATCCCGACCCGCGTCATCGCCAACCTGCTCGGCATGGACGAGGAGGACGGCGATCGCTACCGGCGCTGGATCAAGATGGCGCTGGAAGAGGGCATTCACGACAACGACAAGGTGATGCAGTCGCTGAAGGAGATGACGCTCTACTTCGGCGAGGAGCTGAAGAAGCGCGGCTCGACGCCGGGCGACGACCTGATTTCGTTCATGCGCGACCAGCGCGTCGACGGCCAGCCGCTGCCGACCGACCGGCTGATCGGAACGTTGCGGTTGCTGCTGATCGCCGGCATCGACACGACCTGGAGCGCGATCGGCGCGAGCCTGTGGCACCTCGCGACGCACGACGACGACCGGCGCCGTCTGGTCGCGGATCCGTCGCTGATGGATACGGCGGTGGAGGAGTTCCTGCGCGCGTACGCGCCGGTGACGATGGCGCGCGAGGTCGTCAAGGACGTCAAGATCAACGGCTGCCCGATGAAGCCGGGCAGCATGGTGCTGCTTTCGTTTCCCGCCGCGAACCGCGACCCGGAAATGTTTCCCGACGCGGACAAGGTCGTGATCGACCGCAAGGAAAACCGCCACGCGGCGTTCGGCCTGGGGATCCATCGCTGCGTCGGCTCGAACCTGGCGAGGATGGAGCTGCGCGTCGCGCTCGAGGAATGGCTCAAGCGCATTCCGGAATTCCGGCTCGAGCCACGGGCGCGCGTCACATGGTCGGAAGGCACCGTGCGCGGCCCGCGCCAGTTGCCGGTCGTCTTCAGCGCTTAGGAGACGCGCATGAAAGCGGCCGTGCTGCACCAGGCACCCGGCGACCTCGCGATCGAGGACGTCGACCTCGACTCGCCGGGGCCGGAAGAAGTCCTGATCCGCGTCGTCGCGAGCGGGCTCTGCCACAGCGACCTGCACGTGATGGAGGGAAAGATCCCGTGGCCGCTGCCTTCGATGCTCGGCCACGAGGCCGCGGCGGTCGTCGAAGCCGTTGGCTCGCATATCAGCGAGTTCAAGCCCGGCGATCACGTCGTCTCCTGCCTGTCGCAATTCTGCGGCGCGTGCCTGGAATGCTCCGCGTCGCGCACCTGGCTCTGCCAGAACCGTCGCGGGCTCGGCCAGGCCGATCGCGCGCGGCCGCGCGCGACGATGAAGGGCAAGCCCGTGAACCCGTTCGCCGGGCTCGGTGCGTTCGCCGAGCGCATGGTGGTGCATCGCAACGCGATCGTCACGGTTCCCAAGGAATTGCCGCTCGATCGCGCGGCGCTGCTCGGGTGCGCGGTCGTCACCGGTGTCGGCTCGGTGGTGAACGGCGCGCGGGTTGCGCCCGGATCGACCGTAGCGGTGATCGGCTGCGGCGGAATCGGTCTCAATCTGATCCAGGGCGCGGTGCTCGCCGGCGCCGGGCGCATCATCGCGATCGACCTGCAGAAGAAGAAGCTCGAGCTCGCGCGCATCTTCGGCGCGACCGACGTGATCGACGCATCGTCGCCCGATGATCCGGTAAAAGCGGTGCAGGAGCTGACGAAGGGCGGCGTCGACTACGCGTTCGAGGCGATCGGCCTGGCCAAGACCGCCGAGCAGGCGTTCGCGATGATCCGGCCGGGCCGCACGGCATACCTCGTCGGTGTGCCGCCGATGGGCGCCTCGATCCAGCTTCCCGGCATTGCGATGCTGATGCTGGGAAAGGGGCTGCAGGGTCTGTTCATGGGGTCGAGCCGCTTCAAGCAGGACATTCCGATGCTCGCGACGCTGTACCTGCGCGGCAAGCTCAAGCTCGACGAGCTGATTGCGGAGCGCATCACGCTCGGGCAGGTGAACGAGGGCTACGCGAAGATGCGCACCGGCGAGCAGGCGCGCTCGGTCATCGTGTTCCAGTCCTGATTCGCCGATGAAACGCGTTCTGGCACTGGCACTGCTCACCCCGTGCCTTGCGCTTGCGCAGGCGTATCCGTCCAAGCCGGTGCGGATCATCGTGCCGTATCCGGCGGGGGGGATCGTCGACCTGATGGCGCGCGCGGTTGGTGACGGGCTCGGCGCAAAGCTCGGCCAGCCGGTGATCGTCGAGCCGCGACCCGGCGCAGATGCGAGCATCGGCACCGACGCCGTAGCGAAGGCCGATGCCGACGGCCATACCGTCCTGATGGCGACGCTCGCGCTCGCGGTCAATCCGAACCTGAGCAAGGTGCCGTGGCATCCGGTGAACGACTTCGAAGGCGTCGCGCACATCGGCGTGGTCGCCAACGTCGCAGCGGTCACGCCTTCGCTCGGCGTCAAGGATCTTAAATCGTTCATCGAGCTTGCGCGCTCGAAGCCGGGCCAGATCAACTACGTGAATCCCGGCAACGGTTCTTCGCCGCACGTCAGCGCCGAGCTGCTGCAGGTCGTGAACGGCATCAAGCTGACTTCGATCAACTACAAGGGAATCCCGCCCGCGATCCCGGATTTTCTTGCCGGCACCGTGCCGTTCGGCTTCTTTCCATTCGGCACGATCGCGGGCCAGGTCCGCTCCGGCAAGGCGCAGGCGATCGGCATCGCATCGCCGGTCCGCCACAAGCAGTTCCCCGACCTGCCGACGATGGCGGAGCAGGGCTTCGAGAGCTCGCAGGTCAACTCGTGGTACGCGATCGCGGTGCCGAAGAAGACGCCGCGCGCGGTGATCGAGCGGCTGAACCGCGACCTGAACGCGTTGCTCGCCGAGGACGAAACGATCGCCCGGGTCGACAAGATCGGCGGCACCGTGATCGCCGGCTGGAGCGCACAGCGGACGACGAAAATGTTCGCCGACGAGTTTGCGCGCTGGGCCGACGTCGCCCGCAAGGCAGGCCTTGCGGCGCAATGACGGCTGCTAGGCGGCGAGCTTCGACGCCGCCGCCGGCACCAGACCCTGCTCGCCCGCCCGCGCCGGCGAGCTGAACTCCAGCACACCGTCTTCGATCGTCCCGTTGCGGATCATTGCCTTGTCGCTGCGGTAGTTCTGCGGGTTGACCCACGGCTCGCGATCGCCCTGCCGGGGGAACAAGTGCATCATCCGCCGCACGTACCCGGACGAGAATCCATCGATCCACGGCCGCGGCGCCATGCTCTCGTCTTCGCCGCGCAGCCGGGGCGTTACTTGCCTTGCGCGCCGCGCGTCCATGTGGTTGATCAGCCTGCACGCGTATTCCGCGGTGAGGTCCGCGCGCAGGGTCCAGGACGCGTTGATGTAGCCGAACGTCGCGACGAGATTCGGCACGTCCGAGTACATCAGGCCCTTGTAGCTCCATTTCTGCGCGAAATCGACGGCCTCGCCGTCCACCGAGACTTCGGCCTCGCCGAGGATTGCGAGGTTCAGCCCGGTCGCGGTGACCAGGATGTCGGCTTCAAGCGCCCGGCCCGACTTGAGCAGGATGCCGTTCTCGGTGAACGTGTCGATCTGGTCGGTGACCATCGAAGCGCGCCCCGTCCGCAGCGCCTCGAACAGGTCGCTGTTCGGAATGAGGCACAGCCGCTGGTCCCACGGGTTGTAGCGCGGCGTGAAGTGCGTCTGGATGTCGTAGTCGGGGCCGAGCTCCTTGCGCACCATGTCGAGCAGCCGCTTCTTGACGAACTCCGGGTCGGTCCGCGTCCGGCGGTAGACGCGCTGCTGGAAATCGACGTTCTTCCAGCGCGTGATCGCGTAGGCCCAGCGCTCGGGCAGCACCTTGCGCAGGAAATTCGCGATTGCGTCCCGATCCGGACGCGAGACCACGTACGTCGGCGAGCGCTGCAGCAGCACCACGTGCTGCGCAGTCTTCGCCAGCGCCGGCACGAGCGTCATCGCGGTCGCACCCGAGCCGATCACGACGACGCGCTTTCCGGTGAAATCGAGCTGCTCGTTCCACTGCTGCGGGTGAATCACCGGACCCTGGAAACGCTCGCGCCCCGCAAAGTCCGGCGTGAACCCCTGCCGGTAGCTGTAATAGCCCGCGCACATCAGGAGGAAGTTGCAGCTGAAGCTCGCGGTTTCGCTCGAGCCGGCGCGCTCGGCCTCGATCGTCCATGCCGAGCGCTCGCTCGACCACGCGAGCTTCCTCACGCGGTGCCGGTAGCGGATCCTGGCGTCGATGCCGTGCTCGCGCGCCGTCTCCTTCACATACTCTAGGATCGCGGGGCCGTCGGCGATCGACTTTGCATCGCGCCACGGCTTGAAGCGGTAGCCGAGCGTATGCATGTCGCTGTCCGAGCGCACGCCCGGATAGCGAAACAGATCCCAGGTGCCGCCGATCGTGTCGCGTGCCTCGAGCAGGACGAAGGTCTTTGCGGGACAGCGCTCGCGAAGGTGGACCGCGGCGCCGATGCCGGAGAGGCCGGCGCCAACGATGACGACGTCAAAGTGTTCCATGCGGATTATGATTCTCGCTTCGCATCAATCATACCGCGGGGCTACGATGTCCGAGCTTCTCAAGCGGACCGACCGGCTATGGAGTGGCGAAGCGAGCACCTCGCAGCCGGACTTCCATCCGTTCGGCGGGCCGCGCATGCTGGAAGAGCTCGCGCCGGACATCGCTTTTTTCAAGGCGTTCGTCAACGTCACGTCGGTACGCACGGACGACGGGCTCGTCCTCGTCGACACCGGCTCGTTCCATCCGCTCGCGCACAAGCTGAGCTTCGATGCGGTGCGCGGCTGGAACGCGAGCCGCGTGAATACAGCCATCTACACGCATGGACACGTCGATCACGCGTACGGCCTGCCGCCTTTTCTCGAAGAGGCGAAGCAGCATGGCTGGCCGGCGCCGCGAATCGTCGGCCACGTCAATGTGCTGCCGCGCATGAAGCGCTACGTCGAGACGGCGGGCTACAACTCGATCATCAACGCGCGTCAATTCGGCGTCGCGACGAAGTGGCCGACGGATTATCAAGCGCCGACCGAAGTGTTCGAGCAGCAGCACGCGGTCACGGTCGGCGGCACACGATTCGAGATCCGTCACGCAAAAGGCGAGACCGACGACCACGCATGGGTGTGGCTGCCGCAGACGAAGACGCTCTGCACCGGGGATCTCTTCATCTGGGCCGCGCCCAATGCGGGCAATCCGCAGAAAGTGCAGCGCTACGCCGTCGAGTGGGCCGCGGCGTTGCGCGAGATGGCTGCGCTCGGGCCCGAGCTGCTGCTCCCCGGGCACGGCCTGCCGATCGCAGGTGCGGCGCGCGTGCGCGAAGCGCTGCTCGATACCGCGGCGTATCTCGAGTCGCTCGTGCGCCAGACGCTCGAGCGGCTGAACTCGGGCGAGACGATCTACGAAATTGCCGCCGCCGTGCGTCCGCCCGCTGAGCTCGCCGCCAAGCCGTACCTGAGGCCTGTCTACGACGAGCCGGAATTCATCGTGCGCAATCTGGTGCGCTGCTTCGGCGGCTGGTACAGCGGAGTGCCGAGCGAGCTGAAGCCCGCCCCGCGGCAAGCGCTCGCGCGCGAACTCGTTTCGCTGGCCGGGGGACTCGACAAGCTCCTTGGGCGCGCTCAATCCCTGCTCGCGGCGGGTAACGCGCAGCTCGCTGCGCATTTCATCGACTGGGCGGCGGATGCCGAGCCCGCGAGCAGCGGCGTGCACGCAGTTCGTGCGGCCATCTATCGCAAGCTGCTCGAAGGCTCCACATCGACGATGTCGAAGGGGATCTACGGCGCAGCGGCGCGCGAATCGGCCGAGCGCACGGTGAAATCGTAATCGTGAGGCGCGAATTCGACATCGTCATCGTCGGCGCGGGCTTCGCCGGCCTGTACATGCTGCATCGCGCGCGCGGCCTCGGTTTCTCGGTGCGGCTGTTCGAGGCCGGATCCGGCGTCGGCGGCACGTGGTACTGGAACCGCTATCCGGGCGCGCGCTGCGACGTCGAGAGCATGGAGTACTCGTACCAGTTCTCGGAAGCGCTGCAGCAGGCGTGGCGCTGGAGCGAGCGCTACGCGGCGCAACCGGAGATCCTGCGCTACGCAAATCACGTAGCGGACCGCTTCGACCTGCGGTCCGACATGCAGTTCGACACGCGGGTCGTGGCGGCCGAGTTCCGCGAGCCGGAGAGCCGCTGGACCGTGCGGACGCACGACGGCAGCGAGACCTCCGCGCGCTTTCTCGTCATGGCTACCGGCTGCCTGTCGTGTACGAATCTGCCCCGGTTCGAAGGCCTGGAATCGTTTGCGGGCGAGGTCTATCACACCGGACGCTGGCCGCATCACGCGATCGATTTCACCGGCAAGCGGGTCGGCGTGATCGGCACCGGATCTTCCGCGGTCCAGTCGATTCCATTGATCGCGCGCGAAGCGTCGTCGCTGACCGTGTTCCAGCGCACCGCGACGTATTCGGTGCCGGCGCGCAACGCCCCGCTCGATCCGGCGCACGAAGCGCGCATCAAGGCAGACTACGCGGGCTTTCGTGCACGCAACAGCCGCATGCCGAACGCCTTCGGCTCGAACCTGCCGCGCAACGAGACGCCCGCGCTTTCGGTCGGGCCGGCGGAACGGGACCGCGCGTTCGAAGCGCGCTGGCAGCATGGCGGCCTCTTCTTTCTGGGCGCGTTCGGCGACTTGATCTTCGACGCCGAAGCGAACCAGACCGCGGCGGGCTTCGTCCGCTCCAAAATCCGGGAGGTGGTGAGTGATCCGGCGGTAGCGCGCCTTCTCGAGCCGCGACAGGTGATCGGCTGCAAGCGGCTGTGCATCGACAGCGGCTACTACGAGGCGTTCAACCGACCGAACGTGCGCCTCGTGGACGTGAGCAACGCGCCGATCGAAGCGATGACGCCGCGTGGCGTGCGAGCGGCCGGACAGGAATACGAGCTCGATAGCGTCGTGTTCGCCACCGGGTTCGATGCCATGACCGGCGCGCTGTTCGCAATCGACATCCGCGGGCGCAACGGCGTCGCGCTGCGCGAAAAGTGGGGCGACGGCCCGCGCACCTATCTGGGCCTCGGCACCGCGGGATTTCCGAACCTGTTCATCATTTCAGGCCCGGGAAGCCCTTCGGTGCTCACGAACATGATCGTATCGATCGAGCAGCACGTGAACTGGATCTCGGATTGCATCGAGTTCATGCGCGCGCGCGGCCATGCACGGATCGAAGCGCGCGTCGCCGCCGAGGACGAGTGGGTCGCGCACGTCAATTCGGTCGCCGACCGGACCGTGTATCCGCTGTGCAACTCCTGGTACCTCGGCGCGAACGTTCCGGGCAAGCCGCGCGTATTCATGCCGCTGCTCGGCTTCCCGCAGTATGTCGCGAAGTGCCAGGCGGTCGCAGCGCAGGGTTACGAAGGCTTCGCGCTCGCGTAGCAGCAAGCGCTACTCACGAGAGGAACGTCAATGGCGAGATTCGATCCGATCGCGACGCCGGCTGCGAGCGGCGCCGAGCACCTCGAGCCGGCGTTTGCGCACGTCGAGCAGGCCACTGCGGCGAAGGAAAGGCTCGCTGCCTACGTGAAGCGGCGCGGCCGGCTGCCGAATTTCCTCGTTTTCCTGATGGATGACGTCGGCTGGGGCGATTTCGGCTGCTACGGCGGCGGTGCCGCGGTCGGCGCGCCGACACCGGCGTTCGATCGGGTCGCTGCGCAGGGCCTGCGGCTGACGTCGTGCTATTCCGAGCCCACCTGCTCGCCGTCGCGCGCGACGCTGCTGACCGGGAGGTTGCCGCGCCGCCACGGGCTGCACCGCCCGCCGATGTATGGAGAGCCCGGCGGCCTGCAGGGCGAAGTGACGGTCGCGCAACTGCTCTCGGCCTGCGGGTACGCGACGCAGGCGGTCGGCAAGTGGCATGTCGGAGAAAACGAAGCGTCGCAGCCGCAGAACGTCGGCTTCGACGATTTCTACGGCTTTCTGTCGGTCTCCGACATGTACACCGAGTGGCGCGACCCGCATTTCTTCCCCGAGATCGTCTATTCGGATGCGCGCACCGAGTGGGTCAAGAACATGCCGTTCAACCGCTGCTTCGTGCACGCGAAGAAGGGCGGCGCGACCGAAAACGTCGAAGAGGTCACGATCCCGGTGCTTTCGCTGCTCGACGACAAGTGGTGCGCGTACTCGACCGGGTTCCTGCAGCGCATGGCGAAGGAACGCAAGCCCTGGCTGCTGTATCACTGCACGCGCGGCGCGCACTTCGACAACTATCCGCATCCGCGCTTCCTCGGCGCATCGCCGGCGAGACATCCGTACAAGGACACGCTGATCGAGCTCGACGACATCGTTCGCCGGCTGACCGACGTGCTGCGCGAAACCGGGCAGGCCGAAGACACGCTGCTCTTCATTTCGTCGGACAACGGCCCGCACATGGAAACCTGGCCGGACGCGGCGTACACGCCGTTTCGCTGCGCGAAGGGCTCGACCTGGGAGGGCGGAGTGAGAGTGCCGGGTATCTTCTGCTGGCCGGGAATGATCGAGGGCGGCCAGGTGAGCGATGGCCTCTTCGACTTCAACGACCTGATGCCTACGTTGCTTGCGCTGGCCGGCGAGTCCGGGTGCCTCCCCGCGGATCGTTACATCGACGGCGTCGACCAGTCGGCGTTCCTGCTCGCGCCCGGCGGGCTTTCGCACCGCAAGTTCCATTACTACTGGCTGATGCAGAACTTTTCCGGCTTGCGCTGCGGCGAGTACAAGATGCTGCTCACTTCGACGAGCGACGATGACGCGGACGCTGCGGGTCCCGGCGGTTTCACCGGGATCCTGCAGCGCCATACGTATCCCAAGCTCTTCAATCTGTACCTCGACCCCAGGGAGCAGCACAACTACCTGACGCGCAAGCTCGCCTACGTGGAAGCGTTCCAGCTCGGCATGCGCAGGCACCTGGCGAGCTTCAAGCGCTTTCCGCCGAAGCAGGTGATGGGGCTCGGCGCCGCAGATCCGCGGGCGACGTAGGCCGTGAAGCTTTCCGTCCTCGATCAGTCGCCGATCATTTCCGGCCACAGCGCCGCGCGCGCCGTCGCCGAGACGCTCGCGCTCGCGAAGCGCGTCGAAGCGCTCGGCTACCACCGCTACTGGCTCGCCGAGCATCACGCGATCGCCGCGCTCGCCGATCCGTGCCCGGAGATCCTGCTCGCGCGCCTGGGCGCCGAGACGAAATCGATCCGCATCGGAACGGGCGGCGTGCTGCTGCCGTACTACAGCGCGTTCAAGGTGGCCGAAGTCTTCCGCATGCTCGAAGCGCTGTATCCGGGGCGCGTCGATCTCGGGATCGGACGCGCTCCGGGAGGCGACGCACGCACCGCCAGGGCGGTTGGCGGCGGCCGGTTTCCGGATGCGGATCACTTCCCGCAGCAGGTCTGGGAGCTTGCGGCGCATCTCGACGGGACGCTTCCCGCTGACCATCCGGACCGCGGCGTGCGCCTGCAACCGGAAGGCAGCACGGCGCCCGAAATCTGGCTGCTCGGGTCTTCGGACTACAGCGGCCTGCTCGCGGCGCAGCTCGGCGTGCGCTTTTCGTTCGCGCACTTCATCAATGCGCACGGCGGCGATGCGGTAATGCGCGCGTACAAGGAGCGCTTCCAACCCGGGCGTGAAACGCAAGCGCACACGCTCCTTTGCTGCTTCGTGATCTGCGCGCCGACCGACGAGGAAGCCGAGCGGCGCGCGAGGGTCGTCGACCTGCGGCGCCTGGAAATGGGCTATAACCTCGACACGCCTGTGCCGACGCTCGAGCAGGCGCTCGCGCGCAGCTACACGGAGCGGGAGCTCGAATACATCCGCCAGCAGCGCGCGCGGCTCGTCCACGGCAGTGCTGCGCGCTGCAAGGAGCGGTTGCTTGCGCTCGCAGAACAGTATTCGGCCGACGAGCTGATGATCATCACGATCACCGGATCGTACGAAACGCGGCTGGAATCGTACGAGCTGCTCGCTGCAGAATTCGCAATCTGATTTCGCGACGGAGCGTAGCCATGGATCTTGGACTCAAAGGACGCCGGGCGCTGATCACCGGCTCGACCGCCGGCATCGGCTATGCGATTGCGCGCGGCCTCGCCGCCGAAGGCGCTCACGTGACGATCACCGGGCGTACCGAGGCCTCGGTCGACGCTGCGCTTACGCGGCTGCGCACGGATCTGCCGCAAGCCGTCGCAGACGGTGTCGCGGCCGACTGCGCCACCGCCAAAGGCGCTCAGGCGGTGTTTGCTCGCGTCGCGGAGATCGACATTCTCGTCAACAACCTCGGCATCTACGCACGCATGCCGTTCTTCGACATTCCGGACGCCGAGTGGCTGCGCTACTTCGAGGTCAACGTGCTCTCGGGCGTGCGCTTTGCCCGCCACTATGCACCGCCGATGGCGGAGCGCGGCTGGGGCCGCATTCTGTTCGTCTCGAGCGAATCCGGCCTCAACATTCCGCGCGAGATGATCCACTACGGCATGAGCAAGACCGCGCAGCTTTCGATCACGCGCGGCCTGGCGATGGAGCTCGCCGGCACCGGCGTGACGGTGAACGCGCTGCTGCCGGGCCCGACTCGGACCGAGAACACCGACCGTCTGCGCGCCGAGCGCGCCCAGGCCGCGGGCAAGACCGTCGCCGAGATCGAGACGGAATTCTTCCAGACATACCGGCCGACCTCGCTGGTAAAGCGTTTTACGTCCGCGGAGGAAGTCGCGAACCTGGCGGTCTACCTGTGCGGCGCCGGCGCTTCCGCGACCACGGGCGCAGCGATGCGCGCCGATGGAGGCGTCGTCAACCAGATCATGTAGTCGCCGTCATAAAAGAAAAAGGGGCCTTCGCGGCCCCTTGACTTGCGTGCGGTGACGATTACGAGCCGAGGCCGGCCTTCGCGCACTGCTCGTCCTGGTCGCCGGTCACGCCGCTCACGCCGACTGCGCCAGTGACTCTGCCATCGGCCATGATCGGCACTCCGCCGGGAGAAGCGAATACGCCGGGCAGCGTCGCGGTTGCGGGCGTCTTGTTGATCACCTCCATGAACACGCGCGTCGGACGGCGATAGGTCGCGGCAGCCCGCGCCTTCCCGATCGCGATGTCGTTGCTCGCGTACTGCGTGTTCTCCATGCGCTCGAAGTACACGAGAAACCCGTGCGTATCGACGACGGCGACGGCGACGTTCCAGCTGTTCTTCGCGCACTCGGCGAGCACGCCGGCGGCAATCTTCTTCGCCGCGGCGGTGTTGACCGACGGGCCATACTCGGGGCGGCGATCCTGCGCCAAAGCGAGACTCGCGGCGCACGCGAGCGCGACGCCGAATGCGATCTTCTTCATCATGTTTCTGCTCCTCCTCGGGGTGGTGGGGACCGCGACTATACCGCTCATGCCCTTACAATTCGAGCCAGTGTTCGCACCCTACGACACACGCAGGTAACTCCCGATGCATCCGCTGCTCTCCGGCCCGGTGCGCGTGATCAACATCGGGCTCCCCGGATTCGCGCGCGACCTTGCGGCGGCGGGTTCTCCGGTCGCGCAGGTCGACTGGACACCGCCGGCGGGTGGCAGGCCGGAATATCTCGCCGCGCTGTCTGCATTGAATACCGGGCGCGTAGATGCCGCGAACCGGGAGGTGCTGCAGAGAATTCTCGCAGGCGATCCGGTCCTCGCCGACGTGGCGCGCGCAGGCGATCTCATTGCGGCGCTCGATGCCGGGCGCCTGATCCTGCATGCAGGCCCGCCGATCGAATGGTCGCGGATGTGCGGGCCGCTGCGCGGCGCGGTGTGCGGGGCGATCGTGTTCGAGGGCTGGGCCGCCGACCTGGCTGCCGCCGAGAAGCTGGCGGCTGCGGACGGCGTGCGTTTCGCGCCGAACCACGACTTCGGCGCGGTCGGACCGATGACCGGCATCACCACGCGCAGCATGCCGCTGCTGGTGGTGGAGAACCGCGCGTTCGGCAACCGCGCGCTCTGCGCGATCAATGAAGGCCTCGGCAAGGTGATGCGCTTCGGCGGCAACGATGCCGAAGTGCTCGCGCGTCTGGCGTGGCTGCGCGACGAATTCGGCCCTCTATTCAAGAAAGCGCTGAACGCGGCCGGCGGGATCGCGCTCAACCCGCTGATCGCGCGCGGCCTGACGATGGGCGACGAGATGCACCAGCGCAACGTCGCCTGCACTTCGCTTCTGCTGCGCGAGCTTGCCGCCCCTCTCGCGCGCGCGGGCGATGCAGCCCGTGCGTTCCAGTTCATCGCCGGCAATGACCAGTTCTTCCTCAACGTCGCGATGGCGATGGGAAAAAGCATCCTCGATCCCGCGAGCGGCGTCGCCGGCGCGACGATCGTCACCGCGATGGCGCGCAACGGCACCGACTTCGGCATCCGCGTCGCCGCACTCGGCAACCGCTGGTTCACCGCGCCGGTGGAGATGCCGCAAGGGCTGTACTTCCCCGGCTATAGCGCCGAAGACGCCAATCCCGACATCGGCGATTCCGCCATCCTGGAAGCGATCGGCCTTGGCGCCTTCGCGATGGCGGCTGCGCCCGCGGTGGCCGGCTTCGTCGGCGCCGGAGGTTTCCGCGACGCGCTCGGCTACACGGCGCAGATGAGCGAGATCGCGGCGGCTGCGAATCCCAGGTGGGCGATCCCTGCGCTCGAATTCGCCGGCACGCCGGTCGGCATCGACGTGCGCCGCGTGGTCGAGACCGGCATTGCGCCTGCGATCAACACTGGAATCGCGCACCGCAACGCGGGCGTCGGGCAGGTCGGCGCCGGCATCGCGCGTGCGCCGCTCGCCTGCTTCGACCAGGCGCTGCTCGCGCTGTCCGCATGATCCGCAATCGCGTCGAGAAAGGCCGCTACCTCGACTCGGTGGCGCTGATGCGCGTCTCGCGCCGCCTTTCGACGCTTCCCGGCGTCGAGGCGGCCGCGGCGATGCTCGGCACGCCCTCGAACCGGACGCTGCTGCGCGATGCCAAGCTGCTTGCCGCAGAAGGCGAGGCAGCGGGGCCGAACGACCTGATCATCGCGGTGCGCGGCAGCGATCCGGGCGCGGCACTCGATGCAGCGCTCGCTTTTCTCGCCGAGAGACCGGCGGACGCGTCGTCGCTTGCGCGCGCACGCAGCCTGAAAGGTGCGCTGCAGGCGCTTCCCGAGGCAAACCTCGCGCTGATCTCGGTGCCGGGCGCGTTCGCTGCGCACGAAGCGCGCGCGGCGCTCGAGCGCGGCCTGAACGTGCTCGTGTTCTCCGACAACGTGCCAATAGACGAAGAGGTCGCGCTCAAGCGCCTCGCGAAGGAGCGCGGACTGCTGCTGATGGGCCCCGACTGCGGCACTGCGCTGATCGGCGGCACGCCGATCGCGTTCGCGAATGCCGTGCCGCGCGGCGAGATCGGCATCGTCTCCGCATCCGGCACCGGGCTGCAGGAAGTCTCGACGTTGATCGCGCGCCTCGGCGGCGGCGTTTCGCACGGCATCGGCGTCGGCGGGCGCGACCTCGACGAGAGGGTCGGGGCGCTCGGCACGCTCGCTGCGATCGAAGCGCTGGAAGCCGATCCTGGTACCTCGAAGATCGTGCTCATTTCCAAGCCGCCTTCGCCGCAGGTCGCGAGCCGGGTGCACGAGCGCCTGAAGACTTCACCGAAGCCGTCCGTGGTCTGCTTCATCGGCGCCGAAGGCGCCACGCTGCGCGGCGCCGCCGAATCAGCGGTCGGCAGGAAGCTCGAGTGGCCCGATCGTCCCGAGGTTCCGCGCGTCAGCGCGAAGGTGATCGGCCTGTATTGCGGCGGCACGCTGTGCGCGGAGGCGGAGAGGATTTTCGCGCCTCGCGGAAATCATCAATTCATCGATCTCGGCGGCGACGAATACACGCGCGGCCGGCCGCATCCGATGATCGAACCCGAGCTGCGCAATGAGCACATCGCCCGTGCGCTCGCCGATTCGCAGGTCTCGGTGCTGCTGTTCGACGTCGTGCTCGGCTATGGCTCGCACGAGAATCCTGCGCAGGTGCTCGTCGATGGATTGCGGGGAACGAAGAAGCTCGCCGTCGCTTCGGTGACCGGCACCGAGCAAGACCCGCAGGTGCTCTCCCGTCAGAGAGCGATCTTGAAAGCGGCCGGCGTCATCGTCGCGCCGTCGAACGCGCACGCCGCGGAGTTCGCGGTGTCGCTCGTGGCATAGCGCCTTCGCGCGCAGCCGCGAAGTCGCAGATTGCACCCGGTGTCGTCACCCACACGCGCTTCGACGCGATGACGTGCTTCAGCGCGCGACGCAAGTGCCGCAAGCGGTACGGCTGGCCGACGATATACGGATGCAGCGCGATTCCCATGACGAGCGGCTGGCTGCGCGACTGCGCGAGCATCTCGTCGAAGTTGTCGACGATCATGTCGGCGAAATCGCGCCCGTCCATCAGCCGCGCGACGATCATCGGAATGTCGTTGAGCTCCTGCGGGTAGGGCACCGACCACAGCGATCCGGAGCGCGTCTTGAGCTGGACCGGTTGATCGTCATGGCACCAGTTCAACGTATAGCGATAGCCGGCCTGCGCGAGCAGGTCGGGCGTCGCGAAGCTCTCGGAGATCCACGGCGACAGCCAGCCCGCCGGCGCGCGGCCGGATTGCTTGCGGATCCGCTCGCGGCAGTAGCGCAGCAGCTTGCGCTCCTCGGCCGGGGTCATTTCCCCTTGCCGCACGGAATTGGTGTGGCCATGGCCGATCAGCTCGTCGCCGCGGCGCGCGAATGCACTGATCACCTCCGGGCAGTAGTCGTACAGCGCGGTATTGAGGATCACTCCGAGAGGAAGCCGCAGTTGCTCGAACAGCTCGAGGCAACGCCAGACGCCGACGCGATTGCCGTAGTCGCGCCAGGAGTAGTTCAGCACGTCGGGCTCGGGGCTCTTCGGACCCAGCGCGGCGCCCAGGCCTTCGCCGAAGCTGAAATGCTCGAGGTTGAAGCCGATGTACACCGCGAGTCGCCGGCCGCCGGGCCACGAATAATCCGGCCGCCGGGTGATCGCCGAGTATGCGTATCGCCCGTGACCCGGCAGCGGCGAAGTCGTTTTCCGGTGCATCGCGCGATTGCCGCGCACCAGCGCGGGGCGCCTCAGGGCCGCGCGAGGCCGGCGCGAACGAGCAGCCACTCGGCGCTATCGTTCCAGACCTCCATGCGGGCGATCTTGCCGCGCCGCACGAAGTAACGGTCCACGTAGCGGTTGCCCTCGAACGGCGTGCCGTCCAGCCATTCGCCGTACAGCGTGCCGGTCTGGTAGACGATCGTTTCCTCGGGCGTGCCTCCCGCGACGACGTGCGTCGGGCCGAACTTCTTCTTGACCCACTTATAGCGGGCCTTGTTGAACGCGGTTGCTTCGGCGGGGTCGTGCATCAGGCGATTGCCGGTAAAGCGGATCTCCAGGTCGGGGGCGCAGAACTGCCGCGCCGAATCCGGGTCCGGGATCATGTGCAGCCGCAGGTACTCCTCGACGATTTTCACGGGATCGTCCACGCCGCAAGCCTAGCATGGCCCGTCTCCTGCTACAGTGGTGGCAAACCTTCTCGCACCTAGCCAGGGAGACCGTCATGGCCGGACTTCGCACGCTTCTCGTTCTCGCACTCGCACTCTCCGCGCCCGCGCTGGCACAGGAGCCGATCAAGATCGGGCTGGTGACCGCGCTCTCCGGCCAGTCGGCGCGCGCCGGTGAGGCGATCACGCGCGGCGTCGCCATCGCGATCGACGAGCTGAACGCCAAGGGCGGCGTGCTGAAGGGCCGCAAGTTCGAACTCGTGCGCCGCGACGACGAGGCGACGCCGGCCAAGGGCGTCATCGCCGCGCGCGAATTGCTGTTCAAGGAGAAAGTCGCGGTGCTGTTCGGCGGGCTCGACACGCCGGTGTCGCTCGCGATCGTGCCGATCGTGAACCAGGAAAAGATTCCGTTCATGGGGCCGTGGGCGGCGGGCACGCCGATCACCAAGAACGGCGCGAACCCGAACTATGTATTCCGCGTGTCGGCGGTGGACGAGATCGTCAACCGCGCGATGCTGCAGTACGCGCAGAAGACGTTCAACGCGAAGAACTGCGGCATGATCCTGGTGAACAACCCGTGGGGCGAATCGAACGAGAAGGGACTGATGGCGGCGCTCGGCGCGAAGGGATTGAAGCCCGCAGGCATCGAGAAGTTCGAGATGAACGACGTCGATGTCGTGCCGCACCTCACACGCCTGAAGGCCGCCGGGTCGGATTGCCTGTTCCTCGTCGGCAACGTCGGGCCGTCGGCGCAGGTGGTGAAGTCGCTCGACCGGATGGGCTGGAAGCCGCCGATCGTCTCGCACTGGGGACCCGCGGGGGGACGCTTTACCGAGCTCGCCGGTCCGAGCGCGAAGGAGGTGCACTTCATCCAGACGTACAGCTTCTTCGGCAAGCAGTCGCCGGTCGGCGAGAAAGTGCTGAAGGCGCTGATGGCGAAGTATCCCGACATCAAGGGGCCCGGCGACGTGACGCCGGCGGTCGGCGTGGCGAATGCCTACGATGCGATGATGCTGACCGCGCTCGCGATCGAGAACGCCGGCTCGACCTCGGGACCCGCGATCCGCGAAGGCTATTACAAGATCGCGCAGTACCAGGGCCTGATCAAGAACTATGCGAAGCCGTTCACGCCGGACAACCACGACGCGGTGAACGAGAACGACTACGTCTGGACGCAATTCATCGACAACCAGATCCTGCCGGTCGGCATGAAGAAGTAGCCGGTCGGCTGGCTGCAACTCCGCGCTCGCACGACGGCCGCCATGCGCGGCCGTTTTCTTGACCGATGCTGATCACCTCGGCGCTGATCTCGGGGCTCGGGCTGGGCAGCATGTACGGGCTGCTCGCGCTCGGGTTCTACGTCACCTACGCAGTGTCGAGCACGGTGAACTTCGCGCAGGGCAGCTCGATGATGCTCGGCGCGGTGTTCGCCTACACGTTCGCGGTGACGCTCGGCTGGCCGTTCTGGAGCGCGGCAATGCTCGCGCTTGCGCTGTGCGCGCTCTATGGCGTGATCGTCGAATGGATCGCGGTGCGTCCATTCGTGCGCCGCGGCTCGAACGCTTGGCTGATGGCGACGGTCGCGCTCGGCATCGTCGCGGATAACCTCGTGCTGTTCACGTTCGGCAAGGAGCCGCGCGGATTCGTGCTGCCGTGGGCGACCGGCTCGACGCAAGTGCTGGGCGTCGGCGTCTCGCCGCTGCAGGCAGTCATTCCGGCGATCGGGCTCGGGCTCGCGGCGGCGATGCATCTCGTCTCTCGGCGCACGCGGCTCGGAAGCGCGCTGCTTGCGGTCGTGCAGAATCCGGATGCCGCGCGCCTCGTCGGCATCAACGTGCCGGTCGCGATCTCGGCTGCGTTCGCGGTCTCGACGGTGTTCGCCGGCGCTGCCGGAATCCTGATCGCACCGCTCTTCAACGTGCATTCGGACATGGGGACGGTGTTCGGCCTCAAGGCCTTCGCGGTGGCGATCCTCGGCGGCATTACCAGCGCGTGGGGCGTGATGCTCGCGGGCCTGCTCTTCGGCGTGGTGGAAGCGCTGACCACGTCGCTTCTCGGGTCGGCGTACACGCAGATCGTCACGTTCTCGCTGGTGATCGTCGCGCTCGCGATCGCGCCCAACGGGATCTTCGGCCGTGCCGCGGTGAAGAAAGTATGAGGCTCGCGCCTTTCTTCGCGCTCGCGGCGCTGTTCGCGGCGGCGCTCGCCTTCACGGCGGTCGCGAACAGCTACTACGTGTTCGTGATGGCGACGCTGGCGCTGATGGCGATCACCGGGATGGGGCTGAACGTGCTGCTCGGGCTGACCGGCCAGGTTTCGTTCGGGCACGTCGCTTTCTACGCGCTGGGCGCGTACGGCGTCGCGGTGCTGACGACCGCGGCGAAGATGAGCTTCTGGGTAGCGCTGCCGCTCGCGGTCCTGCTTGCCGCGCTGACCGGCGCGTTGCTCGCGCTGCCCGCGCTTCGCGTGCGCGGGCCGTATCTCGCGATGGTGACGATCGCATTCGGCTTCATCGTCGAGCACGTTGCAGTCGAGTGGCGCGGCGTCACCGGCGGGCAGAACGGCATCATGGGGATTCCGTCGCCTGCATGGTTCGGCTACTCGTTCGGCGAGCGCGGCGTTGCGCTCGCGGCGATCATGGTCGCTGCAGCGGTGCTGCTGGGCTGCTGGCGCCTGTCGAATTCGAACTGGGGTGCGGCGATGCGTGCCGTCAAGGACTCGGAGACCGCCGCCGAGGCGATCGGCCTCAATCCGGTCGCGGTAAAAACCGTAGCGTTCACGCTTTCGGCGGCCTGCGCCGGACTTGCGGGGGCGCTATTCGCGCCGCTTTCGGGTTTCGTCACGCCGTCGACGTTCACGTTCTCGCAATCGATCCTGTTCGTGCTCGTCGTGGTCATCGGCGGCGCGGGCACGGTGACGGGACCGTTGGCGGGCGCGGCGCTGGTGGTGCTGTTGCCGGAAGTCCTTGCCGGGCTCGCCGAGTATCGCTTGCTGTTCTTCGGCGCGCTGCTTCTCGCCGTACTGTGGATCGCACCCGAAGGCGTGGTCGGCGAGATCGCGCGCTTTCTCGGCAGGCGCCGCGCTGCCGCGCCGCCACGGCCCGAGCGCGAGGCACCGCCAGTGCGCCCGGCGAGCGCCGTCGCCTTGCGCGTCGAGGACCTGACGATCGCGTTCGGCGGCGTCAAGGCCGCGACCGGAGTCGCGTTCTCCGCGACGCCCGCGAGCGTGACGAGCCTGATCGGTCCGAACGGCGCGGGCAAGACCACGGTGCTGAACATGCTCGGCGGCTTCTATCGTCCGGACGCCGGCACGATCCGGCTCGGCGAGCAGGCGCTCGAGCGCCTGCCCGCATGGCGCATCGCGCGCGCAGGGCTCGCGCGCACCTATCAGACCTCCCAGCTCTTTGGCAGCCTTTCGGTGCTCGACAACCTGGTGATCGCGCAGGCGCGCGGCCGGCTTGGCCGCGCGGCGTTGCCGCGCGAAGAGCGCGAGGCGCGCGCCGAAGCGCTGCTTGCGTTCGTCGGCTATCGCGCGGACATGCACGCGCGCGCTTCGGACCTGCCGCATGTCGACCGGCGCCACGTCGAGATCGCGCGCGCGCTCGCAACTTCGCCGAGCGTGCTGTTGCTCGACGAGCCGGCGGCAGGGCTGGCGCGCGAGGACAAGCAGCGCCTTGCAAGGCTGCTGCGGCGCATTGCCGACGCCGGCCTTGCGGTGGTCCTCGTAGAGCACGACATGTCGGTCGTGATGGGCATCTCCGACCACGTCGTCGTGCTCGATGCGGGAACGCCGATCGCACGCGGTGCGCCCGCTGCCGTGCAGGAGGACCCGGCCGTGAAGAAGGCCTATCTCGGCGAGGATCACGGGCGTCCGGTCGCGCATCGCGTCGCGAGCGGCGATCTCGGCGACAACCTGCTCGACGTCCTGGCACTGCGCGCAGGCTACGGCGCAGAGCCGGTGCTCAAAGGGATCGACTTCGACGTGCGCGGCCGCGAGATGGTCGCGGTGCTCGGGGCGAACGGCGCAGGCAAGTCGACGCTGATGCGTGCGCTGTCCGGGCTGCATCGCCCGGTGCAGGGCGCAATCGCGTTCGACGGCGCGGACCTCTCGCGATTGCCGGCGCACAAGGTCGTGGCGCACGGCATCGTGCTCGTGCCGGAAGGAAGGCAGGTATTCCCGGAGCTTTCGGTGCTGGACAACCTGAAGCTCGGCGCCTTCCTGCGCAAGCAGGTGCCGGCCGAGGAGATCGAGCGCATGCTCGAGCGCTTCCCGCGCCTGCGCGAGCGCCTGCACCAGCGCGCCGGATTGCTTTCGGGCGGCGAGCAGCAGATGCTTGCGATCGCGCGCGGATTGATGGCGAAGCCGCGGCTGCTGCTGCTCGATGAGCCGTCGCTCGGGCTCGCGCCGCAGGTGATCAACGACCTTTTCGCCGCGCTCGATCGCCTGCGCGCGGAGGAGGCGACGATTCTTCTCGTCGATCAGATGGCGGGTCTTGCCCTTGCGCTTGCCGACCGGGCGTACGTGATCGACGGCGGTGCAATCGTCGCTTCAGGCAGCGCAGCGCAGATTGCCGCCGCGGGCGCGCTGGAGAAGGCGTACCTCGGCGCCGTGTAGAGAAAGGAGTTTTCGAATGAGCATCGACTGCAAGGCGCTTGCCGCCGACCTGGAGCGGATTCTCAAGCTGCGCGCGATTCCGTTCGGCATGAAGCTGTTCGAGACCAAGGCAGAGATGGAAGCGATCCCGAAAATCCGCCGGCCGAAAGGCAGCGTGCACACGCTCGACCAGATCGTCGCGCAGGCGGCGCGACTGGGCTGGACCGTCGGCGTGACCGCGGAGGATCTGGTAGGCGACCAGTGCCGCTCGGTGGTGGGCCTCGGAGGTCAGGACGAGAAGTGGTACTCCGGGCAGCACATGAAGGGCGTGTGGTTCGCGACGCTCGAAGACGCCGGGAAACATCAAGCGGCGATGAATGTGGTGCCGCGCGGAAAATACCAGGCGCTCGCGGTGGCGCCGCTCGCCTCTGGGCGGCTCGACCCGCCGGACATCGCGCTCTTCTACGCCACGCCCGGCGCGATGATCTACTTCATCAACGGGTTGCAATGGTCGGGCTACCAGCGCTTCGACTGGAGCGTGGTGGGCGAATCCGCGTGCGCGGATTCGTGGGGACGCGCGCTCGCGACGCGGACTCCGAGTCTCTCGATCCCCTGCTTCGCGGAGCGGCGCTACGGCGGAGTGCTCGACGACGAAATGCTGATGGCGCTGCCGCCGCAGGACGTCGCAAAGGCAATCGCGGGAATGGAGGCGCTCGCGAAGAACGGCTTTCGCTATCCGTTCGCGCAATACGGCATCCAGCAGGACGTGCGTGCCGGGATGGCGGTTAGCTACCCGGATCGTCGCTGACGGGCATCCGCGTTTCGTTTGAAACAACGCAAAGCCCTTTCGTAGAGCGCTGCATGGCGCGATAATCCGCGTTCCCCGGGGGTGAGAAAGGGCTTCGCATGGACCTCAACTATTCCAAGGACGAGCTGGCGTTTCGCGACGAAGTGCGCGGCTGGCTCAGCGCCAACCTGCCGCAGGATCTGCGCGACAAGATCGCGAACTACGACGAGCTTGGGCGCGAGGATCTGATGCGCTGGCACAAGATCCTCGCCAAGAAGGGATGGGTCGCGCCGGCCTGGCCGAAGGAATGGGGCGGCACCGGCTGGAACGTAGTGCAGCGCTACATCTTCGAGGAAGAGTGCGGCTACGCCGGAACGCCGCCGCTGATCCCGTTCGGGCTTTCGATGTGCGGGCCGGTGCTGCTGCGCTTCGGCACCGATGCGCAGAAGCAACGCTTCCTGCCGCGGATCTATAACGGCGACGACTTCTGGTGCCAGGGTTATTCGGAACCGGGCTCGGGGTCGGACCTTGCGTCGCTCAAGACCAAGGCCGTGCGCGAGGGCGATCACTACGTCGTCAACGGCCAGAAGATCTGGACCACGCTCGGGCACGTCGCCGACTGGATCTTCTGCCTCGTGCGCACCGACTCCAGCCTGGCGAAGAAGCAGGAAGGGATTTCCTTCGTGCTGATCGACATGAAGACACCGGGCATCACCGTGCGGCCGCTGATCCTGATGGACGGCGGGCACGAGGTGAACGAGGTGTTCTTCGACGACGTCAAGGTGCCGGTCGAGAACCTGGTCTACGAAGAAGGCAAGGGTTGGACGGTGGCCAAGTACCTGCTCGGACACGAGCGCATGAACACCGGGCGCATCGGCGCGTCGAAGCGCGAGCTCGCGAAGCTGAAGGAGTTCGCCGCGCAGCAGCCCGGCGACGACGGCAAGCCGCTCTCCGAGGACGTGCGCTTTCGCGACCGCATCTCGCGCGTCGAGGTGGAGCTGATGGCACTCGAGATCACCAACCTGCGCTTCCTCGACCAGATGCGTCGCAGCGGCCAGCCGCCGGGTGCGGACGTATCGATGCTGAAGATCCGCGGCACCGAGATCCAGCAGTCGCTGACCGAGCTGATGATGCAGGCGGTCGGGCCGCTTGCGCAGCCGTTCGAGGCTTCCAACGGCGACGCTGGCTTCGACGCCTTTACCGCGGGACTTGCGCCGCGCTACTGCAATTTCCGCAAGGCGTCGATCTACGCCGGCTCGAACGAGATCCAGCGCAACATCATCTCGAAAATGACGCTCGGATTGTGAGACAACCATGAACTTCGATTACAACGAAGAGCAGCAACTGCTGGCGGATTCGGTCCGCCGGTTCCTGTCGAAGGACTACGAGTTCGAGAAGCGCCGCAAGCTGGTCGCTTCCGCCGAGGGCTGGAGCCCGCAGGTCTACGCGCAGCTTGCCGAGATGGGGGTGACCGGAATCCCGTTCTCGACGGATCACGGCGGATTCGGCGGCGGCGCGGTCGATCTGATGGGCGTGATGGAAGCATTCGGCGACGCGCTCATCGTAGAGCCGTACCTGCCGACGGTGCTCGCCGGACGGCTGATCGCGCGCGCCGGCAACGACGCGCAGAAGAAAGCGATCCTGCCGGGCGTCGTCGAAGGAAAGGTCCGGCTCGCTCTCGCTCACACCGAGAAAGGCGCGCGCTACAACCCTGCGTGGGTGCAGGCGAAAGCGGTGCGCTCGGCGAACGGCTGGGAGCTGTCGGGCGAAAAATGCGTGGTGCTCGGCGCGCCGATGGCCGAGACGCTGGTCGTCTCGGCGCGCACGGACAAGGGCGTGAGCCTGTTTGTCGTCCCTCGCGATGCCGCCGGCGTGTCGCTCAAGGCGTATCGCACGGTGGACGAGATGCGCGCCGCCGACGTCGTGCTGAAGTCGGTGAAGGTCGGGAGCGATGCGCTGCTGGGTGCCGACGGTACAGCGATCCCGCTGATCGAAGAAGCGACCGATTTCGCGACCGCGCTGATCTGCTCGGAAGCGGTCGGGGCGATCAAATTCGCGTGCGACACGACGCTCGAATACCTGAAGACGCGCAAGCAGTTCGGCGTGCCGATCGGCACGTTCCAGGCGCTGCAGCACCGCATCGTCGACATGTACATCAGCTACGAGCAGGCGAAATCGATGGCCTGCCTCGCCGCGTCGAAAGCCGACACGGCGTCCGACGCGAGCGAGCGCGCCCGCTCGGTATCGGCTGCGAAGATCAAGATCGCGGACGCATGCCGTCACGTCAGCCAGGAAGCGATCCAGCTTCATGGCGGCATGGGCATGAGCGAGGAGCTCAAGGTGTCGCACACGTTCCGCCGGCTGACGATGATCGCGCAGCAGTTCGGCGACGCCGATCATCACCTCGCGCGCTTCGCGGCGCTCGGCTGACATGCCGCAGAACAAGGCCTGGACGCTGGCGAGCTTTCCAGCCGGGGCGGTGACCGAGAGCAACTTCAAGCTGATCGAGTCGCCGGCGCCTTCGCCGAAGGAAGGCGAAGTGCTGGTGAAGAACCTGTGGCTCTCGCTCGATCCGTACATGCGCGGACGGTTGAGCCAGCAGAAGAGCTACGTGAAGGGCGTCGAGCTCGGTGAGGTGATGACCGGCGAGACGGTCGGCGAAGTGGTCGAATCGCGCCATCCGCGGTTCAAGCCCGGCGATACGGTCACGGCGCCGGCGGGGTGGCAGCTCTACGGCTGCGTCAAAGGCGAGATGCTGACCCGGGTGGACGGCTCGCGAGCGCCGCTGTCCTACTTTCTCGGATGTCTCGGCATGCCCGGGCGCACCGCCTATTTCGGCCTGAAGGAAATCGGTGCGCCGAAACCCGGCGAGACGGTCGTCGTGTCCGCGGCCTCCGGCGCAGTCGGCATGGTGGTGGGCCAGCTCGCGAAAGCGTGGGGGTGCCGCGTCGTCGGCATCGCGGGCGGCAAGGAGAAATGCGACTACGTCCGGTCGCTCGGCTTCGACGCCTGCGTCGACTACAAGTCGGGCGATCTGTACGTCAGCCTGAAGGAGGCGTGCCCGAAGGGAGTGGACGTCTACTTCGAGAACGTCGGCGGGCCGATCCTCGACACGCTGCTGCGGCTGATGAACCTGCGCTCGAGGATCGTCGTCTGCGGCCTGATCTCCGACTACAACTCGACCGAGTCGTACGGGGTGAAGATGTTCCGCTCGATCCTGGTCAACCGGATCAAGGTGCAGGGGATGATCGTGTTCGACTGGCAGGAGCGCTATCCGGAAGCGAACCAGGCCTTGCTCGAGCTGGTGATCGCCGGGAAACTGAAGTACCGCGAGTCGATCCTCGAGGGACTGGAGCGCGCGCCCAAGGGATTGATCGGGCTGCTCAAGGGCGAGAATTTCGGCAAACAGCTGGTCAAACTGGCGTAAACAAAATGATCGAGCTCTACACCTGGCCGACACCGAACGGGCACAAGGTCCACATGATGCTGGAAGAAACCGGCACGCCATACCGCGTGCACCCGATCGACATCGGCGCCGGCGACCAATTCAAGCCCGAATTCCTGAAGATCTCGCCGAACAACAAGATGCCGGCGATGGTCGATACCGACGGGCCCGACGGCAAGCCGTTCGCGCTCGCCGAGTCGGGCGCGATGCTGTTCTACCTGGCCTCGAAGACCGGCCGTTTCCTGCCCAAGCGCCTGAGCGATCGCTGGCAGGTGATGCAGTGGGTCATGTTCCAGATGGGGCACATCGGGCCGATGCTCGGCCAGGCGCACCACTTTCTCGGTTACGCGCCCGAGAAGATTCCGTATGCGATGGACCGGTACAAGAACGAGGCCAATCGGCTCTACGGCGTGGTCGACCGGCAGCTGAAGGAATCGAAGTACCTCGCCTGCGACGAGTACACGATCGCTGACATGGCCACCGTGCCGTGGCTGCGCTTTCCCGAGCGCCAGGGCGTGGTGATCGACGAGTACCCGCTGCTGAAGCGCTGGCGCGATGCGATTCTCGAGCGTCCCGCGGTGCAGCGCGCGCTGCAGGTGCTCGCCGACCGGCGGCGCACCCAGATGACGCAGGAGCAGAAAGAGAACCTTTTCGGCGCGACGCAATATGCCCGGCGCTGAGCTGAACGGGAAAGTCGCGTGGATCACCGGCGGCGGCAGCGGCATCGGCCTCGCCGGCGCGCTCGAGCTCGCAAAAGCCGGCGCCCGGGTGGTGATCTCCGGCCGCACGCAGCGCACCAACGAATCCGGACTGGCGCAACTCAAGTCGGTCGGCAGCGCAGAGGCGATCCAGCTCGACGTCTCGGACAAAGGCGCGGTAACGCGCGCGGCGGCCGACATCGAGAAGCGGCATGGGCGGATCGACATTCTCGTGACCAGCGCGGGCACCAACATCGGCGGCGCGAAACGCAACTTCAAGACGATGGCACTCGAAGGCTGGGACGACGTCGTCAGGATCAACCTCGACGGGCTCTTCTACTGCTGCTACGCGGTGATTCCGGGCATGCGGGCGCGCAAGGACGGCCTGATCATCAACATCTCCTCGTGGGCAGGGCGCTACGCCAGCGTGCTGACCGGCCCGGCCTACAACGCGACGAAGCGCGCGGTGATCGCGGTGACCGAGTCGATCAACATGGAAGAGTGCGTGAACGGCATCCGCGCGACTTCGATCCTGCCGGGCGAGGTGGCGACCCCGATCATGGAGAAGCGGCCCGTGCCGCCGACGGCGGAAGAGCGCGCGCGCATGGCGCAGCCTGAAGATTTCGGTGCCGCGATCCTGTTCGTCGCCACGATGCCGGCGCGAACCTGCGTGAACGAGGTCGTCATCGCGCCGACCTGGAACCGGTTTTACGTCGGCGGCCTGGAAAAATAGGGACGCACCCTATTTTTCTGCGCGTCACCCTGCCGTTCCTGGCAGGGTATTTCGTTTCGTACGTCTACCGCTCGGTCAACGCGCTGATCGGTCCCGACCTTGCGCGCGAGTTCGGCCTCACGGCCGGCGGGCTGGGGCTCCTCACCGGAATCTACTTCTTCGCGTTCGCCGCGTTCCAGCTGCCGCTCGGCGTGCTGCTCGATCGCTACGGGCCGCGGCGGGTCAACGCGACGCTGCTGCTCGTAGCCGCGGCGGGCGGGCTGTGGTTTGCGCTTGCGCCGTCGGCTGGACAACTGGTCGCCGCTCGCGCGGTGATTGGCCTCGGCGTGTCCGGCTGCCTGATGTCATCGCTGACCGCGTTCGCGCTCTGGTATCCGGCGGAGCGCATGGCGACGATGAATGGAATCGCGTTCGCTTCGGGCATGCTCGGTGCGCTGGCCGCCACCGTGCCGCTCGAGCTGCTGTTGCGGGTGCTGCACTGGCGCGAAGTGTTCTACGGGATCGTCGCGCTGACGCTGGGCGTCAGCCTGACGCTGTTTCTCGTGGTTCCGGAGCGCACGCCGGCGCGGCACGGGGAGACGCTCGCCGGGCAACTGCGCGGCTATGCCACGATCGCCCGCGACCCGGCATTCTGGCGCGCGGCGCTTTGCATCGGCGCGAGCCAGATGGCCGCCGTCTCGCTGGGCACGCTCTGGGTGGCGACATGGCTGCGCGACGTCGCAGCGTACTCCCAGGCCGAGATCGCGCGCGCGCTGCTTGCGTTCAGCCTGGCGATGATCGCCGGCTATGTCGCGTTCGGTCGCGCCGCCGACGTGATGTCCCGGCGCGGCCAGAGCACGGTACCGTTGCTTGCCGGCGGCATCGCGGCGTCGTCGCTCTGCCTTCTGCTGCTCGCGCTCGGCGTGCGAACCGGTGCGCTTGCGCTATGGAGCATCCTCTTTTGCGGCTCAACGGGAGCGGTGCTGTCGTACCCGCTGCTTGCGCGGCGCTACCCGAAGGAAATGGCGGGCCGCGTGAACACCGCTCTGAACGTGTTCGTGTTCATCGGCATGTTCAGCGGCCAATGGGCCGTGGGAATCGTGCTTAACCAGTGGCCGCAGACGCCCGCCGGCTACGCGCCGCAAGCCTATCCGTGGGCGCTCGGGGTCCTGTGGGCGATCCAGTTTGCCGGGCTCGCCTGGTTGTGGACGGGCCGGCGGTCGTTCGAGTCGCGCGCCGTCTAGATCACGCTCGCTCCGCCGTCTACGGCGATGACCTGCCCGGTGATGTGCCGCGACGCTTCCGACGCGAGCAGCACCGCGAGGCCCTTAAGATCCTCTTCGTTTCCGAGACGACCGGTGGGCGTGCCCTCGAGCACGAGTTTTCCCGTCTCGCCGAGCATCACGCTCGTCATCTTCGACGGAAAGAATCCCGGGCAGATCGCGTTGACGGTGATGCCGTGTACGCCCCACTCTGCCGCGAACTGGCGCGTCAATCCGACGACGCCATGCTTGGTTGCGTTATACGAGATCGTTCGCACGACACGAGGGTCGCTCGCCGTAATGCCGGCGACCGACGCCACGTTGACGATCCGGCCCCAGCGGTTCGGAATCATCGATTTGGTCGCGACCGCCTGCGAGAGCACGAAGTTGGCGGTCATGTTGAGCGCAACCAGCTTGTTCCACGCTTCGAGCGGGTGCTCTTCGGCAGGCGCCGCCCAGACAGCGCCTGCATTGTTGACGAGCACATCGATCTTGCCGTAGCGCGCGAGGATTGCATCGACGATCGGCAGGATCTGCTCGCGCTTGCCGAGATCGCACGGCCACGCGGTGGCTTCGATTCCCTTCCTGCCCAGATGCGCGACGGCTTCGTCGAGCTCGTCCTTCTTTCTCGCGGTGAGCGCGAGCTTCGCGCCCATCTCGCCGAGCGCTTCGGCGATCTGCAATCCGAGGCCGCGCGAGCCGCCGGTGACGATCGCGTTGCGGCCGTGAAGGTCGAGCAGTTGCTGCGTGTTCATGGGGATCTCTCCGGAGTGGCGATGCTAGTATAGCCGCGGCGGAAAAATAGGGACGTACCCCTTTCTTTGCTCTTTGGAATTCATCACTGGCCGGCGCAGGAGCGCGTGATCTACGGCAAGCCGGCGGCCGATGCACTCGTCGATGAAGTCAAGCGGGCCGGCGCGCAGCGCGTGTTCGTCACGACGACGCGCTCGATCACGAACGGCGCGCTGGTCGGCCGCATCGTTGCCGCGCTGGGCGAGCGGTTCGCCGGCAAGTTCGATGCGATCGCTGCGCACAGCCCGCGCGAGGCGGTGATCGCGGGCGCCGAGGCGCTGCGCGCGTCGCGCGCCGATCTCGTCGTCGCGATCGGCGGCGGATCGGTCATCGACGCGACCAAGGTGATGTTCCTCGCGATCTGGCGCGGGGCGCGTACGGTGCAGGAACTG
>Ga0075419_10000206_pt1 | contig 34503 bp, 30 predicted proteins | sample SoiMetdeltSBSDD3_FD_76900 | JGI IMG/M metagenome (GOLD analysis project Ga0075419, IMG submission 76900) | Bulk soil microbial communities from a Populus tree surrounding site in Tennessee, USA - Soil MetaG P. deltoides SBSDD3 | ecosystem: Environmental > Terrestrial > Soil > Tree plantation... | reverse complement strand
AGTACGTCGACGATCGCGGCGTTGCTGTGCGCCGCCGACGACGAGCCGCGGAGCAGTACCGCGTTGCCGGACTTCAGGCAGATCCCGGCCGCGTCCGCGGTCACGTTGGGCCGCGCCTCGTAGATGATGCCGACGACCCCGAACGGCACCCGGACCTGACGCAGCTCCAACCCGTTCGGCAGCGTGTACCCGCGGACCACCTCACCGACCGGGTCGGCGAGTCCGGCCAGGTCCTCGAGCCCAACCGCCATCGCATCCACCCGGGTGGGGTCGAGCCGCAGCCGGTCCACCGTGGACTCCGGCGTACCGCCCTCGCTCGCCGCCGCCACGTCCAGCGCGTTCGCCTGCACGATCGCGTCCGTGTTGTCGCGCAGCGCCTTCGCCATCGCCCGCAGCGCGGCGTCCTTGACCGCCCGCGAAGCCGCGGCCAGCGCGTACGACGCCTCCCGCCCGCGCCGGCACACCTCCAGCACACCACTCATCCCGCCATCCTAGGCCGCCCCGTCCCGCGGCCCACCCAGATCTCGTTCATCGGGCTCTTGTGACCAGGCGTGTCGTCGTGAGCTGCGTCCGCATGGACCCGGCCATGGCAGTAACGGTCACAAGGGCCCGATGAACGACGACACGCCGGGTCACAAGGGCCCGATGAACGGAACTAGAGGAGGACCAGGTCGTCGCGGTGGACTACTTCGCGTTCGTACTCGGCGCCGAGGTCGCGGGCCAGGTCGCGGGTGGACCGGCCGAGCAGGGCCGGGACCTCGGTCGCGTCGTAGTTCACCAGGCCGCGGGCGACGATCTCGCCGTCGGGGCCGACCAGGTCCACCGGATCGCCCGCGGAGAAGCTGCCCTCGACGCCGTGGATGCCGGCCGGGAGTAGCGAGGCGCGGCGTTCGACGACCGCCCGGACCGCGCCGGCGTCGAGCCGGAGCCGGCCCTGGCCGGAGGTCGCGTGCGCCAGCCACAGCAGCCGGGTCTTGCGCCGCCTGCCGGTGACGTGGAACAGCGTGCCGACCCGATCGCCGCGCAGCGCGGCGCCGACCTGCGCGGCCGAGGTCAGCACCACCGGGATGCCGGCCTCGGTGGCGATCCGGGCCGAGTCGAGCTTGGTCACCATGCCTCCGCTGCCGACGCCGGACGAACCTGCCTTACCGATCGACAACCCGTCCAGGTCCTTGGAACCGCGGACGTCGGCCAGCATCGTCGTACCGGGCTTGCGCGGATCACCGTCGTACAGGCCGTCGACGTCGGACAGCAGCACCAGCAGGTCCGCATGCACGAGGTGCGACACCAGCGCCGCCAGCCGGTCGTTGTCGCCGAACCGGATCTCCGTGGTGGCGACTGTGTCGTTCTCGTTCACGACCGGTACGACGCCGAGCTCGAGCAGCCGGGCGAAGGTGCGGTACGCGTTGCGGTAGTGGCTGCGCCGGGTGATGTCGTCGACGGTGAGCAGTACCTGGCCGACACGCAGGCCGTGGTCCGCGAACGCCTCGGTGTAGCGGGCCACCAGCAGCCCCTGGCCCACGGAGGCGGCGGCCTGCTGGGTGGCCAGGTCGCGGGGACGGGTCCTCAGGCCCATCGGGGCCAGCCCGGCGGCGATCGCACCGGACGACACCAGTACGATCTCGGTGCCCTCCACCCGGCGGGCGGCGAGCGCGTCCACCAGCAGCCGGAGCCGGTTCAGGTCGATCCGGCCGCGCTGGGTCAGCGAGGACGAGCCGACCTTGACGACGATCCTCGCAGCTCCCGTGACCTCGACGCGCCGCCTCATGTGCTCTGGTCGCCCCCGCGGTTGGGTGCCTCGTCCACGACGTCGGCGTTCCACGCCGCGCCGTACTCGGACAGGTCCTGCGGCACCGGGCTGCCCGCGGCCTTGCGTGCGTGATACTCGGAGTCCTTCGCGCGTCGCCGCTGCACCGCGGGCCGCTGCTCCTCGAGCCGGTGGTCCTCACCGCGGCGGGCCAGATTCTCCGCCCCGGCCTGGACCTCGGGTGCGAAGTCGAACACGACAGCATCCTGCCCGTGGCCGATGATCACGGTGTCGCCCTCGACGGCGCCGCGCTCCAGCAGTTCCTTCTCGACGCCGAGCCGGTTCAGCCGGTCGGCCAGGTACCCGGTCGCCTCGGCGTTGCCGAAGTCGGTCTGCCGGACCCAGCGCTGCGGCTTGTCACCCCGGACCAGCCAGCCTTCCGCGGTCTGCTCGACGCTGAACTCGGGCCCGCTCACCGGCTGCGGCCGGATCACGATCCGGGTCGTCTCCGCCACCGGTGCCTCGGCCCGGCGCCGCGCGACCAGCTCGGCCATCGCGAACCGCAGCGCCTGCAGACCCTCGCCGCTCGCGGTCGAGATCGGGTACACCGTCAGCCCGCGCTGCTCCAGCTCCGCGGTCGCGATCTCCGCGATCTCGCGCGCGTCCGGTACGTCGATCTTGTTCAGCGCCACCAGCCGCGGCCGGTCCTCGAGCCCGCCGTGCGCGGCCAGCTCGGCCTCGATCACGTCGAGGTCGGTCAGCGGGTCGCGGCCGGGCTCGAACGTCGCGCAGTCGATCACGTGCACCAGCGCCGCGCACCGCTCGACGTGCCGCAGGAAGTCGTGCCCGAGCCCGCGACCCTCGCTGGCGCCCTCGATCAGGCCCGGCACATCGGCCACGGTGAACGTGTTGTCCCCGGCAACGACCACCCCGAGGTTAGGGATCAGGGTGGTGAACGGGTAGTCCGCGACCTTCGGCCGGGCCCGGCTGATCGCCGCGACCAGCGAAGACTTGCCGGCGCTCGGGAACCCGACCAGCCCGACGTCGGCGACCACCTTGAGCTCGAGTACGACGGTGCGCGTCTCGCCTTCCTCGCCGAGCAGCGCGAACCCGGGCGCCTTCCGGGTGTTGCTGGCCAGGGCCGCGTTGCCGAGGCCACCCCTGCCGCCGTGGGCTGCGACGTACTCGGCCCCCGGGCCGACCAGGTCAGCGAGCATCTCGCCGTCGGCGGTACTCACGATGGTCCCGTCCGGAACGGCCAGTACGACGTCGCCGCCGGCCTTGCCGGCCTGGTTGTCGCCACGGCCCTGCTCGCCGTTGCTGGCCTTGCGGTATGCGGACCGGTGGTAGTCGACCAGCGTGGTCAGGCCCGGGTCCACCCGCAGGATCACGCTGCCGCCGTCGCCGCCGTTGCCACCGTCGGGCCCGCCGAGCGGCTTGAACTTCTCCCGGTGCACCGAGGCGCACCCGTTCCCGCCGTTGCCACCGGTGACGTGCACCGTGACCCGGTCGACAAAACTGGGTATCGCCATCTTCGGCCTTTCGTTTGCGTCTGAAGAAGGTTGCGCTATGCGCCAAGGTTCTTCGGACGTTGCTGTGAACAGAGACGAGGGGCGGGTCGCGATGTTCCGCGACCCGCCCCTCGCCGAGGCTTGCTTACCGGGTGGCGGTGTTACTCCGCCGGGACCGGTACGACGTTGACGACGCGGCGACCGCGCCGGGTGCCGAACTCGACGTTGCCCTCGACCAGCGCGAACAGCGTGTCGTCGCCGCCGCGGCCGACGCCGGTGCCCGGGTGGAAGTGCGTGCCGCGCTGCCGGACGATGATCTCGCCGGCGTTGACCAGCTGGCCGCCGTACCGCTTCACACCGAGCCGCTGCGAATTTGAGTCGCGACCGTTACGGGTGGACGCTGCGCCCTTTTTGTGTGCCATGAGAGGTCAGCTCACTTCTTCGCGTCGATGCCGGTGACCTTGACCTGGGTGTACCGCTGGCGGTGCCCCTGGCGCTTCCGGTAGCCGGTCTTGTTCTTGTACTTGAGGATGTGGATCTTCGGGCCCTTGGTCTGACCGAGGACCTCGGCCGACACGGCGATCTTGGCGAGCGCCTTGGCGTCGGCCGTCACAGTGTCGCCATCGACGACCAGGAGCGCCGGCAGCGAAACGGTCTCGCCGACCTCGGTCTCGAGGTTGTCGATCTCGATGACATCGCCGACGGCAACCTTCTGCTGGGTGCCGCCACTGCGCACGATCGCGTACACCGCGGATCTCACTCTCTGTTTGCTCGGAGTCGTTCAGGGGGCTGCGTGCGCGTCGCTGCACTCGGCCCACACAAAGGAGGCACACGAGACGTGCGCCGAGGATCTAGGGTACGGCGCCCGTCACGAGCGGGTCAAACCGGGGCTGCCGCCAGGCCAGACCGGTCCTCCGAGGTTTGTTCGGACGCCTTCTCCGGCTCGGGCGCCGGCTTCTCGGGAGTCTGCCTCGCGGACGCCTGCTTGTCAGGAGCCTGGTCCTTGGACCGTCCGTCCTTCGGCTGCTCGTCCTTCGGCTGCTCGTCCGGGGTCTGGTCCTCGGCCTGCTTGCCGCGACCGCGGCTGCGACCGCTGCGCGAGCTCTTGGCCTTCCCGTTCTCCTTGTTGTCGCGGCCAGAGCCTCGCCCGCGACCGCTGCCGGCGTCGTCGCCGCCACGCTTCTTCGGTTCGCGCGGCTCGTCGTGCAGGAGCAGACCGCGGCCGCCGCAGTGGTCACAGGTCTCGCTGAACGCCTCCAGCAGACCGGTACCGATCCGCTTGCGGGTCATCTGGACCAGACCCAGCGAGGTCACCTCGGCGACCTGGTGCTTGGTCCGGTCCCGGCCCAGGCACTCCACCAGCCGGCGCAGCACCAGATCCCGGTTCGACTCCAGCACCATGTCGATGAAGTCGATCACGAGGATGCCGCCGATGTCGCGGAGCCGGAGCTGCCGGACGATCTCCTCGGCCGCCTCCAGGTTGTTCCGGGTGACGGTCTCCTCGAGGTTGCCGCCGGACCCGGTGAACTTGCCCGTGTTGACGTCGACGACGGTCATCGCCTCGGTGCGGTCGATGACCAGCGATCCGCCGGACGGCAGCCAGACCTTGCGGTCCAGTGCCTTCTTGATCTGCTCGTCGATCCGGAAGTTCGCGAACACGTCACCGTCCCCGGACCACTTCTCGACCCGGTCGGCCAGATGCGGCGCGACGTACGAGACGTACTCGTTGACCAGGTCGAACGCGTCGTCACCGGAGATGACCAGCTTGGTGAAGTCCTCGGTGAACAGGTCCCGGACGACCCGGATCAGCAGGTCCGGCTCGCCGTACAGCAGCTGGGGTGCCTGGCCGCCGCCCGACTTCTTGTCGATGTCCTCCCAGTACGACTTCAGCCGGCTGACGTCGCGGGTCAGCTCCTCCTCGGACGCGCCCTCGGCGGCGGTCCGGACGATCACGCCCGCCTCGTCCGGGACGATGTCCTTGAGGATGCCCTTGAGCCGGTTCCGCTCGGTGTCGGGCAGCTTGCGGCTGATTCCGCCGTTCCCGCCGCGCGGCACGTACACGACGTACCGGCCGGGCAGGCTGATCTGGTTCGTCAGGCGCGCGCCCTTGTGGCCGACCGGGTCCTTGGTGACCTGCACCAGGACCGGCTGGCCGGACTTCAGCACCGACTCGATCTTGCGCGGGCCGTTGCCGCCGCCCAGCGTGGCCCAGTCGACCTCACCGGCGTACAGGACGGCGTTGCGGCCCTTGCCGATGTCGATGAACGCGGCCTCCATGCTGGGCAGCACGTTCTGCACCCGGCCGAGGTAGACGTTGCCGATCAGCGAGGACTGATCCTCCTGCGCGACGTAGTGCTCGACCAGCACGTTGTCCTCGGACACCGCGATCTGGGTGAGATTCTCGCTGGCCCGGATCACCATCGTCCGCGCGACAGACTCCCGCCGGGCCAGGAACTCGGCCTCGGTGACGATCGGCGCCCGCCGGCGGCCGGCTGCCCGGCCCTCCTGGCGGCGCTGCTTCTTCGCCGCGAGCCGGGTCGAGCCCTCGACCGCGGTGATCTCGGACGCGGCTGCCTTGCTGCTGCGTGGCTCGCGGACGCGTACGACGACCTCGTCCGGGTCGTCCGGTGACGCGACGCCGTCCTCGCCCTTGCGGCGACGGCGGCGGCGCCGGCGGCGGGAACCGCTGCCACCCTCACCCTCGATGTCGTCGTCGCCCTCGGCCTGGTCAGCCTCCGCGTTGTCGTCGGCGGCGTCGGTGTCCTGGTCGTTCTCGGCGTCGGAGCCGTCCTCGGCCCCGGCCTCACCGGACTTGCGGCGGCGCCGCCCACCGCGGCGACGCCGGCGGCGGCGCGGACCCTCACCGCCCTCGCTGTCGGCGCTCTCGTCGGCGTCTGCGTCCTCGGTGTCCTCGCCCGCGGTCACGGTCGCGGGCTCCGGGGCGGCCTCGGCCTCCTGGGTACGGCGCTGGCGGGTCCGGCGGCTGCGCGTGGGGGCCTCGTCCTCGGCGGCGGGAGTGGTCTCCTCGACCGCGGCCTCGGCCGGTTCGGCGGTCTTCTTCGCGGTACGACGGCGCGCCGGCCGCTCGGTCTCGCCCGCAGCCTCGACCGGGGCCTGGAACAGCACCGCGGCGGTCGCGGCACCACGGCGTCCGGCCGGCTTCTCGGCCTCGGGCTTCTGGTCCGGCTGCGCCGGGGCGTCGGACGGTGCCGCGGTCTCTGCAACGGCGGTCTTCTTCGCCGTACGCTTCCGGGTCGTCTTCTTGGCTGGCGCGGCCTCGGCGGCCGGCGCCTCGGTCGTGGCGGGCGCCTCGATCGTGGCGGGCGCGGCCGGCGTCGCTGTGCCGTCCGGCGTGGCGACGGCCTTCTTCGCCGTACGCTTCCGGGCGGCCTTCTTCTTGGCCGGCGCCGCCTCGACCAGCGCTGCGTCCGGCGCGGTGGTGGCCGTCGCCGTGTGGGCGGGCGGGGCGGCGTCCGCCGCGTCCGGGGCGGGCGCGGTCTTCTTCGCGGTCCGCTTCGACGCGGCCCGCTTGCGGGCGGGCTTGGCCGGCGCCTGGGTGGTTGCTTCGGGATTGGCCGGCGTCTCGGTGGACGCGGGCGGGTTCTGGGTGTCTGTTCGCTCGTTTTCGAGCATGTGTTGCGGGTCTCCTCAGGCCTCCGGCGTGCCCTTGGCGAACCCGTGGTGGCGGGTCCGGCACAGCCGGAAGCGGGTCTCGTTCGCCGCGCCCGGCGTGTTGTCGGGGCGGCGGAAGCCAGCTGGGTCCGCTCTCGGCGCCCGCTACGGCGCCGGTGGAGCGGCGGCGTCGCCCTCCGCTGGATGCGTCTCATGGGCGGTGTCCGCCTGTTCGGGCGCGGTCGCCTGGGTGGCGTCGCGGTCACGAGCGAGCGGATCGTCCACAGTGCCGGAGGCCTCGTTGAGCGGCCCCTGCGCGAGCCTGGTCAGAAGAGCCGGGCCCGTCACCGAGAGCGCCGCTACCTCGAGCACACCGGCGAGAACGTCGTCGGGTCGTACGGTCGGGGTTCCGTGCCGTACTACCACTTGCAGTATCGCACACCGATCCAGTCCGGGCTCGCCGCACGGCTCCGCGAGTCCCGGGGACAGGCGCAGCACGGCAGCGCGGCAGTCGAAGGTTCGAAGCCCCCGCTTGGTCATCCGCTCGACCAGCACCTCATCTCTCGCGAGGAACGCCTCCGCCGCAGCCGACACACGCTCAGGATCGGTCCCGGGGAGCGTGATCCGCCACTCGCTGGCCTCCAGCCGGTCCGCCAGCGACCCGGGTCCGGCGACCACCACATCGACGACGTCGAGCCCGTCCGGAAGGGCCTCGTCCAGGGCGGTCCGGACCTGCTCCGGCTCCCGCACGGATGTGAGCGAGATCTCCAAGTACTCGGCCTCGCTCGCGGCACCGGTCGGCGCCGCCCCGGCGTACGAGATCTTCGGGTGAGGGCTGAACCCGTGTGAGAACGCCACCGGCAGCCCGGCCCGCCGTACCGCCCGCTCGAACGCGCGCTGGAAGTCACGGTGCGAGGTGAACCGGAGCCGTCCTCGCTTGGCGAACCGCACCCGCAGCTTCTGGACCGCTGGGAGCTGCTGGGTGGGCGGGGCCTGAGTCGGTGACACGGCGCCCTATTCTGTCAGCCCCTCGGCAGCGCAGCCGTCCACCGGGCGTTGTCGGCGACCAGCAGCGCCGGTACGACGCTGAACGGGAACGGCATGTCCGTGCGGAAGGTGTCCTCGCCCGACACGATCGCGACCGGTTCGTAACAGTCTCCGCTGAGCTGGTAGGCGGTCAGGATCTGATCGCAGCACGGCGTCCGTGCCAGGTCGTCCACTGTCAGCGGTCGATCCTCGATCGGCCCGAGCCGAGCCTCCGTCATGACACTCATGGTCTCCCCTCACTGCCGATCCAGCCACAACGACCTTCGCGAGAACACCGACCACGAAGTCACCGGGGCCGAACAGTCACGCGATGGCGACGCCGTGCGGCATGATGAGGGCCTGGATCCAGGTGAGGGAGGACGGGCCATGGTGGCAGAACCGGCGGAATCGGGCCCGGCCGCGTCGTCGCAGAGGCAGGACTCCGGGGACCACGGGGAAGGCGACGGCAAAGGCATCTACTGGGTGTTGAAGCACGTCCTGCTCGGCCCGCCGATCAAGCGGGTGTTCCGGCCGCACGTCGAGGGTCTGGAACACATCCCGCCGACGGGTCCCGGGATCATCGCGAGCAACCACCTGTCGTACGCCGACTGGCTGTTCATGCCGCTCGCGGTGCCTCGGCGGGTCACTTTCGTGGCCAAGTCCGACTACTTCGTCGGCCGCGGGCTGAAGGGGAGGTTCCAGCGCGGGTTCTTCAAGGGCACGGGACAGGTGCCGATCGACCGCAGCGGCGGGTCGGCCAGCGAGGGTGCGCTGCGCGCCGGGAAGAAGGTGCTGCAGCGCGGCGAGCTGTTCGGTATCTATCCGGAGGGCACCCGCTCGCACGACGGCAAGCTGTACAAGGGCCGCACCGGTGTCGCCCGGCTCGCGCTGGAGACAAAGGTCCGGGTGATCCCGTGCGGCGTGGTCGGCACCGACGTGGTCGCACCGCCCGGCAAGGTGGTCGCCTCGCTGGCGTCGCCGACCGTGAGGTTCGGAGCACCGCTGGACTTCTCCCGGTACGACGGGATGGAGCGCGACCGGCTCATCCTGCGGGCCGTCACCGACGAGATCATGTACAAGATCATGGAGCTGTCCGGCCAGGAGTACGTCGACATGTACGCCACCAAGGCCAAGGAACTCGCCGGCCGCGCCACCACCGGCGCCCCCAAGAAGATCCGCAAATCCGACGTCTAGCCCTCCATGGGAAAGTTTTCGTCGCCTGGTGACGGAAAGTTGCCCCCATCCGTGGTCCAGGGTGCGGCGGCCGACGGCAGCGACCCGGTGAGTAGAGTCCTGGAGGGTGAACGGAAGCATCGCCTATCAGGGCGAACCCGGCGCCAACTCAGCGATGGCCTGCACCGAGATGTACCCGGGCTGCGAGCAGCTGGCCTGCACGACGTTCGAGGACGCGCTCGAGGCGGTGACGGACGGTACGGCGGCGCTGGCGATGATCCCGATCGACAACTCGATCGCCGGGCGGGTCGCGGACATCCATCACTTGCTGCCCGAGTCGGGGCTGCACATCGTCGGGGAGCACTTCCTGCGGATCCACTTCCAGCTGATGACCGTGCCGGGGGCACGGCTGGAGGACATCCGGACCGTCCGCAGCCACGTCCACGCGCTCGGCCAGTGCCGCAAGATCGTCCGTGACAACGGCTGGTCGACGGTCGTAACCGACGACACGGCCGGCGCGGCCCGCGAAGTCGCCGCGCTCGGCGATCCGAGCGTGGCGGCGCTGGCGCCGCTCGCCGCGGCCGAGCTGTACGGGCTGTCGATCATGGCGGAGGACGTCGAGGACGAGCACCACAACACGACCCGGTTCCTGGTGCTGGCCCGGGAGCCCCTGGTTCCGGACCGCGAGGCCGGGCCGGCGATCACCACGTTCGTGTACCGGGTGCGCAACGTGCCGGCCGCGTTGTACAAGGCGCTCGGAGGGTTCGCCACGAACGGCGTGAACATGACCAAGCTGGAGAGCTACCAGCTCGGCGGCATGTTCTTCGCGACGCAGTTCTACGCCGACGTCGAGGGGCACCCGGAGGACCCAGGCGTGGCCCTGGCGCTGGAGGAGCTCACGTTCTTCTCGGTCGAGGTCCGCGTGCTCGGGGTCTACCCGGCGCACCCGTACCGCGCGGAGATCGCCGAACCCACGGCCAACCGGGTGAACCACCCCATCGCCAACACTTGAGCACTGTCCAAGTCAGACGACCAGTGCCACTCGGCCTCCCACAGGGCTAGACGACGGACAGCGGGAGCAGCTTCTTCCCGGTCGGGCCGATCTGGATCTCGGTTCCCATCTGCGGGCACACGCCGCAGTCGAAGCACGGGGTCCAGCGGCAGTCCTCGACCTCGATCGCGCCGTCCGGCTCGAGGGCGTCCTGCCAGTCCTCCCAGAGCCAGTCGCGGTCCAGACCAGAGTCCAGGTGGTCCCACGGCAGCACCTCGGCGTACTCGCGCTCCCGGGTGGTGTACCAGTCCAGGTCCACCGGCTCGTCCGCGAGCGCCCGCTCCGACGCGAGAACCCAGCGGTCGAAGGAGAAGTGCTCGCTCCAGCCGTCGAACCGGCCGCCGTCGCGCCAGACCTGCTCGATGATCCGGCCGACCCGGCGGTCGCCGCGGGAAAGCAGTCCCTCGACGATGCCGGGCTTGCCGTCGTGGTACCGGAACCCGATCGCCTTCGCGTAGCCCTTCTCCTTGCGCACCGCGTCCCGGAGCTTGGCCAGCCGTGCGTCGGTGGTCTCGTGGTCCAGCTGCGCGGCCCACTGGAACGGCGTATGCGGCTTCGGTATGAACCCGCCGATCGACACGGTGCAGCGGATGTCGCGGCGGCCGGACACCTCACGGCCGGTCTGGATCACCTTCTTGGCCAGGTCCGCGATCGCCAGCACGTCCTCGTCGGTCTCGGTCGGCAGCCCGCACATGAAGTACAGCTTCACCTGCCGCCAGCCGTGGCCGTACGCCGCCGACACGGTGCGGATCAGGTCCTCCTCGGTGACCATCTTGTTGATCACCTTGCGCATCCGGTCCGACCCGCCCTCGGGCGCGAAGGTCAGGCCGGATCGCCGCCCGTTGCGGGAGAACTCGTTCGCCAGCGTGATGTTGAATGCGTCGACCCTTGTCGAAGGCAACGACAGTGAGATGTTGGTGCCCTCGTAGCGATCCGCCAGCCCGTGCGCCACGTCGGCGATCTCGGAGTGGTCGGCGGACGACAGGGACAACAGCCCCACCTCCTCGAACCCGGACTGCTTGATGCCGTTCTCGACCATGTCGCCGATGGTGGTGATGTTCCGCTCCCGCACCGGGCGGGTGATCATGCCCGCCTGGCAGAACCGGCAGCCGCGGGTACAGCCGCGGAAGATCTCCACGCTGTACCGCTCGTGCACGGTCTCGGCGAGCGGGACGAGCGGCCTCTTCGGGTACGGCCACGCGTCCAGGTCCATCACGGTGTGCTTCGCGGTCCGCCACGGCACGCCCGGCCGGTTCGGCGCGACCCGCTTGATCCGCCCGTCCGTGAGGTACTCGACGGTGTAGAACTTCGGCACGTACACCCCGCCGGACGCGGCGAGCCGGTGCAGCACCTCGTCCCGGCCGCCCGGGCGGCCCTCGGCCTTCCACTCCCGGATCACGTCCGAGATGGCCAGCACGATCTCCTCGCCGTCGCCGAGCACCGCGGCGTCGATGAAGTCCGCGATCGGCTCCGGGTTGAACGCCGAGTGCCCGCCCGCGAGCACGATCGGGTCGTCGTTGCCGCGATCCACGGCGTACAACGGGATCCCGGCCAGGTCGAGCGCGGTGAGCAGGTTCGTGTACCCGAGCTCGGTGGAGAACGACACCCCGAACACGTCGAAGGCCCGCACCGGCCGGTGCGCGTCCAGCGTGAACTGCGGTACGCCGTTGTCCCGCATCACCCGCTCCATGTCCGGCCACACGGCGTACGTGCGCTCGGCCAGGATCCAGTCGCGCTCGTTCAGCACTTCGTACAGGATCTGAACGCCCTGGTTCGGCAGCCCGACCTCGTACGCGTCCGGGTACATCAGCGCCCAGCGGACCTGGGCTGCGTCCCAGTCCTTCGTCACCGAGTTCAGCTCACCGCCGACGTACTGGATCGGCTTCTGCACGCTCGGCAGCAGGGGCTCCAGGCGCGGGAACAGTGACTCGACAGGCATGGACGACTTCCGGTTCGGGAACTGAGCGTCTACCAGCGTAAACGCGGGGCGGTCAGGACGCGGAACCAGCCAGGTGGTCGAGCAGCAGGCCGTTCACCTGGTCCGCGTGGGAGACCACGATCAGGTGCGCGGCGTCCTCGATCACCTCGAACCGGGCGCCGGGGATCTGCGCCGCCACCCGCAGCACGTGCTCGGCCGGGATGGACTGGTCGGAGTCCGCGGCCAGCACCAGCGCCGGCGCGGTGATCCCGGCCAGGCCGTCGCGAAGGTCCAAGTCCCGGATCGCCTCGCAGCAGGCGGCGTACCCCTCGGCCGGGGTGTCCATCAGGTCGCGCTCGATCTGGGCAAACCTGTCCGTGCGCTGCTCGGTGTACGACGGCAGGAACCAGCGGCCGAGCGTGGCCTCGGCGACCGCCGCAATGCCGTTCTCGCGGACCTGCGCGGCGCGCTCGACCCACGGCTCCGGCCCGACCGGCGAGACCGCCGCGGCGCACATCACCACCAGCCGCTCGACCCGGTCCGGGGCGTTCGCGGCGAGCCACAGCCCGACCATGCCGCCGAGAGAGATGCCCACGTACGACGCCCGCTCGGCGCCCAGGTCGTCCAGCAGCGCGAGCACGTCGCCGCCGAGGTCCGCGATCGCGTACGGGCCGGGCGGCACCTCGGACTTGCCGTGCCCGCGGTGGTCGAACGCGACCACCCGGAACCGTTGTGAGAGCACGTCGACCTGCGCCTGCCATAGGGCGTGCGTGGTGCCGAGTGCCCCGCCGAGCAGGACCACGTGCGCGTTGTCCGGACCGGTGACCTGGTACTCGAGGCGTGCCATGCGTTCCAGCCTATTGGCCGGGTCGCCGACGCGCCCCCGGATCCGGACGTCCAGGCCATCAGAACCTCGCCCGCCGGTACGAGGCCGATGAGCGACGGTATGCCGGGTTGCCGGGCGACGGCGGCAGATCTGAGGGGGTACAAGGGCTGATCTGAGGGGGTGCTCACGATGTGGCGGGGGTGGCTGCGGGCCGACTGTTGAGTCAGGCGGCGATCCGCGCCGCAAGGGAGGAATCATCATGAACCGCAAGTACACGGCCGCCCTGGTGCCCGTACTCGCACTGGGCGCGATCGCGTTCACTGCGAGCGAGGCCACGGCCATCGTGAAGGACCCGAGGAACGACGGACAGCCCGGTGTGGTGGTGCCGTCGGAGCCGCCGATCGTCCAAGTCCCGGTGGACGACACCTGGACCGAGACTGCCCAGGCCGGCGCATCCGCGCTCGGTGGCGCCGCCATCGCGTTCGGAGCTCTCTGGCTGTACCGGCGGCGCCAGCCGCTGGCCAGCTGACCGAGGGGGCCGTACCTGCGCTGGGGGCAGGTACGGCGCTCTCAGCCCGGACGGCCGCCGTCCAGCCGGACGGCCAGGGCGGCGGCCTCCAGCCGGGAGGAGGTGCCGGTCTTCCGCAGGATGTTGGAGACGTGCACGCTGACCGTCTTGTCACTGATCACCAGGTGCCTCGCGATCTCGCCGTTCGAACGGCCGGCTACCAGCAGGGCGAGGATCTCTCGCTCGCGAGCGGTCAGGTCCGCCAGCACCGACGACACTGCCTGGTCCGGACCGGGCACCGGAGCGGCTTCGCGCAGACTGACCCGCGCCATCCGAGCGAGGGACTCGACCTCGCCCTGCAGTGAACGGGCGCCGAGCCCGGCCGCGATCCGGTACGCGCTCCGCAGCAGCTCGGCCACTTGCGTTCTCTCGGCCGCCTGCGCCTTCAGGGCGCCGCCGGCGACCGCCGCGCCGGCCTGACGCCAGCAGCCGATCGCCTCGTCCCACGGCGCACCGGCAGCACGGGCGGCCTCGACCACCCGCTGCCACCGGTCCGCCTGGTCGGCGGCGTCCCGGCAGCGCGCGGTCTCGGCGGCGAACCTGGCCCGCCTCAGAACATGTACGGCGCGCGGCGGCCGCGCCGCGTCGGGCATCATGGCGGCAACGGAGTCCAGATCCGCGACCGCGCGGCCCGCCGCACCTGCGTCACCGGCGTCCCGCGCGGAGACCGCGACGTCCGCGGCCGCGGTGGCGTAGACGACCAGCAGCTCGTCGTCGCGCGCCAGCAGCTCGGCACCGTCCGCGGCGATCCAGCGGCGCAGCCAGTCCAGTGCCTGCTGCGGCTCGCCGGCCGCGGTGAACACGTCCGCGCCGGACAGCGCGAGCTCGTCCCGCAACCCGACGAAGTCCGCGGCGACATGCTCCAGCGCGCGGACGAGGTGCTGCTCGGCCTCCGGCACGCTGCCCGACCGGACCGCCAGCCGGGCGGCTACGAGCCGGACCGCCGCGCCGGCGAGTGCGGTACAGCGCGCCGCGAGCGCCGTACGCAGCAGCCGCCGGCACTCGTCCCAGCGTCCGAGCGCGAGCAACCCGCCGGCCGCCTGGCCGGCGAGGAAGAATGCCCACTGCGGGGCACCGGCCGCGAGCAGGTCCTCGTACGCCTCCAGCGCCACCGCGGTCGCGTCGGCGGTGCGGTCCAGCGAGTTGAGCCCGTTCACCCGCCAGGTCGCGGCCATGCCGAGCATCCCCGGATCGTCGGCGGCCCGGGCCAGCCGCTCGGCCTGCTCCGCGTCCGCGAGCGACGACGAGTCCGCGTCGTCGCCGTGCACGCTGGAACGGGTCACCAGTGCGGAGGCGAGCGCCAGCGGCGACCCGGACCGCTCCGCGATCCGCACCGCCTCGTCGGCGTGGCGGGCCGCGCCGGGCAGCGAGTCCCACCCCTCGGCCCAGGCGAGCTTGGCGAGGGCCATCGCCCGCTCGGCACTGTCCGGGAACGGCTCGGTCAGCGCCACCGCCTCGACCAGCTCCGCGATCGTGGCCTTCTTCCCCGCCGCCGGCTGCTGCCACACCAGCTCCCCCCAGCGCACGCACAGCGCGCTGGCGAGCAACGGCTCCCGGTCCCGGTCGACCAGGTCCAGCGCCTGCCGGACGAGTGAGGTGGCCGCCTTCATCCAGCCGGTCTTCTGGAACGCGCTGCCCGCCCGCAGCAGCAGCGCCACGCGTTCGGCCGGCGTGCCCCGGACCTCGGCGGTGACGTCGCTCCACAGGGAGCACGCGCGCTCGAGGTGCACCCCCTCCTCGGCCGAGGCGCGCATCGCGGCCGCCTGATCGGCCGCCGCCAGCGACCACCGGAACGCCTCGTCCAGGTTTCCGGCACGGTGGTTGTGCACCGCCAGGTCGGCCGTCGCGGAACCGCGGTCGTCGCCGTCGCGGAGCACCCTGACGTACGACGTGTGCATCTGTACCAGCTCGGCCTGCGCCACCCCGTCGTACAGGACCTCGGCGAGCAGCGGATGGCGGAACCACACACGTCCGTCAGGATCGGGTCGTACGACACCCTGGTCCTGCGCCTCGGTCAGGCTGCCGGACAGCCGCTCGGGTACGACGCCGTGCTCGGCCGCGACCCCGGACAGCACGTCGGGCTCGATCGGCCGGCCGGCAACGGCGAGCAGCCGGGTGACCTGGCGGGCGTCGGCCGACAGTCCGTGCCAGCCCGCCAGCAACGCGTCCCGCAGCTCCGCCGGCGCGGTCGCGGGCAGCTCAGCCTCGTCCCCGGACGTCCCGCGGACCAGCAGCTCGGTCAGGTAGGGGTTCCCGCCCGACCGGTCGTGCACCTGCGCGGCGAACCCGAGATCGACGGGCCGGTCCAGCAGGTCCGCGATCTGGGTCTGCGTCTGCGGCAGGTCGAGCCGGCCGAGGCGCAGCTCGGTGAAGTGCGGCATCCGGCGCATGTCCGCGAGCCAGGTGTGCAGCGGATGGCCCTCACCGCGATGCTCGTCGCGGCAGGTGGCCAGCAGCGCCAGCCGCTGGGTGCGGAAGCCGGCGATCAGGTACGCGAGCACGTCGAGCGAGGTCCGGTCGGCCCAGTGCAGGTCGTCCACCACGACGACGGTCGGCCGGCGGTCGGCGAGCCGGTTCAGCACCAGGTCGATCAGCGGGAGCAGCCGCCCCGGCTCGGCATCCCGCGCGACACCCAGCTCCGGCAGCACGGTGGCGAGCTCGCCGGCCCCGGACAGTACGTCGGACCGGGTCGCCTCGTCGGCCCGGTGCAGCCAGCCCTGTAGCGCTCCGCTGATCGGCGCGAACGGCACCGAGGCCTCGCCGAACCGGACGCAGGTCCCCCACAGCACTTCGGCGTCGAGCGCGTCGCAGACCTCGCGGACCAGCCGGGTCTTGCCGACACCGGCCTCGCCGTGCACCACGAGCGCGCACGGGCTCCCGCTCGCGGCCCCCTGCAGAGCCTTCGCGAGCAGCTCCAGCTCGACCCCTCGCCCGGCGAGCCCGGCCTGCACCGCCCCCACTCCTCCATTGTGCGGGTTGACGCCGGGGTCAGCGGACGTGGCGGGTGCGGGTGGCGCGCAGGTGGATGTTCTGCAGCAGGCCGACGGCGAGCAGGCAGGCGAACATCGACGAGCCGCCGTAGGAGACGAACGGCAGCGGCAGGCCGGTGACCGGCATGATGCCGAGCGTCATCCCGATGTTCTCGAACGCCTGGAAGCCGAACCAGCACACGATCCCGGTCGCGACCAGCCGGCCGAACGTGTCCCGAGCCTTCACGGCGATCCGGCAGGCCCGCCACAGCACGATCGCGAACAGCAGGATGATGCCGCCGGCTCCGAGCAGCCCGAGCTCCTCACCGGCGACGGTGAACACGAAGTCGGTGTGCTGCTCGGGGACGAAGCTGTTCTGCGTCTGCGAGCCGTGGAACAGGCCCTGACCGAACACGCCGCCGTTGCCGATCGCGATCCGGGCCTGGTTCACGTTGTACCCGATGCCGCGTGGGTCCTGGGACGGATCGGCGAAGGCCGCGAACCGGGCGAGCTGGTAGTCCTTCAGCACGTGCAGCTCGAGCGCTACCGCGGCGGCGAGGACAGCGGCCGCGACCAGGCCGAGCAGCCAGCGTTTCGACACCCCGGACACGGCGATCACCCCGGCGACCAGCGCGCCCATCACCATCACCGTGCCGAGGTCGGGCTGCAGGACGACGAGCGTCACCGGAGCCGCCGCGATCGCGAGCGCCTGCACGATGTCCACGGTTCGGGCGTCGTCGTGGCGGTTCACCTCGAGCCTCTCGGCGATCAGCAGCGCCATCGCCACGATCACAGTGAGCTTGGCGAACTCGCTCGGTTGCACCGACAGGCCCGGCAGCCGGATCCACGACCGGGACCCGTTCACGACCTCACCGACGCCGGGCACCAGGACCAGCACCAGGCCCGCCACCGCGGCCAGGTACGCGAACGGCGTGAGGATCCGCACCCAGCGGTGGTCGACGAGTGCCGCGGCGACCGCGAGCACCAGCCCGAGGCCGAAGTTCATGGCGTGCTTGACCAGGTACGCGTGCTCGTCGCCACCAGTCAGGGCGGGCCGCTGGAACGTGGCCGACCAGACCAGCACTGCACCGATCGCGGCCAGCGCGACAACGCCGATGACGAGCATCCAGTCCACCTGCCACAGCGCAGACCGGCGGTCCGCCCGCACACGTGCCGAGACCATGGTCGTCATCGCGCCAGCACCGATGCACGTGGGTCCACGGTGTTGCCCTTGATGCCGTAGATGCCTTCCCAGATGTGCCGGACCGCGTCGCCGGACGCGCCGGAGCCGGTACCGGCCTGGGAGATCATCATCACCACGGCGTACCGGTCGGTGTACGACGCCAGCCAGGACGTGGTCTGCTTGCCGTACCGCTCGGCGGTCCCGGTCTTGGCGCGCAGCGGCACCTTGTCAAGCGGGAACCCGGTGAACTTCCACGCCGCCGTACCGGTCCGGACCGTGTCGCGCAGTGCGTCGTCGATGTAGCGCAGCGTCGAGTCCGGCACCGGCACCTTGCCGCGGGACTTCGGCGGGAACGGGGTGCGGTGCCCGGCCGGCGAGATGTGCGCCTCCGCGACCCGCGGCTGCCACAGCGTGCCGCCGTTCGAGAGCGCGGAGTAGACCGTTGCCAGCTGCAACGGTGTCAGCGTGGTGTCGCCCTGGCCGATAGCGAAGTTCACCGCGTCACCGGCCCGGTACCGCCAGCCGTCCACGCAGAACTCACGGGCGAACTGCTTCAGGAACGACGACATGCCCGGCTTCGGCTTCTCGGCCAGTGCGCAGTAGTAGTCCTTCTGCGCGTCGTAGTACTCCTTCTTCCACTTCCGGTCCGCGATCCTGCCGCCGGACTCCGACGGCAGGTCGATCCCGGTCGGCCGGCCGAGGCCCCACTTCTTCGCCATCTCGACCAGCGGGTCGCGGGCGTCGACGTTGCCGGAGCTGCCGCCTTCGTCCAGCCACAGGTTGTACGCGATCCGGTAGAAGAACGTGTCGCAGGACAGCGCCAGCGCCTGGTCGAAGCTCATCATCCCGTGCGACGCGGACTCGTAGTTCTTGAACCTCCGGTTGCCGACCTCGAAGAACGAGGAACAGTCCAGCCGGGTCCGCTTCGAGTACCCGTTGGTCATCGCGCCGGCGGTGGTGATCGGCTTGAACGTCGAACCCGGTGCGAGCTGGCCCTGCGTCGCCCTGGACAGCAACGGTGTCCCGGCGGCCTGTGAGTACAGCGCGTTCAGCTCCCGCTGGCTGATCCCGCCGACCCAGACGCCCGGGTCGTAGCTCGGGTACGACGTCATCGCGACGACCTGCCCGGTGGTCGTGTCCATCACGACCGCGGCGCCGGAGTCGGCGACGTACTTGCGCTCGGTGATCTTGTCGTGGGTCTTGCGGGCCGTCATGATCGCGGTCCGCAGCTCGCGCTCGACCAGTGCCTGCAGCCGGGCGTCGATGCTGGTGACGAGGGTCGAGCCGGGCACCGGTGCGGTCTGCTTCTCCACCCCGTTCGCGCGGCCGAGGTTGTCGACCGTCACGCTCTTGACGCCCGGCGTCCCCCGGAGCAGCCGGTCGTAGGTTCGCTCCACCCCGGCCCGTCCGACCAGGTCCGAGCGGTGCGTCACCGGGTCCGCGCCGGACTGCTCGATCGCGTCCAGCTCCCCGGTGGTGATCGGGGACAGGTAGCCGAGCACGTGCGCGGCGTTCATCCCGTACGGCGCCGGGTACGCGCGCAGCGCGGCCGAGTCCGCGACGATGCCCGGGAAGTCCTCGCGGCGCTCCATGATCTCGATCGCGACCTGCTCGCTGACGTCCTTCGCGACCGGTATCGGCTGGTACGGCGACCCGTTCCAGCAAACCGGCGGCTTGCTCGCGCCAGGCTCGCCGCACAGCTTGGTCCGCGCCTCCAGCTCGGCGTACGACTGCCCGAGCACGTTCGCCAGCCGGCTCAGCGCCGCCCGGGCCTGTGCCGCGGGCAGCTTGGTGATCACCGCCCGGTCGACAGTGATCACCAGCGACACCCGGTTGCCGACCAGCGTGCGGCCGCGGGCGTCGACGATGCTGCCGCGGGTCGCCGGCACCAGCACCTCGCGCGCCCGGTTCAGCACCGCGGCCTGCTGGAGCTGCTCGGTGGCCACCACCTGCAGCCACCACAGCCGGCCGAACAGCGTCGCCAGCAGCGAGAGCAGCAGCACCTGGATCACCAGCAGCCGAAGCCGTGGCCGCAGCGGCGTCTTCCGCACCGGGTCCATCCCGAGCAGCGGCGACCAGCTCATAGCGATCTCACCAGGGACCTCACCAGGGACCTCACAGGGACGCCCCTCCGGTCAGCCGGCGCCGGTCCTGCGCGGTCCCGAACCGCCCGATCCCCCACATCACCAGCGGTACGACGACCATCGCCGCGAGCACGTCGTACCCGATCGCCACCCCGAGCCTGGTGACGACCTCGCCGGCGTCGGCGGACGGGTCACGCAGCAGCGCGCCGGTTCCGGCGAACGCCAGGTGCGCCAGCGACGTGCACAGCACCACGCTGAGTCCGACCTGCCCCGGCCCGACCGGGGTCGCGCCCTCGCGGCGTAGCAATCCGGCCAGGTATCCGGCCAGCGCCAGCGCCAGCGCCCACCGGCCGGCGGTGTGGTCGGCCGGCGGCACCAGGTCCAGCAGCAGCCCGCCGGCGAAGCCGGTCAGCGCCCCGAACTCCGGCCCGCGGGCCAGGCCGAACCCGACCACCACGATCAGCGCCAGGTCGCAGGTCACCCCAGCGATCGCGATGTGTGGCAGCGCCGACACCTGCAGGGTGACGGCGAGTACCAGCACAACCCCGGCGACGGCCGCTCTCAAGGTCCGCACCTCAGCGGCCCTGCCGCGGCGGGAGGACGGCGTCGCGCGGGTCCCTGGCCGGTGGCCCCACCACCACCCCGACCGTGTCCAGCCGACTCGCGTCGACGTACGGGCGGACCACGGCGGTCGACCCGAAGGTCCCCTGGAACGCCCCGACCGAGATCACCTCGCCGATCGGCACGCCCGCGACGTACGGCGCGCTGCCTCGCGATCCCCAGGTCACCAGCCGGTCCCCCGGCTTCGGTTGCGCCCGCACGTCGACCAGCGCGAAGTCGAGCACCGCGCCGGACCCGACCTGGCCGCGGCCGGACAGGAATCCCAGCGACATGGTCCGCTCCAGCCGGCCGCCCACGGTCGACCCGGCGTCGGTCAACAGCAGCACCGTGGCGGTGCCCTCGGTGGCTCGCACCACCCGGCCGACCAGCCCGTCTCCGTTCAGCACGGTCATGTCGGCGCGCACCCCGTCCGCGGTGCCGGCGTCGATCGTCACGGTCCGGGTGAACGTCTGCGCGGCGCCGATCCCGATCACCCGGGCCGGCGCGACCGTGTACCCGCCGAGGCCGGCGACCTTCAGCAGCCGGTCCAGCTCGGCAGCCCGCTGTCGCGCGTACTCCGCGCTGCGCAGCTGCCCGTTCAGGGCGGCGTTCTCCTCGGTCAGCCGCTGGTTCTCCGCGACCAGCCGGTCCATCTCGGCGAACCGGTCCCGCAGCCCGTTCACCGGCTCGACCGCGGACGTCGCACCGGACTCCAGCGGCCCGAACACCGACGCGGCGGCGTTGCGCAGCGGGTCGATCGGGGACGACGGCGAGCGCCGCGCATCGAGCGTGATCAGCGTGAAGGAGGCGAGGATCACGAGCGCAAGCACGGTCCGGCGTCGTCGCAGCTCCCGCGGGACGCCGGTGGACCGGACCACACCCTTGGTGGGCGGCGCCCCGAGCTCCCTCAGCACCACACAACCCTAAGCGGACCGCGACGGTCAGCAGTGGAGATCAACGGAGTGTCGGGCCGAGGTGTCCGTTACCGCAAACTTCCGCGCCGCCCAGCAAGGGCCTAGCGCCGCTTGTCGGTGACCAGGATGCGCTGCAGGGTGTCGATGTTGTCGACGCACTTGCCGGCGCCGAGCACGACGGCGTCGAGCGGGTTCTCGGCGACGTGGATCGGGATCCCCGTCTCGTGCCGGAGCCGCTCGTCCAGGCCCTGCAGCAGCGCTCCCCCGCCGGTCAGCACGATGCCACGGTCCACGATGTCACCGGCCAGCTCCGGCGGGGTCTTGTCCAGCGTCGCCTTCACCGCGTCGACGATCGCCGAGACCGGCTCCTCGATCGCCCTGCGCATGTCCGCGGCCGACACCTGTACGGTCCGCGGCAGCCCGGACACCATGTCGCGGCCGCGGATCTCGGCGGTCGGCTCGTCCGGCAGCGGGAAGGCCGAGCCGATCGTCATCTTGATCTGCTCCGAGGTCGCCTCGCCGAGCAGCAGGCTGTACTCCTTCTTGCAGTAGGTCACGATCGCCTTGTCGATCGCGTCGCCCGCGACCCGGATCGACTGGCTGGTGACGATGCCGCCGTACGAGATCACCGCCACCTCGGTGGTGCCGCCGCCGACGTCGATCACCATGTTGCCGGTGGCGTCGCGGACCTCGAGGTTCGAGCCGAGCGCCGCGGCCATCGGCTCCTCGATGATGTACACCTTGCGGGCGCCGGCCATGTAGCCCGCGTCCCGGACCGCCCGCTGCTCCACCGCGGTGATCCCGGACGGCACGCAGACCACGATCCGCGGCTTCGCGAAGTACCGGCGCCGGTGCACCCGCTGGATGAAGTACCGCAGCATCTGCTCGGCGGCGTCGAAGTCCGCGATCACGCCGTCCTTCAGCGGCCGGATCGCGGTGATGTTGCCCGGCGTACGGCCGATCATCTTCTTCGCCTCGGATCCGAACGCCACCGCCTCAAGCGGCTCGTCGGTCCGGGTGGCGACCACGGACGGCTCGTTGAGCACCACGCCGCGCCCGCGCACGTACACGAGCGTGTTCGCGGTCCCGAGGTCGACCGCCATGTCTCGCCCGAGCATGCTGTTCGCCATTCGCGGTGACCTCCCCGACGTGAATCCTCGGGCCGAGCCTATCGGGGCAGGCCGTCTCGCCCGGGACCGACACCCGATGCCCCTCCCCGTGACCGACCTCAGCCGAGGTCGGGGAACCAGAGCTTGATCTCGCGCTCGGCGGACTCCGGTGAGTCCGAGCCGTGCGCCAGGTTCTCCCGGTTGGACAGCGACAGGTCACCCCGGATCGTGCCCGGGGCCGCCTTCCGGCCGTCGGTGCTGCCGAGCAGCCCGCGGACCACCTCGACCGCCTCGTCGCCGGACAGCACCATCGCGACCAGCGGGCCGCTGGTGATGAACGTACGCAGCGGCGGGTAGAAGTCCCGCTCGACGTGCTCGGCGTAGTGCTGGTCCGCGGCGTCGCCGTCGATCGTGCGCAGATCCATCGCGTCGATGGTCAGGCCCTTGGCCTCGAACCTGCCGAGGATCTCGCCGACCAGGCCGCGACGGACCGCGTCGGGCTTCAGCAGGACCAGCGTGCGCTGCGACATCATCATTCTCCGTGCTCGGGTGCGGTGCGGCGTGAGCCTATCCGGCCGCCGCCTCGCGGGCGCGCTTGGCCTCCTCCACCCGCAGCCCGAGGACGATCGCCAGCACCCAGAAGAACGCGAACGTGGCACCGAGCACGAACATCACCGGTACGACGAAGCCCAGCCCGATGGCGCCGATCTGGACCAGCGAGCCGAGCACGTACCCGGCGCGGAACCGCAGCAGCGCCGCGGCCAGGATCGCCATCGCGGCGAGCCCGAACGCGGTGAGCAGAGAGGTACCGGTGCCCACGTCGGCGATCGAGATCAGCACCGGGATGGTGAGAGCCAGCACCAGCGCCTCGAACGTCAGTACGATCGCCGCCATCGACCTCATCGCTCGCCGCCGCCCAGCAGCACCCTGGCCTCGCCGGCGGTGATCACCGAACCGGTGACCAGAACGCCGCCACTGCCGAGCGCGGTCGCCTTCTCCTCGGCCAGCCGGACCGCCTCCGCGATCGCGTCGTCCAGCCGCGGCACGACCAGCACCCGGTCCTCGCCGAACACCTCCGCGGCCTCCGCCGCCAGTTCCTCGGCAGGCATCGCCCTCGGGGTCGAGTTCTGGGTGCAGACCACGGTGTCCATGATCGGCTCGAACGCCTCCAGCACTCCGTACACGTCCTTGTCCTGCATACAGCCGAGCACCCCGACCAGTGGCGAGAACGCGAACGCCTCACCGACCGAGTCCGCGGTCGCCTGCGCGCCGTGCGGGTTGTGCGCCGCGTCCAGCACGATCGTCGGGCTGCGCCGGACCACCTCGAGCCGGCCCGGCGAGCTGACCCCGGCGAAGGCCCGGCGCACGAGGTCGGCGTCGACCTGCTTCTCGTCGTTCGCGCCGACGAACGCCTCCACGGCCGCGAGCGCGGTGACCGCGTTACGGGCCTGGTGCTCGCCGTGCAACGGGACGAACACCTCGTCGTACTCGCCGGCCAGCCCGCGCAGCGTGAGCAGCTGACCGCCGACGGCGACGTCACGGGAGAGCACGCCGAACTCGAAGCCCTCCCGGGCGATCGTCGCGCCGACCTCGGCTCCGCGCCGCATCAGCACCTCGAACACCTCGGGGGTCTGCAGCGCCATCACCGCGGTCGCGCCGGGCTTGATGATCCCGGCCTTGTCGGCGGCGATCTCGACCGGCTCCCGGCCGAGCAGGTGCGAGTGGTCGACCGCCACCGGGGTGACCACGGCAACGGTGCCGTCAGCAACGTTCGTCGAGTCCCAGGTCCCGCCGAGCCCGACCTCGACGATCGCGACGTCGACCGGCGCGTCCGCGAACACCGCGAACGCCATAGCGGTGATCACCTCGAAGAACGACAGCGGTACGTCGGACTGCGCGTCGACCAGCTCCAGGTAGGGCTCCAGCTCGGCGTACGCCTCGGTGAACCGTTGCTCGCTGATCGGCTCCCCGTCCAGCGTGATCCGCTCCCGGACCGTCTCCAGGTGCGGGCTGGTGAACCGGCCGGTCCGCAGCCCGGCCTCGCGCAGCAGCCCGTCGATCATCCGAGCCGTGGACGTCTTGCCGTTGGTGCCGGTCAGGTGGATCACCGGGTACGACCGCTGCGGGTCGCCGAGCAGCTCGACCAGGCGTCGTACCCGGTCCAGAGTGGGGGCGATCTTGTGCTCGGGCCAGCGGGCCTGCAGGCGCGCGGAGACCTCGGCGTACGACGGGGTAGTCATCAGGCCGCCCAGTCTACGGAGCACCTTGACGGCCGGGCCCGGGAGGAGTTGCCTGTCAGCAGTGTCCGTCTACACCTGAGGTGGGGAGCCATGAGCGTCTACAAGGTGGTCGACCTGGTCGGCACCAGCAGCCAGTCCTGGGAGGACGCGGCCACGGTCGCGATCAAGACCGCAGGCGACACGTTGCGCGACCTGAGGGTGGCCGAGGTGGTGGAGCAGGACGTCCACATCGACGGCGGCGCACTCACCTTCCGGACCAGGCTCCGGGTCTCGTTCAAGTACGAGGGCGGCCAGTAGTACTTATCCGTGTGAGAGCACCGGGTCGCTCGCCGTAAGATCGGCGGCATGACTTCGTCCCGTGTGCCCGACAAGCCCAGCCTCGACGGCCTCGAGGAGAAATGGGCGCGGGTATGGAAGGAGCAGGACACCTACGCGTTCGACCGCACGGCCGAGCGCGCGGACGTCTACTCCATCGACACGCCTCCACCGACCGTGTCCGGGTCGCTGCACGTCGGCCACGTCTTCAGCTACACGCACACCGACCTGGTGGCGCGGTTCCAGCGGATGCGCGGGAAGAAGGTCTTCTACCCGATCGGCTGGGACGACAACGGGCTGCCCACTGAGCGCCGGGTGCAGAACTACTACGGTGTGCGCTGCGACCCGTCGCTGCCGTACGACGCTGAGTTCACGCCTCCGGAGAAGCCGGACCCCAAGCGGCAGATCGGGATCAGCCGGCAGAACTTCGTCGACCTGTGCGAGGAGCTCACGCACATCGACGAGAAGGCGTTCGAGGCGCTGTGGCGGCACGTCGGGCTGAGCGTCGACTGGAACTACCTGTACACGACCGTCTCCGCGGGCTCGCGGCGCGCCTCGCAACGTGCCTTCCTGCGCAACCTCGCCCGCGGTGAGGCGTACCTGGCCGAGGCGCCGACCATGTGGGACGTCACGTTCCAGACCGCGGTCGCGCAGGCCGAGCTGGAGGCGCGCAACTATCCAGGGCACTTCTACCGGGCCGCCTTCCACGCCGCGCACGGGAAGGTGTATATCGAGACCACCCGGCCCGAGCTGATCCCGGCCTGCGTGGCGCTGATCGCGCACCCCGATGACGAGCGGTACCAGGGCCTGTTCGGCAAGACCGTGAGGACGCCGCTGTTCGGCGTCGAGGTCCCGGTGCTGGCACACGAGGCGGCCGAGCCGGACAAGGGAGCCGGGATCGCGATGTGCTGCACGTTCGGCGACCTGACCGACGTGCAGTGGTGGCGGGAGCTGCAACTGCCGGTGCGGACGGTGATCGGCCGTGACGGCAGGCTGCTGCGCGACACCCCCGAGTGGCTGGCAGGCTCCGAGGTGTACGCCGAGCTGGCCGGCAAGACCGTGCACACCGCGCGCGAGCTGATCGTGGCCAAGCTGCGCGAGTCCGGCGACCTGGACGGCGAGCCGACGCCGACCCAGCGGATGGCGAACTTCTACGAGCGGGGCGACAAGCCGCTGGAGATCGTGTCCACCCGGCAGTGGTACATCACCAACGGCGGCCGGGACGAGTCGCTCAAGCAGGAGTTCGTTGACTGCGGCAACGAGCTGAAGTGGGTGCCGGACCACATGCGGTACCGGTACCTGAACTGGGTCGAGGGCCTGAACGGCGACTGGCTGATCTCCCGGCAGCGGTTCTTCGGCGTGCCGTTCCCGGTCTGGTACCCGGTCGGCGAGGACGGCGAGCCGGACCACGCGCACCCGCTGCTGCCGCGTGAGCAGGACCTGCCGATCGACCCGACCTCACAGGTCCCGGGCGGGTACGACGAGTCGCAGCGCGGCAAGCCCGGCGGTTTCGTCGCGGACCCGGACGTGATGGACACCTGGGCGACGTCCTCGCTGACGCCGCACATCGTCTGCGGCTGGGAGCGTGACGAGGACCTGTTCCGGCGCACCTTCCCGATGGACCTGAACACGCACGCCCACGAGATCATCCGGACCTGGCTGTTCTCCCGGGTGGTGCGCGCGCATTTCGAGAACGGCACGCTGCCCTGGGAACGCTCGATGATCTCCGGCTTCGTGGTCGACCCGGACCGCAAGAAGATGTCGAAGTCCAAGGGCAACACGGTGGTGCCGTCGGAGATCCTGGAGAAGTACGGCTCGGACGCTGTGCGCTGGCGCGCCGCGATGGCCCGGCCGGGTCTGGACTCGCCGTTCGACGAGTCGCAGATGAAGGTCGGCCGGCGGCTCGCGATCAAGGTGCTGAACGCGTCCAAGTTCGTGCTCGGCATGAGTGCGGCGTCGGCCGATGCCGCCACGGTCACCGAACCCCTCGACCTGGCCATGCTGCACCGGCTGCGCGAGGTGGTGCACGAGGCGACCGCACGGTTCGAGGCGTACGACTACACCGGCGCGCTGGAGACCACCGAGCGGTTCTTCTGGACCTTCTGCGACGACTACGTCGAGCTGGTGAAGGAGCGCGCGTACGGCGGCCGCGGCGACGAGGCAGCACGTTCGGCCAGGTCCGCGCTGGCGGTCGCGCTCTCGGTCCAGCTCCGGCTGCTGGCGCCGTACCTGCCGTTCGTCACCGAGGAGGTCTGGTCCTGGTGGCAGGACGGATCGATCCACGTCGCCTCGTGGCCGGTGCCGGAGACCGACCTCGCGGTCGCGGATCACGACCCGGACGTGCTCGCCGTCGCGGGTGAGGTGCTGGCCGGCATCCGGGGCGCCAAGTCCGAGGCGAAGGTGTCGATGAAGACCGAGGTGTCGAAGGTCGAGGTGTCCGGACCCGCGGACCGGATCGCGCTGGCCGAGCAGGCCGAGCAGGACCTGCGGGCAGCCGGCCGGATCGTCGGCGAGATCGTCTGGAGCCCGGCGGAGTCCGACCGGCTCGCGGTCGTCGCGACACTGTAACCTGCACATTCCGGTACGTCGCCCGGGCACGACCTATACCCAGTGTGCGAGCATCATGGGCGACAGGCGGACCAACGGGGGCAATACACGGGGCCAGTAAAGAGCTGGGACGGGCGTGTGCCATGAGGAGCACCGATGAGCGACTCGAAGGATGCGTCAGACCCGGACGGTGCTGACTCGGACGGCCCGGGCGACGGCCGGAGTGGTCGGTGGAACCTGCCGGTGGTGCTGGCGAGCGTGCTCGTCCTGCTGGCCGTCATCGCAGCATTCGGGTACTTCGGCGGCCTCGGCCCGCTCAGCTCGCTGAGCACCAAGCGCTCGCTCGAACCGCCGGAGACCCTCGGCGGCCTGCAGCGGATCACCGACGAGCAGACCCGGCAGGCCCTCCAGCTCGACCAGGTCGGCGACGCCCTGGCCCAGACCAACAAGGGCAACGACACCGCCGTCGAGGTGTATGGCGACGTCGGCCGCGGTTCCGGCTTGTTCGTGGTGATCGCGCTGCGCGGCAAGATCGACATCGACAAGACCGTGGAGGACAGCGGCGCGACCCCGGAGCAGGTCCGCAAGGTCGGCGATACCACCTGTACGACGCTCGAGGATCAGGTCGTCACCTGCTACCGCGGCTCGAACACGCTCACCGTGATGGTCCGCCTCGCCACCGGCCGGGCCGGCGTCGAAAAGGTCGCCCCTATGACCGACGAGGCCTTCGACGCCTTCAAGTGACTGGGGCCGGCCCGGGAATAACCCGCCGCGGTTACCGGCTGTCGTCGTACATGAGTGCACTGACGGACAAGGCGAAGGCTCTGCTCGACGCCCCGGTGTTCGCGGCGTTCGGCACGATCAACCCGGACGGCGCCCCGCAGCTGTCGACGATGTGGGTCACGCGCGACGGCGACGACGTGCTGGCCTGCACGCTGCGAGGCCGGCAGAAGGAGCGGAACCTGCGCCGGGACAACCGGGTGAGTGTGCTGCTGACCGACCCCGACGACGGCGAGTCGCACGTCGAGATCCGGGGCACCGCGACGCTGTCCGAGTCGGGCGCGCGGGAGCTGATGGACGACCTCAGCCAGAAGTACCGCGGCACCCCGTTCCCTGAGGAGCCTGCCGACCGCATCCGTGTCATCGTCCGCATCACCCCCACCAAGCTCACCGAACACAACTAGCCGACGGCGGTCTGCTCGAGAGTCCCTCGGATCGCATACCGGTTGCGATATGCGATACCGATACCGGTATGCGGTTCGACTTCCGCCGATCGCCTGGCCTCGGGCCCGGCGCGCTGGGTCGCCAGGTCAGGCGGACTTTTCGCGGCGCTCGCGCTTGCGCTCGATGGCTTCGCGCGGGATAAGGGTCGGGTTCACGCTGTCGAGGACGACCTCGCCGGTGACGACGACCTTGGCGACGTCGTCGCGGCTCGGTACCTCGTACATCACGTTCAGCAGGACTTCCTCCATGATGGCGCGCAGGCCGCGGGCGCCGGTGCCACGTAGCAGCGCCTGGTCCGCGATCGCCTCGACCGCGTCCTCGGAGAACTCGAGCTCGACGTTGTCGATCTCGAACAGCCGCCGGTACTGCTTGACCAGCGCGTTCTTCGGCTCGGACAGGATCTTGATCAGCGCATCGCGGTCCAGCGGCGACACTGTGGTGATCACCGGCAGCCGGCCGATGAACTCGGGGATCAGCCCGAACTTCAGCAGATCCTCCGGCATCACATCGCCGTACCCGCCGGTCTCGCGATCCGTCTCCGGCTCGAGCGAGACATTGAAGCCGAGCGTCTTGCGCCCGACCCGCTGCTCCACGATGTGGTCCAGTCCGGCGAACGCGCCACCCACGATGAACAACACGTTCGTGGTGTCGATCTGGATGAACTCCTGGTGCGGGTGCTTGCGACCACCCTGCGGCGGCACCGACGCCGTCGTACCCTCCAGGATCTTCAGCAGCGCCTGCTGCACGCCCTCGCCCGACACGTCGCGGGTGATCGACGGGTTCTCCGACTTCCGGGCGATCTTGTCGACCTCGTCGATGTAGATGATCCCGGTCTCGGCCTTCTTGACGTCGTAGTCGGCAGCCTGGATCAGCTTCAGCAGGATGTTCTCGACGTCCTCACCGACGTACCCGGCCTCGGTCAGCGCGGTGGCGTCCGCGATTGCGAACGGCACGTTCAGCATCCGGGCCAGGGTCTGCGCGAGGTACGTCTTGCCGCAGCCCGTCGGGCCGATCAGCAGGATGTTCGACTTCGCCAGCTCGACGGCGTCGTCCTTCGCGTGCCGGCCAGACGCCGAGGTCGAGCCCTGCCCGTCGCGGACCCGCTTGTAGTGGTTGTAAACCGCCACCGCGAGCGCCTTCTTCGCAACATCCTGACCGACGACGTACGCATTCAGGAAGTCGTAGATCTCGCGCGGCTTGGGCAGCTCGGTGAGGCCGACGTCGGAGCCCTCGTTCAGCTCCTCCTCGATGATCTCGTTACAGAGATCGATGCACTCGTCACAGATATATACGCCGGGTCCGGCGATGAGCTTCTTCACCTGCTTCTGGCTCTTTCCGCAGAAAGAGCACTTCAGCAGGTCGCCGCCATCCCCTATGCGTGCCACCTGGACGATTCCCTTCTCTCGTCGACCCGCGTCGACTCTACGACTACCGGGTACCCGGGGCCCAGATTTCGACGGTACCGCGCCGGAGGTAGTTTCGCTGTTACCCCGGCGTACAACCCTGTACGCCGGGGGCGAACGCGCCGACCTCTTGACACGGCGGCCCGGGCCTGCTGCTAAGGCTCAGACGCCGGCCGGGACCGGAGCCTTGAGCGACTGGAGGATCGAGTCGATCAGGCCGTACTCGACGGCCTGGTCGGCGGTGAGGTACTTGTCCCGCTCGATGTCGCGGGACACGCTCTCGGTGTCCTTGCCACTGGCGTCGGAGATCATCTTCTCCAGCAGCGAGCGCATCCGGAGGATCTCGTTCGCCTGGATCTCGATGTCGCTGGACTGCCCGTAGGTGCCCTGCGACGTCGACGGCTGATGGATCAGGATCGTGCTGTTCGGCAGCGCCAGCCGCTTACCCGGCGTACCGGCCGCGAGCAGCACCGCCGCCGCGGACGCCGCCATGCCGAGGCAAACCGTCTGGATGTCCGGCTTGATGTAGCGCATCGTGTCGTAGATCGCGGTCAGCGCGGTGAACGAGCCGCCCGGCGAGTTGATGTAGATGCTGATGTCGCGGTCCGGGTCCATCGACTGCAGGCAGAGCAGCTGCGCCATCACGGCGTTCGCGATCTCGTCCGAGATCGGCGTGCCGAGGAAGATGATCCGGTCCTCGAACAGCTTTGTGTAGGGATCGATCCGGCGCATGCCGTACGACGTGCGCTCCTCCCACTGCGGGATGAAGTAGTTCATGCTCAGGTCCTTAACAGAAATGAGTGGGAGGTCAGGAGTTCGGGGCGTCGCCGCGGAGCTGGGCAGCGCTGGCGAGCACCTGGTCGATGAAGCCGTACTCCTTCGCCTGCTCCGCGGTGAACCAGCGGTCGCGGTCCGCGTCGGTCTCGATCTGGGCCAGCTGCTGGCCGGTGTGCTCGGCGATCAGGTTGAACATCACCTTCTTGATGTGCAGCGACTGCTCCGCCTGGATCTTGATGTCGGAGGCGGTACCGCCCATGCCGCCGGACGGCTGGTGCATCATGATCCGGCTGTGCGGCAGCGCGAACCGCTTGTTCTTCGCGCCGGCGCAGAGCAGGAACTGCCCCATCGATGCGGCCAGACCCATGCCGACGGTGGCGACGTCGTTCGAGATGTACTGCATGGTGTCGTAGATCGCCATCCCGGCGTCCACCGAGCCACCCGGCGAGTTGATGTAAAGCCAGATGTCCTTGTTCGCGTCCTCGGCGTTCAGCAGCAGCATCTGCGCGCAGATCGCATTCGCGTTATCGTCACGCACCTCGGATCCCAGGAAGATGATCCGGTTGCTCAGCAGCCGCTGATAGATGTGGTCGTCGAGTCCGAACGACCCGTTGCCGCCAGCGGCGGTGGGACCTGGGGGTGTCTGGTTCGCAGTCGCGTTCACGAGGCCGACCCTACTGTCCGAGGACCCCAGACCTAAGCCCGCGCTGGGCCTGTTCGCTTACGGCGCAGCAGTGCATAGGCCGCCGTACGCCGTGAGCGAACAGGCCGCTGTCAGGCGTCGGTCGTGGACTTCTCGTCGGCCGCCTCGCCGGCCGGCTGGTCCGCTGCCTCCTCGGCGTACGTGCCGTCCGGCTGCAGCGACTTCAGCTCGACGGTGTTGCCGGAACCGTCGGTCACCGTGGCGTTCTCGACCAGGTACGCGAGCGCCTTGCCGCGGACCACCTCGGACACCAGGCTCGGCACCAGGTTGTTCTCCACCGCGTGCTGCGCGAACTGGTCCGGGCTGACGCTGGCCCGCTGGGCGTGCCGGACGATGTGCTCGGTCAGCTCGGAGTCGTTGACGCTCAGTTCCTGCTGCTCCGCGACCAGGTCCAGCACGAACTGCGCCTTGATCGCGTCCTCGGACCGCTTCCTCAGGTCCTCCTCGAACTCCTCGGCAGACATCTCCTCGCCCTCGAGGAACTGCTCGAAGGACATACCGGAGTAGCCGAGCTGCTGGTCCAGGTTCTCCCGGCGGGCGGCCACCTCGTCGGTGAGCAGACCCTCCGGCACCGGGACGTCGACCAGGGTGAGGACCTTCTCCAGCACGGCGTCCCGGGCCTCCCCGGCCTGCTCCAGCCGCTTGCCGCGCTCCAGCCGGGCGCGCAGGTCCGCGGTCAGCTCGTCAGCGGTGTCGAACTCGGACGCGGTCTGCGCGAACTCGTCGTCGTACTCGGGGAGCTCCTGCTCCTTGACCGCGGTCACGGTCACCTCGACGTCGACCTCGTCGCCCTTCAGCTCACCGCCGACCAGCTGGGTCTTGAACGTGTTCGACGCACCGGCGGACAGCCCGATCAGTGCGTCGTCCAGACCGTCGAGCAGAGTGCCGCTGCCGACCTGGTACGACAGCCCGGTCGCCTGCGCCTCGTCGATCTGCTCGCCGTCCTTCGTCGCGGACAGGTCGATCGTCACGTAGTCCTGGTCCTGCACGGCACGCTCGACCGGGTTCAGCGAGCCGAACCGCTGCCGCAGCGCCTGGACCTGCTCGTCCACGTCAGCGTCGGCGACGGCGACGTCGTCGACGCTGGCCTCCAGACCCTCCAGGTCCGGCAGTGTCAGGTCCGGACGCACCTCGACCTCGGCGGAGAACTGCAGGCTCTCCTTGTCGTTGAACTCGGTCACGTCCACCTCGGGACGGCCGATCGCCTTGACCTTGTTGTCCTGCACCGCCTGCGAGTACAGCTTCGGGAGGGCGTCGTTGATGGCCTCCTCCAGCACCGGACCGCGGCCGACGCGCTGGTCGATCACAGCCGGCGGTACCTTGCCCTTGCGGAAGCCCGGCACGGTGATCTGCTGGGCGATGCTCTTGTACGCCGCGTCGAGGCTCGGCTTGAGCTCCTCGAACGGCACCTCGACGAGGAGCCGGACCTTGGTCGGGCTCACGGTCTCGACGGTGCTCTTCACGGTGCTGGTTCTCCTTCAGGCAGGCTGCAGTGGTTCGGATGCTGGGTTGTGGTCGGGGCGACAGGACTCGAACCTGCGATCTCCTGCTCCCAAAGCAGGCGCGCTAGCCACTACGCTACGCCCCGGCAGCGTCGCCCGAGTCTAGTCGAAGCCGGCGGCGGGTTCGAAAGCCGGTGCCCGAGGGAGGTGCAGGTCGATCACGGCACTGCGGATCGTCACCATGAACAGCTATCTGCCCGGCTTCCGGCTGGTCGCGACCTGGGCCGCCCGGCACGGGCACCAGATCGTGCTCGCGGTGACGACACCGCCGGGTACCGGACGCCGGTACGGCGCCGGCGACAACCCGTTCGTCCTGGACGTCCCCGCCGACATCGACGTCCTCGTCACCGGCCGGCTGCGTACCGTCGCCGCACCGGTGATCGCCGCGCTGGAACCGGATCTGGTGATCTCCGCGGCGTACCCGCGGCTGATCCCGCCCGAGATCCTCGACCTACCCCGGTACGGCGCCCTCAACCTTCACCCGTCCGCGCTGCCCGCCGGCCGCGGGCCGAACCCGATCCGCCTCGTGTACGACGGTGCCGCCACCGTCGGCGCTACCGTGCACCGCACCGCCCGCGAGTTCGACACCGGCGCGATCCTGAGCCGGCGGGAACGCCCGCTCCCGGAGGACCTGACCGGCCCGGCGCTGTTCGCGTCGTGGACCGAGATGCTCGCCGAGACGCTGGAGGAGGGCGCCGCCCGCGCGATCGCCGGCGAACCGGGCGAGCAGCAGGACGAGAGCACGGCGTCGTACGCCGCCGCCTTCACCGCAGCCGAGCTGGTGCTCGACCTGAACGAGCCGGCCGCGACCATCCGGCGCAGGACTGCGGCCCTGAACGCGCTCGGCGACCAGGCCCGGGTCCGGATCGGCGACCGCGATCTCGTCGTCCACGCCACCCATGTCGAGCCGGTCGACGCCCGGACCACGCCCGGCACCGTGCTCGACGAGCACCCCGACGGCCTGACCGTCCAGGCCGGCGACGACGCGGTGCGGCTCGTGCTCAGCCGTCCGAGCGCCTAAAACACGTCGGTCCCGCGGCGGGACCGAGTTGCGGCGCCAGGGCCCAGATGTGGAATCATGTCTGGGCGCCGTCCGTTCGCGGACGGCGTACGCGGGTGTAGCTCAATGGTAGAGCCCCAGCCTTCCAAGCTGGCCATGCGGGTTCGATTCCCGTCACCCGCTCCACACACCACAAGGCCCAAGCTAAAGGGGATTCCCCAGCTTGGGCCTTCGCACGCTCAGACCGAATCGGGCGCGCGTGCTATTCGCGTGCTAGTAGGTAGCCAGCATCCGCTCACCCGCCGCCTCGTCATCGCCGTCGCCCTAACCTCGTTCTCGACCACCTGGCTCAGCCTCGCTACGATCTCACGAGCCCGCTCGTCGGTCGCGTGCTGGTAGATCAGGGCCGCCCGCATGGTCGAGTGCCCATCCGGTGCATCAGCTCGCGAGTCGACGCACTCCGAGAGAGCGATCTCGAGCGCCCTTCGATGGACCCAACCT